>OJDV01000750.1_pt1 | contig 10772 bp, 11 predicted proteins | sample 1592911 | NCBI WGS metagenome assembly OJDV01 (sample SAMN05416860, study PRJEB24817) | seawater metagenome | isolation source: Sea water | place: Canada:Atlantic | collected 2013-11 | reverse complement strand
GAGATTTCTGCCTGTCTCGTGGGCTCGGAGATGTGTATAAGAGACAGTACCAACAGTTTGTTCGGTGTCATCAAGCAAATCTTCATATTTAACCATATAAATATTCTTATTGGTTTTCATTTCATTTAGCCATTTAGTATTATACTCGTACCAATTTCCCATGTATGTAAAATGCTTTACTTTAGAAGGTTTCTGGGTATAAGTATAAGTCATAAAATCCGCTAGATTTTTTTCAATATTATCATAGTCATCAAAAGGAACTTTAGATCTATGATAAATAACGTCTTTAGGGCTTAATTTGTTTTTATCACTCCAAATTAATTGATGGTAATACAATGAAATCAATGCGTCTCTACCGTCTCTAACCATATAAATTATTTTTGGGTTTTTCGGTATTCGGTATTTCGGCAAATAATGACTATGAAAAAGGGAGCGTTCTGTTATAGGAAATGTATTTCTAGGAAATGGAATCTTTAAATAATTAGAAACTAGCTGACCTAGCCAAGTTCCACCAGATTTTGGATACTCAACAAGTAAAACAGACTCATTTTTTATAGTTATGCTATTCACATATATAAGTCTTAATAAATGTTCTGTTTTGTTTTTTAAAATATTGAACTTCATTAATGTTTTGGGTTGTTTAGCAAATATATAATATTAAACTCGACAAAGGAACTCTTAAGCATTCAACTGTATGTAAACTAACTTTTACATAAAAAAGTATTAGATACACATAGTTCTTATTTCCAATGCTCTAAATCTAAGCCTAGTTTTTTTTCTAAATTATCAATATCCGATTTATAATAGGATTTTAATCCATGTAATATATCGTCTGGAATAGCATTTATTTTATTTTCTATTTTTTTAGTCATTAACTTACCTAAATATAATTTGGTTTTTACCTTAAAGTCAAAACTAAAGAGTTTGCTGATAACGTTTTTAATGAAAAACGTTTTGATTTTACTCTCTTTATAAATTAATCCATTTATAAAATTATTCCTAGGAGCTCCTGTTTCATTTAAATATTTCAGTTCTGGCTCAAATGTTGGATCAACTTCAAAAAACTCAAATATCCTTGTTAACTCTTTATTTGGATTAGTCTTTAAATCCTCAAACTCGACTATGCATATTTGGCTTAAATCAAAGTAGTTTTCAAATACTGACAATTGCTTATAATACAGACCATGTTCTTTATACGTTAAATCACTTTTTTCTTGAAAACCACCTTGTTTAAGGATTATTTGTTCATGTTTTAAAGCTGCTGAGATGTCTTTTTTTTCAATCCCTCTTTTCACCGCAAAATTATATGCAGAAATTGCTCTTTGAACAGGGTTTCTGATTACCATCAAAAATTTAGCATTTGGTGCATAGGTCTTTATTCTTTGTAAGCCTTTTTCAAAAAAAATATAATTTACGTTTCCATGAAAAACGACTTTTTCCCCTTTAAAATGTTTTCCATAAACTTCATTAAATAGCCCATTACCTTGGCTAAATAATCTGTCGTCAGAAAAAAAAGGAATGTCCTTTAAACTACTTGGAGCACAAATTTCAGGATGTTGAGATATCCAATTATAAAGTGAGGAAGTTGCAGATTTCTGAACTCCAATTAAAAACGAGTTGGGTTTCATTGATTATTTTATAAAGGGCAAATAAAAGGATTTTATTCTTAACTTCTTATAAATATAAAAACTAGAAGTAAAATTCCAAAAAACTAAGCTAACAACCATTGCTATCGCAGCTCCTTCCATACCATATAGTTTAATTAGTATAATATTTAAACATATATTTATGAAGAGCGCTACGGCCATGATTTTCGTGAATAGTTTATGATGGCCTGTCATTTGCAAAATATTACCTACTGGTCCAGAAAAAGAATTTATTAATTGTCCAAAACAGCAAATAACTAAAACGGTTTGACCTATTATAAATTCGTTACTGAAAATATTTAGAATAAATTTTGAAAAACACAATATCACTATAAATAATACTGAGGATATATAGAAATTCAACTTCGCAGAAAACGTAATCTCTTTTTGCATTCTTTCAAAATCATTTTTACCAAAAGCTTCAGATATTTTTGGAATTAAAATAGAATTTAATGCCTCAAGAGTAAAGCCTATTAGGGCAGCTATTCTAATAGAAATATCGTATATGGCTATGTCATCTTCATTTGTAAAATATCCTAAAAACATCTTATCAAGCCAAGCCAACAATATAATAATTGATGTTGACATAAACATTGGAGTTGAGGTTCTTAAAAAAGAATAAAATGTGCTTTCCTTTGTTGGTTTAACTGATGGTTTTGTCTTAAAATATTTAACAATGAAAACAAACGACCCAATTAATAACAAAACCAATCCTAAAAAATGAGCTATAATGGCATAGTGAGGATTATCAGATTTGAATCCAAATAAAAACAAGATTAAAATTAATGCCGAAAAAAAGAATCGACCGAAACTATTAAAAAATGCATATAAAAAATTCAGTTTAAGGCCTCTAAATATACTGGAGTTTATTAAAATAATTGACCAAATCGGAATTGTAAATGCCACCCATTCTAAATACGATTCAAACTCTGGCTTTTTAAAAATTTTATTAGATATTACATTTGCGCTACAATAAACTATTACAGCAAGACATAATCCTATTATGGTTGAAGTAATTATGGATTTGATATAGGTTTTCTTGTTGGCATGTAAACCCTTTTGGGAGATGATACGCATTAGGTTAATATCTAATCCAAATCTAGATATCACAGATAAAATCATTAAGAAACTAAAGGCTAGCGTAACAAGTCCGTAGACGTCTTTTCCTAACTTATGCGTAATAATATATGCAAAAAGGTAACTAAAGAAAAAGCCAAGAATTCTTAAAAAAAAATATCCACCACTTTTGGTTATAATTTCTTTAAGGCTCTTGTCTTCCAAGAATTTCAATCTTGTCAAAATAGTTTTATTTTTTTATTGAAGCTTCTTCTATCGTTCTAATAAAACAGCGCTTTTCGTTTATTTTATCAACTAACCCAAAACGTATTTCCCTAAAATCATAAATATCAGATGTTACTTCTCTTTTAAAAACTGCAATATTACCATTTAATTCAACTTTTCTAGTATCCATATTGATAATTTGCTCACTGTTATAGTCAAAAGCATGGACAAGAAAAAAATGGTCTTTAGTGTATTTTTCTAATTCAGTCTCTGATTCCAACCCTATAGAAAGATTAAAAACATTTGGTCTTATTTCTTCAGATTTAAAATAGGCTATCTTCAGTCCCAATTCCTCAAACACTAATGGGTGTTTAAGCACCTGAAAGGTTTTAGAAGATATTTGGTCAACCTTATCTAATTCTTTGATGTTTTTCTGTGAGTCATCTTTACAAGAACCGAGTACCAAAAGAAATATTGATAAAAATAGATAAATCGTATTCTTCATAATTTGCTACTATTTGATTCCCGCTTAAAAAATATCCGTTTTAAACTATCATTCCAGCAGCCACAGTTTCATTTGTGGCATCGTCTACAAGAATGATACTTCCTGTAGTTCTGTTTTCTCTATAAGAATCGATCATTAATGGCTTTGTCGTACGAATTTTTACTTTAGAAATATCATTCATTTTCAACTCTTGATCTATGCTATTTCGCTCTAAAGTATTAATATCAAACTTATAAACCACTTCTTTTATCATTGCTTTTTGCTCATTTGAAGTATGCCTAATACTATATTTCGCTCGTGGTTTTGCAGGATCTTTATGTAACCAACACAACATGACTTCAATATCTTGAGAAGCTTCTGGCATGTTATTCGATTTAACAATCATATCACCTCTACTAATATCAATATCGTCTTCTAAAGTTATTGATACTGACATTGGAGCATAAGCTTCATTAAGCGTTTTGTCAAGCGTATCTATACTTTTAATTTTAGAATTAAAACCTGAAGGCATTACCGTTATATCATCACCAACTCTGTAGATACCACTTGCTACTCTACCTGCATAACCTCTGTAATCTCTGTGTGTTTCATTTTGAGGTCTTAACACCGTTTGAACAGGGAATCTAGCGTCTACTTTATTGATATCACTGCTAATATGCATCGTCTCTAAAGTATGTAATAAAGGAGCGCCTTGGTACCAATCCATGTTTTTAGAACGATTTACTACATTGTCTCCTATCAAAGCACTAATTGGAATAAAACGCACATCTGTAACAAGCATTTTAGATGAAAACTCTTCAAACTGATTAATAACCTTGTTATATGCTTCTTCTGAAAAATCAACCAAGTCCATTTTATTCACACACACAATAACATGAGGAATTTGTAATAATGACGCTATAAATGAATGTCTTTTTGTTTGCTCAATAACACCATGACGTGCATCAACTAAAATAATAGCTGCATTAGCTGTTGATGCTCCAGTTACCATATTTCTCGTATACTGAATGTGACCAGGAGTATCCGCAATAATGAATTTACGCTTAGGAGTTGTAAAATATCTATAAGCAACGTCTATAGTAATTCCTTGTTCCCTTTCGTCTTTTAATCCATCAGTAAAAAGTGCTAAATCTACGCCATCGTGACCTTTCCTTTTACTCGTATTTTGAATAGCTTGTAATTGATCTTCAAATATTGATTTTGAATCGTACAGTAAACGGCCTATTAAAGTACTTTTACCATCATCTACGCTTCCTGCTGTTGTAAACCTTAATAATTGGTTGTTATCTAACATTTGTATAATTTAGTTTTTAAAAATAACCTTGACGCTTTCTGTCTTCCATTGCAGATTCAGAACGCTTATCATCACTTCTATTTCCTCTTTCTGTGTTTCGCATTCCAGCAACTTCTGTAGCAATTTTTTCTAAGGTATCAGCTTCAGATTCGTCGCCTCCTGTAATTGTAATATCACCTAAGGTTCTAAAACGTATTTTTTTAGTTACTACTTCTTCATGATCTTCAAGTACTAAAAATTCTGAATTAGGAATCCATGTGTTTTGTCTCCATACTACTTCGCGTTCATGAGCAAAATATAAAGATGGAATGGCTATATTTTCACGTTTGATATAATTCCAAACATCCATTTCAGTCCAGTTACTTATTGGGAATGCTCTAAAATGTTCACCTTCAAAATGTCTTCCATTAAAAATATTCCAAAGTTCTGGTCTTTGATTCTTGGGATCCCATTGTCCAAAATCATCTCTATGTGAAAAGAAACGTTCTTTAGCTCTTGCTTTTTCTTCATCTCTACGACCTCCTCCTATAGCGCAATCAATCTTGTTAGATTCTATAGCATCAAGTAAGGTTGTAATTTGAAGTGCATTTCTAGTTGCATTTTTTCCTTTTTCTTCTGCAACGCGTCCTTCATCAATAGATTCTTGAACCAAACCTACAATAAGTTCTACTCCTAAATCTTCAATAACGTCGTCTCTAAATTGAATAGTTTCAGGAAAATTATGACCTGTATCGACATGCATTAATGGAAATGGAATTTTAGCAGGGAAAAATGCTTTTTTTGCTAAATGAGTAACTAATATTGAATCCTTTCCTCCAGAAAACAGAATCACAGGGTTTTCAAATTGAGCCCATACTTCACGCAATATGAAAATGGCTTCACTCTCTAATTCGTCTAAATAATTTAAATAATATTTACTCATTATTGCCTTGACAATTTAGGTGTTATAAAATCTACTATTTTTTTCACGGAATCTTCAATAGTTTCCGTCTCTGTGTTTATTTCAATATCTGGGTTTTCAGGCGCTTCGTAAGGCGCAGATATGCCAGTCATATTTTTAATTTCTCCTGCTCTTGCCTTTTTATAAAGACCTTTCACGTCTCTACGTTCACACTCTTCAACACTTGTATTAATATAAACTTCTACAAAGTTAACATCTTTAACGATAGTTCTAATATTCTCTCTGTCTTTTTTATAAGGTGAAACAAATGCTGCTAAAACCACTAAACCTGAATCTATCATTAAATTTGATACCTCAGCAATGCGTCTAATGTTTTCGGTTCTGTCTTCAGGAGAAAAAGATAAGTCGTTATTGATACCTTTTCTAATATTATCTCCATCAAGTGTGTATGTTTTTATACCTTTTTCAAATAACTTTTGTTCAACAACATTCGCTATCGTTGATTTTCCAGAACCCGAAAGTCCTGTAAACCATAATAAAAATGAATTATGTTTATTGGAAGCTAATCTATCTTCCTTTGAAATTTGATAGTTATGAGGTACTATGTTTTTTGACATGTTATCTTTTTTTACCAAAGAAAAATTGCCTAATTCGTCCTAAAGGAAGCTTTAGCCAAAGTCTTTCGTGGAAATAATACAATACAAATTTCGTAAATAATTCTGTAAGTGCAATATATAATGCTATTTCATTAAAAGCGTTTAAGACCGAACCTGAAATTATGAACGTCATAGTCGTTGCTATAATTCGCCATGAAATAGTCTTTTTAAGTGTTTGATTTACCTCAGCTCTTCTATTTAGCATTGGACTTTGCCAAACTCTTTCGTGCAAGTAATAGATAAAAAACTTTATAAAAAATTCAATCGACCCTATTTTAATGGCGCTTTCAATACTGCAGTTGCCTGTTAAACAAGTAATAAGTAGAACTACCAGAATCGTATCTGTAGTTGCTACTACTCTCCAGGAAATCCCTTTAAGAAGGCTTCTAATATGCGACTCTTGTTTATAAGCAGTCATAGTTAGTTCTTTGAAACCAAAAACCAAGGGTTTAATAGGTTTTCTTTGTTATATAGGAGTGGTTTTTCAGTTTCTTTTGATATAACATCTACTCCTACTGCGTTGCAAATTGCTTGTCCTGCTGCAGTATCCCATTCCATAGTTGGTGCGAATCTCGGATAAATGTCAGCATTCCCTTCTGCTATAAGACAAAATTTAAGAGAGCTTCCTTTAGATACAATTTCTACTTCTTTTCCAGATGTCTTTAGCTGTTCAACAAAATCCAAAGTTTCTTGACTCATATGTGATCGACTTCCAACAACTTCTATTGTATTAGATGCTGGTTTTGTTTGCAACATTGTTGCTTGTTGAAGCACATCTGCTATTGAAGTATTATGAGAACTTAATTGAGTTTTGTATGCCTGTTGTTTTAAAACGTCGGCAAAATATAGTGTTTTGGATGCAGGAACATAAATAACACCTAGATCTGGCTTCCCATTATTGACTAAAGCTATATTAACTGTAAACTCTCCATTTCGTTTAATAAACTCTTTTGTACCATCAACTGGATCTACTATCCAACAGGTTTCCCATTGTTTTCTAACAGAATAATCTGTTTGTTTATTCTCTTCGCTTATAATTGGAATAGGCGTAGGTTTAAGAAATGTATTTATAATATCATTTGCTTTTTTATCTGCTTCAGTTAAAGGAGATTTATCATCTTTAATTTCAACATCAAAAGCCGTGTCGTAAACTTGCATAATTACCTCTCCTGCTTTTAAAGAGGCTTCTATTGCAATTTTTAAATTCTTATTTATTTCTATACCACTCATATATACTTTTTATTCCGTCTTTCAACTCCATTTTATGTTTCCACCCTAAGGTATTCAGTTTAGATATATCTGTTAATTTTCTAAGTGTTCCATCTGGTTTATCCGCATTATAAACTAATTCGCCTTTAAAACCTATAATAGCTTTAATAGTTTCTGCTAACTCAGAAATAGAGATGTCTTCACCAGTGCCAATATTAATATGTGTGTTTCGTACTTCTTTTTCTTCTTGTGAAAACGTATCCTTAAAGTCTTTGTTTTCCATAATGAACACACAAGCATCTGCCATATCTTTAGACCATAAAAATTCTCTTCTTGGTTTTCCAGTGCCCCAAATTTCAACACTAGATTCAGATACTCCGAATGAAGATAAATAGGTTTTGGCTTCCTCTATTGTTGAAAATTCAGTGTCTGATAAAACTTCATCATCACGTTTTTCGTTTAACAATTTTGCTAAGTGGATTTTTCTAATAAGCGCAGGAAGAACATGAGATTTCTCTAGATCAAAATTATCATTTGGCCCGTAAAGATTGGTCGGCATTACTGAAATAAAATTCGTCCCGTATTGCAAATTATAACTTTCGCACATTTTAATCCCAGCAATTTTTGCTATTGCATAAGGTTCATTCGTATATTCTAATGTATCTGTAAGAAGATACTTTTCTTTCATTGGTTGAGGCGTATTTTTAGGATAGATGCAAGTACTTCCTAGAAACAATAGTTTTTTTACGTTGTTAGTATAGCTTTGATGAATTACATTGCTTTGAATCATAAGGTTTTTATAAATAAAATCAGCTCTATAGACGTTATTAGCTAAAATACCACCAACCTTTGCTGCTGCTAAAAAAACGTACTCTGGTGATTCTAATTTAAAGAATTCTGCAACCTCAATTTGATTAGTTAAATCAAGATCCTGATGCGTTCTGGTGACAAGATTAGAATAGCCTTTATCTTTTAGGCATTTTAATATTGCACTACCTACAAGTCCAGAGTGACCAGCAATAAATATTTTAGAATTTTCATTCAAGTATTAACTATTTTCTATTTGCTCTTTAATCCAATGATATGTTTGATTTACTCCTTCTTTAAGCGGTTGAGAAGGTGCCCAATTTAGTTTTTCTTTTATAAGTTTATTATCACTATTTCTTCCTCTAACCCCTTCTGGTCCAGGAATATTCTTAATGATTAAATTTTTATTTCCAATTTCAATAATCATTTTTGTGAAGTCGTTAATAGAAATCATCTCTTCACTCCCGATATTAACTGGACCTTGAAAGTCAGAATTCATTAATTTTAGTACACCTTCAACACATTCATCAACAATTAAAAAAGATCTTGTTTGCTTTCCATCTCCCCAAATTTCTATAGTATCTCCTTCATTTGCTTTATTTACTTTTCTACAAATAGCGGCTGGAGCCTTCTCTCTTCCTCCATCCCAAGTCCCTTGAGGTCCGAAAATATTATGGAATCTTGCTACTTTAACATCTAAACCATAATTTTTAGCATAAGCAAAATATAGCCTTTCACTAAATAATTTTTCCCAACCATACTCGCTATCTGGTGCTGCTGGATAGGCGCTATCTTCAGAACATTTAGGATTATCTGGGTTTAATTGGTTATATTCTGGGTACATACAAGCAGATGAAGAATAAAACACTTTTTTAATTTCTTTTTTATGCATTTCCTCTAAAACATTAAGGTTTACAATAGCACTATTATGCATAATTGCAGCATCATTGTCTCCTGTAAACACAAAACCAGCACCTCCCATATCTGCTGCCAATTGATAAATCTCATCAATATCATCTGAAATAACTTTAGATACGATTTCTGGATCTCTTAAATCTCCTATAATAAATTCATCTGATGCGTTGTTTCCATATTCATTTTCTTTTAAATCAACACCTCTCACCCAGCAACCTTCTTTTTTTAATCTATTTACCAAATGGCCACCAATAAAGCCTCCTGCTCCACATACTAAAACTTTTTTCATCTTTATTTTTCTTTATTTTTCTTTATTAAACAATAATTCTTTGAAGCTATACGCTATAAATTTAGGTACAATTTCAAAATATCTTCGCCATAATCTTTTAGGCTCAGAAATCAATCTAAAAAGCCATTCTAGACCTAAATTTTGCATCCATTTTGGTGCATATTTGATAGATCCAGTATGAAAATCAAATGCAGCTCCAACGGTAATTAAAAATTCAGCATTTGTAAACTTAGAAAGATTATACGCAAAAAACTCTTGTTTTGGAGTTGATATACCAACCCAAATAATATCTGGATTTGTCTTGTTTATCTCTTCCCCTATGACCCTATAATCGAATTCATTTACTTCTTTAAATGGAGGTGTATAAATACCTACAATATTGTGATTATTGAAATTACTCTCACAAGCTATTTTTAATTTTTCAGCAACACCATCTTTACCACCGCAAAAGAAATGCTTGATTGTAGTCTTTGAGGTTTCTATCATGACCTGTTTAAAGGCTTCTGGCCCAGGACTTCTTTCAATCTTCTCAGCTCCTTTTAATTTAGCAACCCAAACACCAGGAATTCCGTCTGGTAAGTTTAAATAAAATCCATTTAAAAGATCTCTAAACTCAACATGTTTTTTTGCATGAATAATTCCATGAGCTCCTGTAAAACTAACACATTTATTTGCACCTTTATTATCCAGAGGTAATATCTCTTCTTTACAAAACAACGGTATATTACCATTATATAAATCGACTCCTAAAACATTAATTTTTCTCAAAGTAATCTACAATTTAACCTCAAAAGCTCATCTTTTAAGAAATGGTTTTATTAATAAAATATACTGATGGCAAAATTAACATAATTATTAGTTTATACAATTATAAAAACCGCTGAATTGTTCTATTAGAGAGCAATACGTTTAAGGTTTTGGGTTAAACTAACTTTCCATAAATTTAGTTCTATTTCAAGATGCTCTTTTATTTTTTTATTATCTAATAAACTGTAAAGAGGTCTTTTTGCATTTCCAAAGTATTTCTCTGTTGAAATTGGGGTTATCTTTGTATTAAATTTTGATTGATTAAATATTTCTTTTGCAAAATCATACCAACTTATTTCTCCTTCATTGCTATAATGATAAACTCCATAGCCAAGAATTTGATTCGAAACAATAATCATAATAACTTCAGCCAAATCTAGAGCATATGTCGGCGAACTTATTTGATCATTAATAACCTGTCTCTTATACACATCTCCGAGCCCACGAGACAGGCAGAAATCT
>OJDV01000749.1_pt1 | contig 10776 bp, 9 predicted proteins | sample 1592911 | NCBI WGS metagenome assembly OJDV01 (sample SAMN05416860, study PRJEB24817) | seawater metagenome | isolation source: Sea water | place: Canada:Atlantic | collected 2013-11 | reverse complement strand
CGAGATTTCTGCCTGTCTCGTGGGCTCGGAGATGTGTATAAGAGACAGGTCTTGACTTGAAGAAATAAAACAAGATAAAAGCAAAAAGACGAAAATATAATATTGATATAGATTATTAATTTTAATTTAAACTTTATTCGTTAGGCTTTTGAAAAATACAAAACTAAAGCCAATAAATAACATTAAATGAAAAGGGAATAATCCGAAGTCACCTCCTTGATCTCCAACAATAAAAGCACTATACATTCCAAAGGCAAAATAAATAGCCAACAATCCCTCAATGATTACATTAGGTGAAATGTTTTTTGAAATGTATTTGTTTTTTTTCCAACCACCTTTCATAGATTGGATGTTGAATTTTGGAGTTCTAACAAATTCACTTTTCTTTCCAAAATGACCTTCGATAACTGCAATTGAATTATGTAATGAAAAACCCATAGCTATTGAGAAAAATGTAAAAAATAAACCTATGTATTTAACGAATTGCTTTATGCCTCCACCATAAATACTTTTAAAAGTATGCCAATAGCAAATAAAGAAAATCAAGGTACTGATTACAAAAAAGCTCATTGCAAAAAAATAATACTTAAGATGCTCATATTCATTTTTAATGTAAAGCATTGGTATGCTTAAAATACCAACGATTAATATATTTAAAAACATGGTACTATTTAATAAATGAAGAAGTCCGTGAAATTTGGTTTTAATGGGTAAGTTCTTGTCTTTTAAAACTCTCCACATTAATTTTTGAAAGTTTTCTGCTCCACCTTTATTCCATCTAAATTGTTGTGATCTAGCTGCACTAATTACTAAAGGAAGTTCTGCTGGAGTTTCTACATCGACTAAATATTTAAATTTCCAATTCTTTAATTGTGCACGATAACTTAAATCTAAATCTTCGGTTAAGGTATCTCCTTCCCAATTACCAGCATCGAGGATGCATTTTTTTCTCCAGATTCCTGCTGTACCATTAAAATTTATAAAATGTCCTTTGCTATTTCTTCCTACTTGTTCTAAGGTAAAATGAGCATCTAAAGCAAATGCTTGAACTCTAGTAAGTATCGAAAAATTTCTATTTAAATGCCCCCAACGAGTTTGAACAACTCCAATTTCTGGATTCTTAAAAAACGGAATTGTACGTAATAACCAATTCTTTTGAGGTAGAAAATCAGCGTCAAAAATGACAATGAATTCTCCTTTTGCAATTTTTAATCCTTCTTTTAAAGCTCCTGCTTTATAATTTTTTCTGTCATCTCTAGTAATATGCTGTATATCTAATCCCGATTTCTGAAGAGATTTTATTTGTAATGCAGTAGTTTCAAAAGATTCATCGGTAGAATCATCTAACACCTGTATTTCTAGTTTATGCCTTGGGTATTCTAGTTCAGCAATGTTATTTAATAATCGTTCCATTACATATAACTCATTGTAAACTGGAAGTTGAATTGTTACATAAGGGGTTTCTTCTTCTAATGATAGGTTGAATTGATCGCTAGTAGTCGTTTGTTTTTTTGCTTTCAGAAAATTAAAAAGCAAGTTAAGCTGTGCCAATGCATACAAAAAAATAAGTATCAAGGCAATTGAATAAACAACAATTATGATGGTTTCTAAAATCATTTTTTAAATGAATACTTAAATATCCAGTATAAAATTTTAACGCCTGCAAATATAGCACCTTTTATGGTCCCTGAAACTTTTGAAACTCCAATTCTATTACGGTATTTTACTGGAATTTCAAGATAAGAATAGTTGCTTTTTAAAACTTTCAACTGCATTTCGACCGTCCAGCCGTAGGTCTTGTCTTCCATTTGAAGCATCATTAATTTGTCGTATTTAATAGCTCTAAAAGGACCTAAATCTGTAAATTTTGCTTTAAAAAACAAAGACATTAGATTGGTAGCCAACCAATTTCCAAAAATTTGGGGTTTTGTCATTGATCCTTGCTCACGTAATTCTGAAACTCTGGATCCAATAACAAAATCAATATCATTTTCAATTATAGGAGCAACAATCTTAGTTAGTTCTTCCGGGTAGTCACTAAAGTCTCCATCTAAAAAAACAATGATGTCTGGGAGAGTTTCTTGTTTAGAAACATACTCCATGCCTTTTAAACAAGCAAAACCATAACCTTTTCTTCTTTCAGATAAAACAGTTGCCCCAGCATTTTTTGCAACTTTAATGGTGCTGTCTGTTGAATTGTTACTGATAACAATAATCTCTGATACTATTCCTGGAATGGCTTTTATAACATGACCAATAGAAGCTTCTTCATTAAATGCAGGTATGATTACTTTTATTAGGGTCATTGTAGGTCTAATAAATTATTTTCTTTTTTAAAGGATTTTAAATCTGTCCATTCTTTAATTTTTTTTCCGGATTTAAATTTCGCTGCAGAAACTAATTTTTCATTTTTATACATTAAACAATACCCGTTTTTTTGATTATGTTTTAGTTGGCATTTATGATTTATTTTTTCGAAATTATCATAGAATAACCACCAATTTACTTTTTGTCCATTATCAAAATGCCCTTCACTTTGTTTGATACCATTTTCATTGTAAAAATACCAATATTCTATCGGTTTGTCTTCTGAAAAATGACCTTCTTTTTTTAGGTTTCCGTTTAAAAAATAAAACTTCCAGTAATCAATCTTTTTGTTGTTTTTTGTCCATCCTTCAGATTTAATATTACCGTTATCAAAATAGTTTTTTTGATAACTACTTTGGCCATAAATGAAAGTTGAAAACAAGAGTAATGAGATTAAAAGTCGCACTATTTGTTATTTACAAAATTCATTAAATCTAAATCATTTCCGAGTAAAATGTCGTTGGGATTTATTCTTCCTTTTTCTGGCCCATTTTCTAATTTCAAAACACCTCTTGGACAGACTGCAGAACATATTCCACAACCAACACAACTAGCTCTAACAATGTTTTCTCCTTTTTGAGCATAAGCTCTTACGTCAATTCCTTGTTCGCAATACGTAGAACAATTTCCACAGGAAATACATTGTCCCCCGTTAGTAGTAATTCTAAAACGAGATTTAAATCGTTGTACAATTCCCATATAGGCCGCTAAAGGACAACCAAATCGACACCACACACGATTTCCGAAAATAGGGTAGAAGCCAGTCCCAATTACTCCAGCGAAAATTGATCCTATTAAAAAGCCATAAATATCCTGAATGGTTTGAGTTTTAATTCCTAAAACAGATTGATTTCCTGAAAAATATGCATACAAAGTAAATCCTGTCATAATTAATGCAAATACCAATACTCCGTGAACTAACCATCTTTCCAATTTCCAGGATTTTAATGATTTGTCGGATAATTGTCGGTAGGGATCGCCTAATGTTTCGGCCAATCCACCACAACCACAAACCCAAGAACAATACCATCTTTTCCCAAAGAAATAAACCATTACTGGCACAATTACGAGTGTTAAAACAATTCCCCAGATTAAGATGAACAATCCAAAGCCACCACTTGCAATCAATTCATCTAGATTCCAGCTAAAAAAGAAATCATAATCTAAAGGAAATGCATTTTTAAAATCATACCAAGGTTTTTCAAAACGGACTAATATTTCAGGGATTAAAAAAGCAAATACAATTTGAAAAAACAATACCGATGTAGTTCTTAAAATTTGATATTTATTATGGCGGTACTTTATGTACATCCTAATCGCCATAACTGTCATCACCGTACAATATAAAAATCCATATAAAAACCATTGACTAGCTTGGTTGCCGCTTAAGCTTTCGCTTATGGGGTCAACAATGTAGGTCCAGTTTACTATATAATCGGGCCTAAAATAGAGGAGTAAATAAAAACTTACTAAAAATACAAATACGAGCCAACCAATCCATCCTCTATTAGTGGATGAACTTAAATAGATACCATCGTTTTTAATTCCTTTAGGGCCTAATAAAATCACATTAGGAATGATATATAATAGGGATCCTAATATCCCTAAACCGAAAGTTAGCCACCAAAAAAGTGTTTTGTTTTCTTTAATGATTCCTATTCCAGATTCTTTTGCTAATTGGTAAGAAAAACTATGAGGTTTGTCCCAAATCACTTTATCCCATTCGCTATTTTTTTTATGAATTTCATTCGCTGATTCTAAAGCTGAAATTATTTCAGAAGAAAAAGAAAATGAATTTGAGAATTCTGTTCCCACAACATGATCATTCATTTTAGTAATGAACAACTCACTTTTAATTCCTTTGTTGGTTATTAATTCCTTAAAATTATTTGGTGTTATTTCATATTTTCCAATAAAGAGTATAGAAATAAATAGAGTAAGGCTTATTATAAAAACTCCAAGGCCTATTTTTTGTATCTCTTTCATATTAAGCCTTTGTTTTAAAAATTCGTGTCCAACTTTTCTTTTTTAATTGGATAGAAGTGTTGTTTTCATTATTAAACTTTTCAAGAATTTCATTTTCGTGTAGTTTGTAAAATTCAGGATCAAAATTAGCATCTGCTAAATGCTCTAAAACATATTGAATAGATTTTTTTTTAGTTAATATCGCATTAAAAAAATCATGTCGCATTCGTATTCCGAAGGTGTTTATGCCTATGAACTCATTGGTGTTTTTATCATAATTGATATGAATGCATTTTTTTCCGTCTTTATATTCCCAATAAAATCGAGCTTCATTTTCTTTAGGCTGCGCCCAAACCCACCCATAAGTTTGATATTCGATATCTAAAAATTTTGCAGAATTAAACCAATGTCCAGGTTGGTATTTCGTTGGATTGTCACAAAGAGTTTGAGCTAAGGATTCCCCCATCATTCGTCCAGTGTACCATACAGCTTCTATGGGTCTTCGTTGATCAATTGCTTCATTTTGTTCTGCACAATCTCCAATTGCATAGATATCTTTGATATTGGTCTCAAGAAATCTATTTACTTTAACCCCTCTTTCAATTTCAATGCCAGAGTCTTTTAAAAAATTAATATTTGGTGAAACTCCAGCAGTTAATCCGACCACATCGCAGGGTATCTCTTCTCCGGTTTCTGCAATCACCACAGATTTTACTTTTCCGGTTTCATCTGAAATAATTTCCTTTAAATTCGAATTCAATCTTAAATCAATATGATGTTCTTTAATGTGACGATTGATCATCTCAGATTCTTCTCGAGGTAAAACACCATTCCAGAAACTGGGCTCTCTAACTAAGAATGTTACTGGGATGTCTCTACTGCGAAGCATTTCTGCAAATTCAATTCCAATTAACCCACCACCTACAATTACTGCTCTTTTGCATATTTTATTGTTGGGAGCATATATTTCTAAATTTTCCAGATCTTGCTTATGATACATGCCCATTACTCCTTTTAAATCCTGACCTGGCCATCCAAATTTATTAGGTTTACTTCCTGTTGCAATAACTAATTTGTCATAACTCATTGATTCTCCGTTGGAGAATACCAGCACTTTTTCTTGGTGATTTATTTCTTCAACAAGCCCCTGTTTTAATTCGATATTATTTTTATCCCAAAACCATTTTTCATAGGGTTGAGTATGTTCAAACTTCATATGTCCCATATATACATACATCAATGCAGTTCTGGAAAAAAAATATTTACTCTCAGCAGATATAATAGTGATTTTTTTATCGGATAATTTTCTGATATGGCGGGCTGTTGTAACTCCCGAAATTCCATTTCCAATAATAACGATGTGATCCATATAATTTGTTTGTAATGAAATTTATGTCGAATCTAAAGGTAAGAACTTAATATACATTAGTAATTTAGAATAATTATAAATAAGAAAACAAGGTATGTTCTTATAAATTAATTGTGATGTGGAGCATAATATTTTATGATAATGTAAGAACCAAAAAAAGCATTCGACCTATTGACCATATTTTAATACTTAAAAGATGAAAAACCAAATATCAATTATATTACTATTTGTTGCCTTTACACAATTGTATTCACAGGATGTAAACACTTTTTTTACAAAAACTACTATATTTTTTAATTTGAATGTTGATAATGGTAAAGTAGCATATTCAAAAATAAACTCAAATAAAGAGAGTTTTTTTGAATTAATGAAAATGGCTGAAACCATTGAAATATCTAAAAAAAATTCAAAAACGTATCAAGCTTTTTGGATTAATGTCTATAATTTATCTGTTATAAAAGGGATTATAGATAACTATCCCATAAATTCTCCATTAGACAAAAACGGTTTTTTTGATAAGACAAAATTTAAATTAGGAGGTAAAAATGTTACCTTAAATGAAATTGAAAATGAAATTTTAAGAGCACAATTTAATGATGCTCGATTTCATTTTGTTTTAGTGTGTGGAGCAATTGGCTGTCCTCCAATAATAAACAAAGCTTATTTACCAACAACATTGGAAAGCCAATTAAAAAAACAAACCGAATTAGCATTAAATGGAGATTATTTTATAAAGGTTAATTATAAAAAGAAACGAGTAGAAGTTTCAGAAATAATGAAATGGTATCAAGAAGATTTTATAAAAAATGGAGTGTCAGAAATAGAGTTTATCAATCAATATCGAAAAGATAAAATCCCTACTAACTATAAGCTAAGCTATTACCCCTATAATTGGAATTTAAATAAGCAATAAATAAATATGAAAAAGATAATCACATTATTGATTTTTGGAAGTGTTATGTTTCCTGCATTGTCACAAGATGAGCCTGTAAAGGAAATAAGTAATATACAAGAATATACTCCTTCTAAATTGTTAAAAAAAGGGCAATGGGACATTAAGTTTTTTAATAGTTTATATACACAAACAAAAAGAACAGACGAAGGGAGTTACTCAATAGATATACCTAGAGAAACTTTTTTCACTAATACAACTGAAATATATACTGGGATCAGTAAAAACTCAAGAATCAATATCGGGTTTATTTTTCAGGTAAGATCTAATGTATTTGGAGGCTCTGATGCTTTGGATGTCTTTAAATTTGAAGACAACTTAAATGCAAGAAGTGGATTGACAACTATAGCACCCTCGGTAAGGGTACAGCCTTTTGTTAAAATCCCTAATTTTTCTATAACATCGTCTGTTTATATTCCAATATTCGAAGATAAAGCTGCATTACCTTATTTAGATAAAAGAAGTGTTTTTTGGGAAACTAAATTCTTTTACGATAAAACATTTGGTAATGACAAATGGCAATTATTTACAGAAGTTGATTTAGGATTTAATTTTGGTGAAAAAAGCTCAGAAGCAAATCCCATAAACTCGAATGTTAGCGAACGGTTTGCAAACAATAGCTTGTTTTTACCCTTAAGTGCATTTATAAGCTATTTTCCATCTTCAAAAACAACAGTGTTTGCAAATGTTAAACAAGCTTTCTTAATTGATTTAGGTAATAATTTTGGGCAAAACTCAACTTCTTTAGGTTTTGGTGGAAAATATCAATTATCCAAAGTACTTAATTTAGAAGCTTCCTTCGATCAATTTGTGCGTGGAAATAATTTTCAAGGATTAGGGCAAACTTACAGCTTAGGATTAAGAGTTATTTTTTAAATAAAAAATCATTTTTTTTATTATTAATGAATCACGAATGTAAAGTTATCATTGAGTATCTTTAAAAATAATTTTAATTATTTAACTGGGTATTCATTTCTATTAAAATGAAACAAAAAGCTTTAATACTAGTTTTTTTCTTAATTGGGAATTGTTTTTTATTTGGCCAAGATCAATTTATTTATAAAATTAATATACAAGGACAAAAAAAAACAAAAACGAGTTTTATTATTAAAATTTTAGAATCTAAAGAAGGACAATCAATTGATTCATCAAAATTAAATAGAGATATAATTCGGTTAAAAAGATTGCCCGCAATTAGTAATGCTACTTATCAGGTTTTTTTATCTAAAGATCGTTTAATCCATGTAAATTTTAATATTGAGGAAAACTTAACCATAATTCCTGGAATAAATATTTGGACAACTAGTGATCGAGAAGTAGCTTATAAAATAGGATTGTACGATTTCAACTTGCTTGGAAGAAATATCACTTTTGGTGGTTTTTACCAAAACAATGGTTTCAATTCTTATGCAATTAATCTTAAAGCCCCTTATTTATTTACAAATAAGCTAGGTGTAGCAATCAATCATCAGGATTGGAAAAGTAAAGAGCCCTTATATTTTGAAGAAGGCGTTGCTAATTATAAATACAATAACATTTCCTTCGAAGTATTGGGACTGTTTGAATATGATTTTAGGAATAGTTTTCAAATAGGTGTAAATATTTTTAATGAAAAATATGAATTTCTATCTGGAGAAATTTCTGATTTAATCCCACAAGAGTTAGATATAAATAAAGTATTATTTAAACTTGTATACACCTATGACAATCTAGATTACTATTATCAATATATCGAAGGTTTTAAAAGTGAATTTTATGGACAATTTGTAACATCAAAACATCCTTCTCAGAATGATTTTTTAGTTGCATGGAATGATTTTTTTTACTTTAAAAGAATTAAAAAGAAAGGGATTTTTGCCAATAGGTTGCGAATTGGTTTGGCTTCTAATGAAGAAGGGCCCTTTGCTCCGTTTGCCTTAGATAATAACATAAACATTCGTGGTGTAGGTTTTTTAGTAGATAGAGGTACAGGTAGTATCGTTTTAAATTCTGAATATCGTTATACATTATTTGAAAAAAAATGGTTTGTATTACAGAGTAATGTTTTTATTGATGCAGGAACTTGGAGAAATCCAGGCGGTAATTTTAATGATTTTGTGAACACTGAAAATATTCGAATTAACTCTGGATTGGGATTGCGTTTTATTCATAAAAAAATATACAATGCTGTTTTTAGATTAGACTACGGTTATGGCTTAACTAATAACAACCCCAATGGTTTCGTTTTTGGTGTTGGACAATATTTCTAAATTGATTTTAGGAGCTTTTATCCTATAAATCAATCTTTTTTTGGACTTCTTTTGTTTAATTAATCAACCTTCAATAAACCATTTTAGTATGTTTTAAATAATATTGAAAAAACATATTTTATGTTAAAAAAGTAGGGTTATTATAGTATTAGTTGTTTTAATTTGATAAACTCAAATTAAAAGATAGTAACAAAATGTATTTATATTATATTTGATACTCTCATAAAACACAACAAAAGTTGCTTAATCTTTATTTTTTTCAACGAATTATGTGTTATAAATTTATTATTATTAAAATATAGAATAATGAAAAAAACAATACTCCTAATTAGCTTAATTGTATTATCTATTAATGCAAATTCTCAAATTGTAATTAATGAAATAAATTATAAAGATGCCATCGACTTTCCAACTAAAGATTGGATTGAGTTGTATAATAATTCAGCAACTACAGTAGATATATCTAATTGGGTCTTTAAGGATAGTGATGATTTACATGAATTTGTAATCCCAAATGGGACTACTATGGCTCCTGGATCTTATTTAGTGTTGTCACAGTTTTTAGCAGATTTTCAAGCTATGTTCCCGGGTATTTCAAATGTTATAGGTGATTTTGAATTTGGATTAAGTGGGGGTGGAGAATTGATACGCTTGTTTAACAATACGGACCAATTGGTAGATTTTGTTGAATATATGGATATAGAACCTTGGCCAACAGAACCAGATGGGAATGGACCTACTTTAGAGCTTAGAAGCCCAAATTTAGACAATGCTTTGGCAACAAGTTGGGCAGCATCGGTACCTCCAGAAGCAGCTCATGGAACTCCTGGACAACAAAACAGTTCTTGGGTTTTAGGAAACAATAGTTTTAATAAAGTTACTTTTTCAATTTCCCCAAACCCTTTAACAATTTCTACAACCATTAAAGTTTCTAACAGTAATGGTTCTGTGCAATTAAGAGTTTATGATGTTTTAGGGAAATTAGTGAAAATAGTAAACTCTAACACAAATGAATTTGTTCTTCAAAAAGACAATTTAGAAACGGGAGTATATGTGTTAAATATTTACACTGAGGATGGATCTTTTCAAGACACTAAAAAACTAATAGTTAAGTAGTACTATAAAACAATATGAATATGAAAAAATTAATACTTTTATTAGGGCTGGTATTTTTTATTACTCCTGCAATTAGTCAGGTAGTAGTAAATGAATACTCTGTTTCAAACTTAACAGGATATTTAGATAATTACAATAGCGAAGAAGACTGGATTGAACTTTATAACACCAGTGGAGCTTCTGTAGATATTGGAGGTTACTTTTTAAGTGATAAAACTGCTAATCCTACAAAATGGGAAATTCCAGCAGGAACTATGATACCTGCTAATGGATATTTGGTTTTTTGGTGTTCTGGTAGAGACGAAGCTTCTGGAGGTAATTATCACACCAATTTTAAATTAAAGCAGACAAAAAATACACAAGAACATATTGTTTTTTCAAATACAAGTGGTTCCATAATTGAAGACTACGAATTGCAAAAAACACAATTGGAACATTCAATGGGAAGAACTCCAAATGGAGGCTCAAATTGGGAAATATACACAACTCCAACCAACGGGGGGCAAAACCTTGGAGATAGTTATTTGGCTTATGCCGCTACTCCAGAAATGAATTTGGAAGCAGGATTTTATTCAGGATCTCAAAGTATTTCTATAACAACTGCTGAACCAAATTCTACGATTCATTATACATTAAATGGTAATTTGCCAGACAATGGTTCAACAGAGTATACGGGTGCAATTTCTGTTGCATCAACCAAAGTGGTTAAGACCTGTCTCTTATACACATCTGACGCTGCCGACGATCTACTCTGTGTA
>OJDV01000748.1_pt1 | contig 10784 bp, 5 predicted proteins | sample 1592911 | NCBI WGS metagenome assembly OJDV01 (sample SAMN05416860, study PRJEB24817) | seawater metagenome | isolation source: Sea water | place: Canada:Atlantic | collected 2013-11 | reverse complement strand
TCGTGGGCTCGGAGATGTGTATAAGAGACAGGGCTTGATGAACACGCCCCCCTCGGCCGACACCACGAGATCGGGGACGCGCTGCGTCTGGGGCTCGGAGCGCGCCGAGCGCGCGCCCTCGAGGTGGCGCCGGATCAGGTGCACCCGAGGGTCACTCCCCACGCCCTCCACGGCGAACTCCTCGAGCGAGGACAGCGGGCTCTCCTGACGCACCACCGTGCCAAGCACGCGCAGCGTCTCACGCGTCCGCTCCATCTCGGGGTTCATGATCTCGGTCGCGTCCAGGCGCGCCCAGATCGCGGCGGCCGTAGCCTGATCACGGCGCTCCTCGTACGCGGTCGCCAGCCAGGGCAGCGCGTTGACGATCAACCACTCCTCCTCCATCCGCTCGTACCCCTCGACCGCGCCGCCGATCATGTCCACGGCCCGCTCGATGCGCCCCGAGATAAGCTCCACCACGCCCACCATGAACCTGGAGTTGAGCGCGCCCACCTCGAACCCCCAGCGCGAGCCGCTCTCGTAGGCCTCACGAAACGCAGTGAACGCCTCGTCGTAGCGGCCCAGCACCAGCTCGCCGTAACCGTAGGTCACCGACATCATCACGTCGTACTCACGGTGCCCGAGCGTCTGCGCCAGCCACCTGGCCTCGTGCGCGTGCGCGCGCGCCTCCTCCCACTGCGCCAGGTGCGTGTGCAGCGACTGCGCCGAGTAGGCGGTCATCATCTGGAGGTATACATGCTCGACCTGCTCACAGACACGCTGCGCGATCTCGATCCAGGACATCGCCTCGTCGTAGCGGCTCGCCAGCGTCATGTGGTGCGCCAGGTACTGCGCCGCGAGGCCCTGGTCGACCAGGAGCCCGTGCTCGGACGCGATCCCGTAGCTCAGCACCATCAACCCCTCGACCTCCTCGAGCCCATCCTCCCCGAGCGCGTCCTTGCCCAGGAAGTCCGCGTAGAGCCAGTGCGCGTACGACAGGAACTCCGGCGACGCGCCGGGCTCATCGCAGCGCGCCATTACCTCCTCCATGTCCTCCCGCCACTGGTCACGATCGTGCTCGCGCCGCCGCGCCGAACACATCGCGAGCTGGAGCTCGCGCGAGACCCCCTCGGCGCGAGCTCGCGCGATCGAGCTCGCCTCCTCGACGAGTTCGACGTAGGGGATCGCGGTGAGGTCGCGATCGTGGAGCGCGAAGAGCGCCTCGACGAACGCGACGCCCAGATCGGGGTCGCGCTCGAGGCACCTCCACGCCGCCCGCACGAGGTCGCCCCTCCTCGCCTCGAGCCAGCGCAGCGCGGGCACGTCGGGGCCGGTGCGCAACGCGACGAGATGCCCCATCGCCCCGCGCGCCGTGTACGCCGCGTACGCGTCCTCGATCGCGCCGCGCACGCCCTCAGGCGCGACCTCCTCTATCGCGCGCAGCGCCGACGCGCTCACGCCGAGCGATCCCGCGCGCTCGACCACCCAGGCCGTGCGCGACGCGCGCTCGACGAACCCCTGCACCCACTCGAGCTCGACCTCCACCGACGCGCGCATCACCTCGAAGACGTCCTCGGGCGAACACACCGTGGCGAACCTCGACCACGCGACCCACGCCGCGAGCACACGCTCCGACGCCGCCCCGAGCCGCCTCAACAGCGCCTCCGAGGAGGTCTCCCCCAGCGCGCCCGTCTCCAACGCCTCCATCACGCCGCGAGGCGACCCCTCCAGCCACGACGCCACGCTGCCGGGCGTCAGGCGAGCCTCACCCAACGCCTCGATGAGCGCCTCGAGCGCGCCGGGGTCACTGGGCGGCCTCACGCGGCCGCTCCCCTCGATCATCGCCAGCGCCTCGTCCCCGCTCAGCGAAGGCGTCATCACGCGCGCGCGCTCGACCCCGAGCGGCTCGGCCGACGACGCGAGCACCCACCTCACCTCCGGTGTCCCCTCGATCAGTGACGCGAGCAGCGCGCGTCCGCCCACGTCGAGCGCGTCGTGCTGATCCACCACGAGCACACCGCCCGCGTACTGCGCCGAGAGCATCTCGATCTGCTCACGCGCCCAGACCTCGACCTCCTGCGCGCGGCCGCCGAGATCGAGCGCGTCGGACCACCTGCGCGCCATCTGCTCGGCCTCGACCACGCCGTCGAGCTCCACCCAACCCAGCGCCTCGTCACGGTCCGCCAGCAGCGCGCGCCCGAACCAACGCTCGAGCGCCGCCGTCTTGCCCGCGCCCTCGGGCCCCTGCACCTCCACGACCCGCTCCTCCCCGAGCGCGCGCTCGATCTCCAACGCCACGCCGCGATCCAACAGCTCGACCGCGGGCGCCTCGGGCGCTCGGTTCGCGCGCCAGGAGAACGCGCGCGCGGCCGGCGCGTCCGACGCGTCGCCGAGCGACACCCAGCCATCCTCGAGCTCCTCGGCCCTCCAACCCTCTCGGGACGCGGGCGTGAGCGCGTCGAGCAGCGCTCGCCTCATGAGCAGCGACCCCGCCGGCGCCCTCGCGAGCAGCCCGCAGACGACCCGACGCGACGACCTCGGCGGGCGCAGACCCCCCGCGAGCCTGAGCACCGGCCCCGCGGTCATCGCCAACCTCGAGCGCGGCGACGCCGCCCGCAGCGAGCGCGCCGCGTCACACAGCGCGCGCTCACCCTCCAGGATCACGTAACCACCCGACGCGTCCTCACCGATGGCGCCACCATGAGACTCCACGAGGCGGCGGAGCAGCGGGCCCCACACCCCGACCGTGTGCAAGACGAACATGGCCTCTGAACTCATCGGCGAACCCTCACGGCGAGTATACGAATGCTCTCTTCTTACAACTTTAAGGAAGCTTTAGGCCAACACTTCCGCTGCGTTGCCTAACCTGAGGCTCGACACACGACACCCCCGAGGAAGCAACATGGCGACCCGACACCCCGAACTGCTGTACATCGCGCTCGACCACCTGGTGCGCGGACACCCCGCCGCCGCCGCCGCCGCGATCGGTGAGGTGCTCGAGCACGCTCGCGCCGACCCCGACCCGCTCGCCACGCGCCACGTCACCTTCGCCCACGCGCTCGCGGCGCGCCTCCCGAGCGACTCGGGCCGCCGCCTCGGCCAACCACGCCGCCACGACGACGACTCCGAGAGGCTCTTCGACGCGCTCGCGTCCCGGCTGCCTACCCACTCGCTCGCGAGTGCGCTGAGCAACGCCTACATCCTGAGCGCGTGCGACGCGCGCCGCCGCGTCCACCTCATCGACATCGGGATCGGCACTGGCCGGCAGGTCGTCGACCTCATCGGCGCGCTCTCCGCCCGCGAGCGCGAGGTCGACGACCTCGTGATCGTGGGCGTCGAGCCACACGGCCCCAGCCTCCAGGCCGCCCGCGCCCACGCACACGAGGCCGCCGAACGCGTCGGGATCCCCTGCCAGTTCCACGCGATCCAGGCGCCCATCGAGCGCGTGACTCCGGCGCAATGGGGCGCGCTCTCGGCGCTCCTGGAGCGCCCCATCGTCAACGCCTGCTTCTCACTCCACCGCGTCTCGGGCCACCCCGAGTACGACGCGCGAGACCACGTCCTCGCGCGCGTACGCGCGCTCGAACCAGGCGTCGTCGTCGTCGCCGAGCACCACGTCGACCACGCGACCTCGGACCTGAGGGCCCGCTTCGAGCACTGCTGGAGGCACTACGGCGCGCTGCTCGACCTGCTCGCGCTGCTCGACCTCACGCGCGAGGAGCGCGACGCCATCGAGATCCACCACTTCGGCCGCGCGATCCACGACATCATCGGGCGCCCGGACCCGGAGCGCTCCATGCGGCACGAGCCGACCTGGTCATGGGCGCGGCGCCTGGCGCGCGCCGGGTTCACGGCCGCGCGCTTCGCGCCCGCGCTCCCCAGGCACGCGCTCCTCGACGTCCGCCTCCACGCCGATCACCTCGCGCTCGACCACCGCGGCGAGACGCTCGTCTCACTGCTCGCCTGGGAGCCCTCGGTCAGCAGCCCTTCTCACCTGCCTTCTCACCGCCCGGACACGTGACCGACTCGAAGACCGCGTTCGTGAAATTCGCCTTCTCGATCGTCGCCCCCGTCAGATCGACGTCCACGAGCTTGGCGCCGTTGAAGTTCGCGCGCGTCAGGTCCGCGCCCTTCAGGTTCACCTTCTCGAGCGACACGCCGAACATGTCCGCGTTCACCAGGCTCGCACCCGAGAAGCTCACGTCGCGCAGCGTCGCCTTGTTCCACGACGCGCCGTCCAGGCGCGCGCCCGACAGGTCGAGCTCCTCCACCGTGACCTTGCCGAGCTGCACGCGCCTGAGATCCAGCGCGCGCGGTGTCGCGTCGGGGTCGAGCGCGAGCACGTCCTTGCGCTGCGACTCGGCCATCTGCGCGAGCGCGCGCAGCGCGGCCGCGCGCAACCTCGGGTCGGACTTCTCCCCGCCGTCGTAGAGCAGCCCCAGGAACTGGGGCTGGTAGAGCGCGCCGAACTGATCGCGCGTGAGCTGGTTCTGCTCCTTCACGATCCGGTTCTGTTCCTGAATCTGCCAGAGCTGGATGCCCATCATCGCCGTCTGGAACCCCAGAATGATCGCCGGCAACAACCCCAGGAACAGCCCCAACGTGCCGATCCGCACGAACCTCGCCGCGAACGCCGCGGCCACGTCCCGCGTCGGCGCCTCCGGCCACATCCCCTCGGAGCCTCCCCGCAGGTACACCGACCACGCGTCCCAACACGACACGATCGCCTTGTAGAGCGGCGGGCCCACGAACATCCGGAACCCGAACCTCGCCCCCGTCCCGACCTTCGCCGCCTTCTGCGAGACCGTCGCCCCACGGCTCGCGCCCAGGTGCTGCTCGAGCGCGTCCAACGCCTCGACGTCCGACGGGTCCTCACGCAACCTCTCGATGTACCGCTCCCAACTCACACGCTCCTCCTCTTCTTGGCTGGCTCTGTCTTGGCTGCGCTCGGCAGCAGATTCACACTCCACCTGTTCGCTGTGGACCGGGCTCCGCTCGTCCTGGTGGCCAGGGCACTGCCATGGCGACTCTGTCCTTCCTCTCGAAGGTCCTGTCGCCGAGGCAACGGGTTCTCGAACAGCCCCTCTCCACCACAAATTCGAAACGCGCGCGAGCGTCGAACGCGCGCGGAGGCCCGAGACCCATCGGAGAGCAGCCCGCGCACGGGCAAGCAGCGCGAGGGCGCCCACCGCACGAGGCCGCGCCGCCCACGCGCCAAAGGACCGCGGAAACTCCCCTCCGCCGCGACGACGTGCTAAACCATGGGCCATCACACGAGCCGCCTCCTCAGAGACAGAGCCCTCATGACCGACCACACCAAGACGTACGCCCCCGTTCACCCTCACCAGTGGACCAGGGAGCGCGGCGAGGGCCTCCCCTCACTCCACCTCGAGGACATCTCGGGCATCCCCTTCGTCAGCGCGATCCCTGGAATCGAGGAGTACCAACACCGCGCGCGAGTGCGCGCCGGAGACGGTGATCTCTTCGCCGCGGTCTCGCCCAGCGCGCCCGGCTACGAGGACTACTGCCAGCACACGCTCGGCCTGGGCTCCCCGCGGCTGCTGCGCGCCGAGCCCACCGGCGGCGTCCTCGAGGTCGCCGCCGCGTGCGCCCACGGCGCCGTGCTCGACACGCTCGCCGAGGTCGCCCGAGGCGCCGGCGGGATCATCGTGCACCCTTACATGTCCATCCAGGCCGTCTGGGACCTCGCCGCGGCGATCCGCGAGGCCTCGGGCTCGCCCGCCTACGTCCTGGGGCCGACGCCCGAGGCGCTCTGGGCCGCCAACGACAAGGGCCAGCTCGACGCGATCATCCACGATCTGGGCATGGGCGACCTCGTCGTCGAGACCCACACCGAGCGCACCGCCGAGGCGATCTGCGACCGCGCGCGTGAGCTCGCCGCGCGTCACGGCCACGTCGGCCTCAAGCGCACCCGCTGCGCCTCGGCCATGGGCAACGCCGTGTTCGCCGCCGCCGACCTGGCCGGCGCCCCCCGCGAGGACGTGCTCGCCAGGGTCCGCGCCTTCCTCGACCACACCGAGTGGCCCGAGGGCGAGGAGGTCCTCGTCGTCGAGTGGTCACCCACCGACGTCTCCCCCTCCACCCAGCTCTGGATCCCGTCGCTCGACAGCGGCGAGGCGCCCCGGCTCGACGGCGTCTACGAGCAGCTGCTCGAGGGCGAAGAGAAGGTCTTCCTGGGCTCGCGCCCTTCGACCCTCCCCGACGCCGTGAACGCCCGGCTGGGGGAGGCGTCCGTCAGGGTCGCCGCGGAGTTCCAGCGCCTCGGCTACGTCGGGAGGTGCTCGTTCGACTTCATCGTCGTGGGCGACCTCGAGGACGCGCCGCGCGTCTGCTTCACCGAGTGCAACGGTCGCTGGGGCGGGACCTCGACGCCGATGTACCTGGTCGATCGCCTCATGCGCGGCAGCTCGCGGCCCCACTACATCGCCCAGGACGTCGTGCACGACGCGCTCGTCGGCGCCGACTTCGCGGAGCTCACGCGCGCCCTCGGCGACGCGCTCTACGACCCCGCGACGAAGACAGGCAGATTCGCGCTCTACAACCCCGGTCCGCTCCGCGACAAGGGCAAGGTCGACGTCGTCTCCATCGGCCGCACCCCCGAGGAGGCCCTCGAAGGCGTCAAGGACGTGCTCCCGACTCTCTGGGGCCTGAGCTGACGCGCTGACCCTTCGTCACACGATCGTCGACGTCATACGATTGAATCGCGCCGCGCGCTACGGTATCGATCACCACATCAACTCGAGGTGAGGCCGCCATGCACATTCGAATACTCGTTCTATCTCTCGTCCTTTCACTCCCACTCTCTGCCTGCCTCCCGACCAACGGAGGCGGTGGCGGTGGCGGTGGTGGCGGCAGCGACGACGACGCTGGCACGACGCTGGACGGCGGCGAGCTCGTTGAAGACGGCGGCACCCCGGACGAAGACGGCGGAGGCAACGCCGGAGACACTGGCGCCCCCGAGGACGTGGGCCCGGACGCCGAGACCGGACCGTTCTGCGGGGACGGGGTCACGAACCTGCGTGAGGACTGCGACGGGTCCGACCTGAGCGGCGAGACCTGCGTGACCCGAGGCTTCGAGCAAGGGCAGCTCGCGTGCGACGTGAGCTGTGGCTTCGACACGAGCTCCTGCCAGGGCATCCCCGTCGAGTGTGGAGACGGCACGCTCGCCACGACCGAGCAGTGCGAAGGCTTCGAGCTCCGCGGCGCGACCTGCCAGTCCGAAGGGTTCTACGAAGGCGACATCTCCTGCAACGAGCTGTGCCGCCTCGACACCTCCGCGTGCGAGGGCGTCTGCGGCGACGGCGAGGTCAACGGCACCGAGGTCTGCGACGACGGCGTCAACGACGGCTCCTACGGCTCCTGCTCGACCGACTGCTCGGCGCGCATGGACTTCTGCGGCGACGGCGCGCGCAACGGCCCCGAGGTCTGCGACGACGGCGTCAACGACGGCTCCTACGATGGCTGCGCGTCGACCTGTCTCGCGATCGGTGAGTCCTGCGGAGACGGCCAGGTCAACGGCCCCGAGGTCTGCGACGACGGCATCAACGACGGCTCCTACGGCTCCTGCTCGGCCAACTGCAACAGGCGCGAGGCGTTCTGCGGCGACGGCACGCGCAACGGCCCCGAGGTCTGCGACGACGGCGTCAACGACGGCTCCTACGACGGCTGCGTCTCAGGCTGCGGCGCCCTCGGGCCCTACTGCGGCGACGGCACGCGCAACGGCCCTGAAGAGTGTGACGGAGTGGGGACCTCGAGCTGCGAGGCCGCCGGCTACTACTCCGGCACGGCCTCCTGCGACCCGACCTCTTGCGTGGTCTCTCAGGGCGCGTGCGAAGGGTTCTCGTTCCTCGCGGTCGGGTACGACCACAGCTGCGGGTACGACCTGCTCGACGACATCAAGTGCTGGGGCGACGCCGCCTCCGGAAAGCTCAACGCGCCGGTCGGAGTGAGCCTACAGTGGCTCGCCGCTGGCAACGACCACAACTGCGCGCAGCTCTTCGGCGGGGACATCACGTGCTGGGGCTCGAACGCCCAGGGCCAGACCTCCGCGCCTGCCGGGACCTTCAACCGCCTGGCCGCTGGCGGCGACCACAACTGCGCGCTCGACTCGTTCTCCAGGCTCGCGACCTGCTGGGGCTCGAACTCTGCGGGCCAGGCCTCCCCTCCCTCCAACGTCACCTACGACAACATCACCGCTGGGGAGGACCACACCTGCGCGCTGCGCTCGCTCGACGGCGGCATCGACTGCTGGGGCTCGAACGCCGACGGCCAGAGCTCCGCGCCCATTGGGGTGTTCAAGCGCGTCGACGCGGGCGACCACCACACGTGCGCCATCAGGCTCGACGACACGATCACGTGTTGGGGCCGCAACACCGACGGCCAGACCTCCGCGCCCGCGGGGACCTACCGGTCGGTCTCTCTGGGCGGCGCGCACACGTGCGCGCTGAGGATGGACCGCACCGCCGTGTGTTGGGGGGACGACGCCTCCGGGCAGTCGTCGCCGCCCTCCTCCGAGACGTTCTTCTTCGTCGGGCTGGGCTCCTCACACACGTGCGGCCTGACCATCGACGACCGCCGTGTGGTCTGCTGGGGTTCGGACAACCTCGGTCAGCATTACCCCTGAGTCACCTCGGCGCGCCTCAACGCTGGACACACCCCCACCCGCTCTGAAATGCTCCCCCTCACTACGCGAACCCGTGAGGAGGCGACGACGATGAGCGAGCCCGAAGCCGAGGCCAGCCAGACCACGCACGTGACGACCAGATCGGCGCCCGAGGTCGTCCAGGAGACCGCGCTCGTCGAGCGCGAGGGCGGCTCGAACGTCGCCCTCGCCGTCGTCTCCAGCGTCGGCGGCACCGCGGGCGCGAGCGTCACGGCGGTCGGGCTGAACGCCATCGGCCTCACCGGCGCGTCCTTCTGGGCCGCGTTCGCGGGCGTCATGGCCGTGGCCATCTCCATCGTCATCGCGCTGCTGCGTCGCGCCCGAGAATGAACCTGCTCGAGGTGACCTCGAGCGCAGAGCTCAAAGACCCACGCCCCTCACGACCCAAGAAGACCCAACGACATGTCACAGAACAAACGCGGCTCGATTCGTCCCCAAGAAGCACTCGACTACCACGAGTTCCCCAGGCCCGGAAAACTCGAGATCGAGCCCACCAAGCCGCTCTCCTCACAGCGTGACCTCGCGCTCGCCTACTCGCCCGGCGTGGCCGAGCCCTGCCTCGCCATCGCCAAAGACCCCGACGACGTGTTCCGCTACACCAACCGCGGCAACCTCGTGGCCGTGGTCTCCAACGGCTCGGCCACGCTCGGCCTGGGGAACATCGGCGCGCTCGCATCGAAGCCCGTCATGGAGGGCAAGGCCGTCCTCTTCAAGAGCCTGGCCGGCGTCGACGCGTTCGACCTCGAGCTCGACATCACCGACCGCGACCTCTTCGTCTCCTGCGTGCGCGCCATGGAGCCGACCTTCGGCGGCATCAACCTCGAGGACATCGCCGCGCCCGACTGCTTCTACATCGAGGAGAAGCTGCGCGAGGTCATGGAGATCCCGGTCTTCCACGACGACCAGCACGGCACCGCCATCATCACCGGCGCCGCGCTCACCAACGCGCTGCTCCTCCAGGGCAAGTCCTTCGACGAGGTCGAGGTCGTGTTCATAGGCGCCGGCGCCGCCGGCCTCGCGATCGCACGCCTCTACGAGAAGCTGGGCGTGTCGCGCGAGCGAATCACGCTCGTCGACATCGGGGGCGTGGTCTACACGGGCCGCGAGGAGGGCATGAACCCCTACCTCGAGTACTTCGCCCGCGACACCGACGCGCGCACGCTCGCCGACGCGCTCGTGGGCGCCGACGTCCTCGTGGGCGTCTCCGTGGGTGGCATCGTCTCCAAGGAGATGGTCCAGTCGATGGCCTCCAAGCCCATCATCTTCGCGCTCGCCAACCCCGAGCCCGAGATCAAGTACGACGACGTCATGGACGCGCGCGACGACGCCATCGTCGCCACGGGTCGCTCCGACTTCCCCAACCAGGTCAACAACGTCCTGTGCTTCCCGTTCCTGTTCCGCGGCGCGCTCGACGTCCGCGCCCGCGGCATCGACGACGGCATGAAGCTGGCCGCCGTCCGCGCGCTCGCCGAGCTCGCGCGCGAGGAGGTCCCCGAGATCGTCCAGCTCGCCTACGAGGGCGAGTCGCTGCGCTTCGGCCGCGACTACATCATCCCCAAGCCCTTCGACCCGCGCGCGCTGCTGCGCGTCGCGCCCGCCGTCGCGCTCTCGGCCTCCGAGCGCGGCCTCGCGCGCAACCCGCTCACCGACGTCCACGCCTACCGCGAGCGCCTCGAGCGCCTCCAGGGGATCTCGAAGGGGTTCGTGCGCGAGCTCATCCACAAGGCCCGCCGCGGCCCGACCCGCCGCATCGCCTTCCCCGAGGGCGACGAGGACAAGATCATCCAGGCCGCCCAGATCCTGCTCGACGAGAAGATCGCCACGCCCGTGCTCATGGGCGACCCCAAGATCATCCGCGATCGCGCGCGCGCGCTCGACCTCTCGCTGCTGGGCGCCGAGATCTTCGACCTACGCGAAGACGCCGAGCACGAGGCCATGATCGAGATCTACCACGGGCTGCGCCAGCGCAAGGGCGTGACGGCCTCGCAGGCCGCCTCCGACATGCTCCACCGTGAGCGCTACGGCATGGTCATGCTCAAGGCGGGTCGCGTCGACGGCGTCGTCTCCGGCGTCACGCGCGCCTACAGCGCCACGGCGCTGCCGGCCTTCCAGATCATCGGCG
>OJDV01000747.1_pt1 | contig 10802 bp, 6 predicted proteins | sample 1592911 | NCBI WGS metagenome assembly OJDV01 (sample SAMN05416860, study PRJEB24817) | seawater metagenome | isolation source: Sea water | place: Canada:Atlantic | collected 2013-11 | reverse complement strand
TCGGCGCGCTGGAGGCGCTCGACCTGTCGGGCCGATTCGGCGCATCGGAGGACACGGCGTGGCTGGCGGCGGCGCTGCCGGTCGGGCTCGAGGAGCTCGCGTTGCGGGACTGTCGGATGGACGACTCGGGGTTCGAGGCGCTCTCCCGCCACGGCGCATCGCTGCGCGTGTTGGACGTGTCGGAGAACGCGGAGCTGAGCGTGGACGCGATGCTGCGCGCGCTCCACGCGGGGGCGTGGCCGAAGCTCGAGGTGCTCCGCGTGTCCCTGATCGGGGCGAGCTGCTCGGAGCCGCGGGTCCGAAAGGCGCTCGAGTTCGTGTGCCGCAGGCGGCGCGTGAGCCTCGAGCGCGGCGAGGTGTCCGAGGTGGAGCCGTTGGACGTGGCGAGGTGGTCATGGCTCATGGCTCCGGCCAGCTACTCCCGGCTGCAGTTCTTCGACAGGCCGCGTGACGGCCTGTATTGGTTTTGAGTTGCCATCGCGTTCGCAACTTCTGCTCTGGGCGTGCTCTGAGCTAAGGTGCCCGCGTCGATCGGACCGGACACGCCGAGCGTGTCCCTTCAACGAAGCGGAGCGAGGCGTATGGCGAAGAGCGAGATGTTGCGAGGGGCGATGACGGCCCTGATCACCCCCTTCAGAGATGGCGCCGTGGACGAGGAGGCGCTGCGCGAGCTCGTCGATCGCCAGATCGGCGACGGAATCGACGGGCTCGTGCCATGCGGCACGACGGGGGAGTCGGCGACGATGTCGGCGCAGGAGCGGTTGGACGTCATCCGAGCGGTGGCCGAGCAGGTGAACGGGCGGGTCCCGGTGATCGCAGGGACGGGCACGAACGACACCCGCGCGACAATCGATTTCACGAACGAAGTCAGTAGGATACGTGGCGTGGACGCGGCGCTGGTGGTCGTCCCGTACTACAACAAGCCCGGGCCGAAGATGCTCCAGGCGCACTTCGAACACGTGGCGAACGCGAGCGAACTGCCGGTGGTGCTCTACAACGTGCCCGGGCGCACGGTGGTGTCGTTGACGGCGTCCGCGGTGGCGTCGCTCGCGACGCACCCGGACGTGATCGGCATCAAGGAGGCGACGGGGGACCTCAAGTTCGCCGCGGAGCTGCACGAGGCCGTGGGTGAGCAGGACTTCGCGTTCATGTCTGGCGACGACTTCACGACGATGCCGTTCGTGGCGATGGGTGGCCACGGGTGCATCTCGGTGCTCTCGAACATCATGCCTGGGACGATGAGCACGCTCGTGGCGCGCGCCGCGGGCGGTGACCTCGAGGAGGCGCGCGCGTTGAACGTGCGTATCCAGGCGCTCACGCGGGCGTTGTTCGCGAGGTCGAACCCGGTCCCGACGAAGGCGCTCGCGAGCGCGCTCGGGTGGTGCTCGCCCGAGGTCCGCGCGCCGCTCTTCGAGGCGGAGCCGGAGTTCATCCAGGAGCTTCATGAGGTCTTCTCGGCCTACAACGACCTGATGTGAGGAGCGAGTGATGTCGAGCGTGACGAGGATCGCGATCGTGGGAGCTGGCGGCCGGATGGGCCGCGCGCTCCTCGAGAGCGCGAAGGCGCCGGATTTCGAGGTGGCCGCGGCGATCGAGCGGGCGGGGAGTCCGTGGTTGGGTGAGGTGCTCGGGTCGGTGCGCGTGACAGGCAACCTCGAGGAGGTCGCGTCGGGCTGCGACGTGGTGATCGACTTCTCGTCGCCGGAGTCCTGCGTGAGGGCGGCGCGGATCGCGGCGTCCTCAGGCGCGGCGTTCGTCTCGGGGACGACGGGGCTCGACGCCGCCGCGCACGAGGTGCTCGCGCAGGTCGCCCGGGAGACCGCGGTGCTGCACGCGGCGAACTTCTCGGTGGGCGTGAACGTGCTCGCGAGGCTCGTCGAGCTGGCGGCGCAGGCCACCGGTGAGGAGTGGGACCTCGAGGTCTTCGAGGCGCACCACAGGCACAAGGTCGACGCCCCCAGCGGGACGGCGTTGATGCTCGGCCGCTCGGCGGCGGCGGGGCGAGGCGTGGAGCTCGACGAGGTCGCCGACTGGGCGCGCCACGGCGTGACGGGTCCGCGCGAGCCTGGCGCGATCGGCTTCCAGGTCGTCAGGGGAGGGGACATCGTGGGTGAGCACACGGTGTTCGCGTGCGGTGAAGGTGAGCGGATCGAGCTGACGCACCGCGCGACCGATCGTGGGATCTTCGCGCGCGGAGCGCTGCGCGCCGCGCGCTGGATGGCGTCCAGGCGGCCGGGCTCGTACTCGATGGACGACGTGCTGTTCCGGCGCAACCCGTGAGCGCGAGCCCGCTCGCGGCACTCACATACGCCGCGCTCACGCTCGTCGTGACGGGCTGCGCCTTCGGTGAGTCCGCGATGCGACCCGTGGACGTCGGCGAGCTCTCGGTGAGGCCGCCGAGGATGATGGTTGCCGAGAAGATCTCGGCGCCGCTGCTGATCGTGCTGGATCCTCGCGACGTCCCCGACGAGGTCCTCGTGGAGCGCGACGGGGTCAAGCCCGTGCGCGTGACGAACTTGCGCGCGTTCGTGCGCGAGGACCTCAGGAGGGCGATGCTCGGGTACTTCGACGTGGTGGAGGTCGTGAGCCCAGGGCGCGCAGGCGCGACGCGCGGCGCGCATGTGCTTGGGCGGGTGCGGGTCCAGCGGCTCGAGATGTTCGTGGCCGAGGAGCAGGGCGCGCCGCGCGTGCTCGGTGGGATGCAGTGGTCGTTCGCGCTGCTGGTGCCTGGCGAGGACGAGTTCACGTTCTCGTGGGCGGGGACCTCGCGTGGTTCGTACGGTCTCACGGACGTGAGGGAGACGTCGCAGATGGTCGAGTCGACGCTCAGCGCGGCGATCACGCAGATGCTCGAGGGGTACATCGCGCGCAAGGTCCAGCGGACCTTGCGCGCGCAGGTCGAGCGGGCCCGCGAGCAGATATACGTGCCAACGGGTCCGCCGAGCTACGTCAGAGACATTTGAGGGGAGGCCGAGCCGCGGGCCGAGGCCGGCCCGGAGGTGTCAGCGCTCGCGCAGGCTGCGCGCGTACTCGACGACGTCTGAGGAGACGGCGTCCGCGGGGGGCGAGGCGCGGTGCGAGGAGTCGGAGCGGTCGAGCTCCGGGAAGTGCGCGCGTAGCCAGGTGATGGTGTCCTTGAGGGTGGCGTTGGCGGCGCGAGGGGTCCAGCCGAGTTCCTCGATGGCGCGCGACGAGTCGATGTACCAGAAGTGCCTGGCCATATCGACGCTGGCCGCGTCGAGTGAGGGCGTCAGGCCGACCGCGCGCATGGCGCGGCCCCAGAGCTTGGAGCCCATGACCATGGCGTCCTCGGGGACGGGGAGCCAGGGCGCGCGGACGCCGGAGAGGTGTGAGAGGCGCTTGAAGAAGTCGTCGAGCGTGATGTTGCACGCGCCTATGAGGTAGCGCTCGCCGGCGGCGGCCTTGTCCATCGCGAGGATGAAGGCGGTGGCCGCGTCGCGGGCGTCGACGAAGGAGATGCCGCCCGGCATCGACGCGGGGGTCTTGCCGCGCAGGAACCGCGCGACGTCGCCGGTCGACGACTCGTTCTTGTCGCCGGGGCCGAGCAGGAGCGTCGGGCGCATGGTGACGATGTTCATCCCGTAGTCCTGGACGAAGCGGTCGACGACGCGCTCGGCGTAGATCTTGGAGAGGTAGTAAGGCCACTCCTTGACGACGGACTCGACGGTGGGGGAGTCGTCCTCTGCCACGAAGTTCGGGTTTCGGCTGACGCCGACGGTCCCGCTGGTGGAGGCGTAGACGATCTTCTCGACGCCGGCCTCGCGGGCGACGTCGATCAGCCTGCGGGTGCCCTCGACGTGGAGGTCGTACATGACGTGGGCGCGGCTTGGGTCGCGCTCGACGCGTCCGGCGAGGTGGTAGATCCGCGTGGCGCCTTCGACGGCGCGGCGGATGTCCTCGGAGCTGTCGAGGGTGCCCTCGATGAGCTCGACGCCCAGGTCGGCGAGCTCGAGGTCGAAGCGACGCGCGAGGACGCGGACGTCCTCGCCGCGGTCGACGAGCTGGCGCACGAGGTGGCGGCCGAGGAATCCGGTGCCGCCTGTCACGAGTGTGGTCATGGTCGATCTCTTGTGTCTTGGCTCGTTGGTCACGCGAGGGGGGTCGGGCGTCCGGGTCAGTCCCTCGAGGCGCCGAGCTGGAAGGCGCTTGGGAACTGCTGGAGCAGCTCGAGCGCGTTGGTCTTGATGGCGCCGGTCATGAACTCTTCGACCGAGGGCGCGTAGGCCTCCTCGACGATCTTGCGGAAGATGTCGGGGGTGGTCTTGACGACGCAGTCGGCCTTACCGGCGGGCGGCTTGCCCATGTGCACGCTGCAGCTCTTGGAGTCGACCATGACGGTCCACTTGCTCTCGTCGAGCTTGCCGAGGCTGAAGTAGAAGCAGAGCGGTGTGTCGATGGCGTCGACGGAGAAGCGATGCTGGAGGTCGTTGAAGAGGTCGGAGAGGTCGAGGCCTCGCTTCTTCTCGCGGGCGACGTCGCGGTCACGTAGCGCCTCTACGGCACGCTGCGCCGAGGCGCTGATGTGCTTGTAGCGGTCGGTGACGCCCATGTCCTTGGACTCCTCGAGCATGACGTCGGCGTCGAGCGGCTGCCCGATGAAGACCTTGAGGTTGCGTGAGGTGGGGGAGGGGAGCTTGGCGCCCTTGGGGAAGGCGCGGTGCGTGCCCTCGATCCACACGGGGAGGATGTCGACCTTTTGCGTGGCGACGAGGTAACCCAGGCCGCGGCGGAACTCCTGGAGCTTGCCGTCCTTGGAGCGGGTGCCCTCGGGGAAGATGAGGAGCATCTCGCCGCGTTGGAGCGCGTCGACGGCGTGGACGAGTGAGGACTCGAGGGTGCCCGAGCGCTCGATCGGCACGAGGTTGGTGAAGTTCTTGAAGTACGTCTTGCGCACCGGGTTCTTGAAGAAGTAGTCGGCGGCGGCGACGGCGCGGATGGTCGAGCCGTACTCACCGAGGGCGTACTTCACCAGGCCCATGTCCAGGTGGGAGCAGTGGTTCGCGATGACGATGACGTTGGGGTTGTGGTGGGGGATGTTCGCCCGACCGTAGACCTTGACGTTGAAGAGGTTGGCGTAGGAGCCGATCTGGGCGCGGTGGAGCATCCCCTTGCCCCATCGAGAGATGGGGTCGGGGACGTCGTACTCGTCGACGCGCGAGAGCGTGCCCTTGTTGGTGCGCACGAGCGCGCCCGACGTGGCGCCGGAGCCGCCCTCGAGCATGTCACGCAGCTCCTGGAGCGTCTCGGCGGTCGCGAGCGTCCCTGGGGGCAGGTGGTAGCCCTTGGTCTCGAGGATCGAGTTGAGCTCGACGACCATGAGGCTGTCGAAGGCGAGGTCGTCCTGGAAGTGCATCGTCGGGTGCAGGTGCGACGGGTCCATGTCGCACAGCGTGCCGATGATGCGGTCGAGCCAGTTCCAGCCGTCGTCCTTGTCCTCGCCGGTGCGGGCCTTGGCCTCGGCGCGCATGAGGCGGTCGAGGATCTGGATGACCTCCTTGCGCTTGATCTTGCGGGTCGCGGTGCGGGGGAGCTCGTCCTCCCAGAAGCGCAGGACCTGGATGCGCTCGTGGGGCGCGGCGCGCGAGCCCTCGACGCGGAACCACTCGCGGACGCGGGCGCGCACGTCGGCGCGCTCTTCGTCTGAGAGGGACTCCTCGGCGGTGGTGCGCACGAGCGCGGCGACGCGCTCGGAGCCTTGGCCGTCGGGGAGGCCGACGATGGAGAGCTCCTCGATGAGCGAGCCCGAGCCGTACATCTCCTCGAGCTCGTCGGGGTAGACGTTCTTGCCGCCGGCGGTGACGATCACTTCCTTGGCGCGGCCGACGATGGTGAGGTTGCCCTTGGCGTCGATCTGGCCGAGGTCACCGGTGTGGAGCCAGCCGTCCTTGAGGGCGCGCTCGGTCTCTTCGGGCTTGTTGAGGTAGCCGCGCATGACGTTGTCGCCGCGCGCGACGACCTGTCCGACGCCGCGGTCGTCCATGTCGATGACGTCGACCTCGACGCCAGGTAGCGGGCGCCCGACGCTGCCCGGGTTGAGCCCGCGGTTCGGGCTGTTCACGGTGAGCACGGGGGCGGCCTCGGTCAGGCCGTAACCCTCGTACATGTTGAAGCCGAGACCGTAGAAGTCGGTGAGCACGTCACCGGGCAGCGCGGCGCCGCCGGAGACGAAGTACCGCATCTTGCCGCCGAAGGCGCGGTGGACCACGCCGAAGACCGCGGGGCCGAGGTTGAGGCCGAAGCGCCTGCGCAGCGACTTGTTCATCGAGATGAGCTGTCGGATCGTCCAACGGATCGAGTCGGGCAGGTCGTCGAGGCGCTGCTGGACGCGGCGGTTGAGGAGCTGCCAGAGCGCGGGCACGCCGACCATGGCGGTCACGCGGGTGCTCGTCATCGCGCTCGTGAGCTCCTCACCGTTGAGCTCTTCGAGGTAGGTGATCGTCGCGCCGCGCGAGAGCGGCATGAGGAACCCACAGGAGAACTCGAAGGTGTGGTGGAGCGGGAGCACGGAGAGGAAGCCGTCGCGGTGCGAGATCTTGAAGACCTGGGCCATTGAGGCGAGCAGGCTCGTGAAGTTCTCGTGCGTGAGCATCACCCCCTTGGGGTCACCGGTGGTGCCCGAGGTGAAGATGAGGCTGGCGATGCCATCCTCGGTCAGGGCGCCGGCGGATACAGTGGGTGTGGCCTCGTCCTCGGAGAGCTCCTGGGCGGTGAGCTGGAGCGTGAAGAGCTGGTTGAACGTGACGAGGCGAGTGGGGAGGCTCTTCTGGGCGATGATCGCCTCGACCTCGGCGCCGATGCGCGCGCGGACCTCGTCGGAGATGATGATCACGCGGGCGCCGCAGGCCTCGGCCAGGCGCGCGACCTTCTCGGGGTTGGACTCGGGGTCCACGGGGACGGCGACGCCGCCGGCCTTGAGCACGCCGAAGTAGGACATGCCCCACTGCGGGCGGTTCTCACTGACGAGGAGCGCGGGGACGCTCTTGCCCACGCCCAGGGCGCCGAGCATGAGCGCGGCGCGCTCTGCCCGCTCGCGCAGCTCGGCGTAGGTGTAGCGCTCGATGATCTGCCCGCGGTGGTGGTGCTGGAAGGCCACGCGCTGCGGGAAGTTCGAGGTCGACGCGTCGAAGACCTCCATGAGGTCGCGGTAGGTGTACCTCGACTTCTGGCTCGTGGAGAGCTTCTCCTCGAGGTGTGGGAAGACGAACTTGTAGAGGCCTGGCACGTGGACGTCGATCCAGTAGGTGCGCCAGCACAGGTCCTCGATGGGGGACCCGTAGAAGTCACGCTCGTGCTCGACGAGCCGCTCGCGCAGGCGCCCGATGGCGCGCGCCCGGAACGTGAACTTGTTGTGGTAGATGAACGGCATGAAGATCTCGAACATCTTCGCCGTGGTGTTCGTGGCCGACTCGAGGACCTTCGCGCCCTTGTCGACCTCGACGAGGGCCTTGCCCAGCCCGCCGAGCTGCTTCGTGGGGAGCTTGGCGATGAAGCGGCGCGCGCCCTTGATGGCCTTGTTCAGTCCGGGGCCTGAGCGCTTGTTGAACGTGCGCTCGGAGACGACCCTGCCCTCGAACATGCCGCGCGCGACCTTCTCCCACGTCGGGGTCTTGACCTCGTTCTTGCGGATCTTGCGCACGCCGAGCGTGGTGAGCTCGACGAGGCGGTCGAAGTTGAGCGGGTTGAGGTCGGACGAGCCGAGGTTGTAGACCTCCTCGGCCTCCCCCTGGATCAGGCCCGCGGCCACGGCGAGCATGGCGCCGCAGACGTAGTCGACGGGGATGACGTCGAGGGAGTTCGTCTTGCGCGCGGGGTAGTACTGGTGGCCCTTGTAGCGCAGGTAGATCAGGGGGGCGCTGGTGTTGATGCCCTCGTTCCAGCCCTTCAGGGGGTAGGCGACGGCGGACTCGATGACCGCGGGGCGCACGATGGAGAAGTCGATCTTGTCGGACATGCCCATGAGCAGGCGCTCGCCCATCGACTTCGTGTACGTGTAGATGTTGGGGAAGCCCCAGTGCGCGGCGCGCTCGCGGCCGCGGTCGGAGAGGTGCCGGCGGATCCACTTGGTCTCCTGGTCGGCGTACTCCTTGGAGAAGTGGTGGTCGTCGTCGGGGTCGAGGTTGCGCTTGGAGAGCTCGTCGCGCGCCTGCTTGGCGAGCAACGAGGCGCGCTCCTGGTCCAGCGTGAGGACCTTCGCGTGCTTGATCATGGCGAGGCAGTCGTCGACCTCGCGGTAGACGTCGAAGTCCGCGCCGAGCTCTTCACGAGCCGGGTAGATGTGCGGCTCGGGGGCGACCTCGGGGGTCGGCGTCGTGGTGTTGCCCGCGACGAAGCTCGTGGAGACGTGGACGAGCTTGGCGTGGTAGCCGCCCAACTCGATGAAGCCCGCGATGTTGCGCTCGGAGAGCGTGTTGATCGTGAGGGCGTGCTCGAGGTTGGGGTTGAAGTTGGTGAGGCCCGCGGAGTTGATGAAGACATCGAGCTCGCTCGAGAGCGCGAGCGCGTCCTCCTCGCTCATCCCCAGGTTGGGCGAGGTGATGTCGCCGGCGATGACGGTGACCTTGTCCTCGAGGAACGCGTCGAGCCCGTCACCGTAGATCTCATGGAGCGGGTCGAACGTCCCGTTCTCGATGAGCTCGGTGCGGAATCGCGCGGAGGCGCTCGCGGTACGCCGTGATCGGATCACGACGTAGAGCTGATCGATGTCAGCGTGGTACCGCAGGATCATCGACACGAGCACCTTGGCCAGGAAGCCAGTGGAGCCGGTCACGAGGATCTTCTTGCCCGAGAGCGTCTCGGCCACCGACCAGAGGTCGTTGGGGGCGTCGTTCGGGGTCACGTCTTGGGTCTTCATCGTCGCTCACCTTTGGTGGGAGCAGGGGCGCTCTCGTCCCTGGGCGCGCTCGAAGAGCGCGCGCCCAGGGTCTCTCTCGATCTCACTCGGTCACGTCCGCGATCGCGTAGGGCGGGTGGTGCATGACCGAGATATGGGGGTCCTCGCCGTGGAACTCGCGCGCCATCTCGAGCGCCTCGTCCATGTCACGCGCCGACAGCCAGCCGAGGCGCTCGGGGACGTGGTCGTTCTCGGCGCCCACGACGATCACGCGGCCGACGTGGCGTTGGCCGTTCTCGCACCAGTACCACATGTAGAACGGGTGGACGCCGTGGTAGGCGTTACCGTTCCTGAACATCTGGATGTAGTTGGGGTTCTCGGCGAACTCCTTCTCCCAGTGGTGCGCGAGGCGCTTGGAGTCGCGCGTCTCGGGCAGGCACCGGTTGAAGAACTCGATGTAGCTGGGGTGATGCTCGGGGTCGAACTCGTCGTAGCACGGGTGCGCGACGATGAGCGTGCCGCCCTTCTTGATGAGCGGCATCCCCCTGTACATGTTGAAGAAGTAGCCCAGAGCCATCACGCGCACGAGCAGCGGGTTCAGGATCGAGTTGACGTTGTACGGGCTCACGAACGGGATCCCGTAGACGACGATGTCGGACTGACCCTTGATCGGCACGAGGTTCTGCTGGAAGCACTTCGCCACGGTCTTCTTGTGCGCGGCCTCGGTCTCACCGGCGAAGCAGCCGATGAGGCCGTAGTCGGCGGGGACGGCGCTGAGCAGCTTGCGCTTGGCGTTGCGGGGCAGCTTCTCGAGGGCGCGCTGAGCGATCTTGAACTTGATCTTGTCGGCGGCGGTCCACTCGTCCTCGGGCACGGCGAGGAAGGCGGTGGCGTCGTCGTACATCTTGTTGTTGAGGACGGTCTCGATGTGGAACACGTCGACGTGCTCGTTGACGAGCATGCCCTGGCGCTTGTTCCGGTTGTAGAGCTCGGAGGCCTCGGGATCCATGTACGAGTTCGACGCGGCGATGGTCTCCGGGTTGTGGTGGTGCCGGATCGCCTGGTAACCCGCCAAGCCCGTGCCGATCGACTTGAAGCCGCCGTTCATCGGTACGTAGTTGATGTTGACGTAGATGAGGAGGTCGGACTCGGCTGCGCGCCGAACCATCTGGACCTCTTCACCGTGGTCGGTGGTCCCGAGGATGACCATGTTGTCGCGGTCCTCGGCGTCCATGTTGTAGAGCGTGTGCGGCCAGTGCTTGGCGTGGACCTTGGGCCCGACCATGCGCTTGATCTCGGCCTCGGTCATGCGCCTGTGGAGCGCGAGCGCGACGATGATGTGGATGTCCTCGACGCCGTGGTCGGCGAGCATATCGAGGATGATCTCGAGCATCGTCTGGCGCAGGTCGGGCGTCTTCATGATCGGCAGCGGGACGGAGATGTCGTCGACCGCGATGGTGACCTTCATCCCCGGCTTGAGCATCGCGAAGAGCGGCTTGATGTCGCCCTCCGGATGGTTGAGTGCGTAGCGGATGGCGGCCTCGGGGTTCTCGACCGGGCGCATCGGCTTGTTCGGGTAGATGACGCGTGTTCCGGCGGGGAACTTGTGCTCGATGAAGTCTTCGCCGTAGTGCAGGTAGCGAGGCGCCGAGTCCTCGTCGAGGATGCGCACCGGGTTGAAGTGATCGCGCTGGCTGTCTTCCATCTTCGCGTCTCGCTCGTGATCGTGCGTGGTGGGGCGACCGGTTCACAGGGTGGGACCGGCCCGTCTTCAGTGTCGTACAAGGTCTGGTGGCGTTAGCCGTGGCGCGCGCCTGGGGGCTCGTCAGAGCTCGAGGATGGGCCACTCGTAGGAGCGCGCCGTGGTTCTGAGCTTGCGGTCCGGGTTGATCGCGCAGGGGTTGCCGACGATCGAGAGCAGCGGCAGATCCGACGCGGAGTCGGCGTAGCC
>OJDV01000745.1_pt1 | contig 10805 bp, 13 predicted proteins | sample 1592911 | NCBI WGS metagenome assembly OJDV01 (sample SAMN05416860, study PRJEB24817) | seawater metagenome | isolation source: Sea water | place: Canada:Atlantic | collected 2013-11 | reverse complement strand
CTACACAGAGTAGATCGTCGGCAGCGTCAGATGTGTATAAGAGACAGTTATTGAATCCATCGTCTTGAAAAGGCACAGTTCCTCCACTATCGTAATTGCCAGTAAACTGATTTGGATAAACACTAGCATTATCATGATGAGGTTCATCAACTGTAAAAATATAGTATTGCGATTGATCTTGTGGTTTTGGCACGATTAGCCCTGAAGAAGTACTAGAAGGATCACCTAAGAGTCCTGTTCCGCCGTTGTAATCACCATTTTGCATAATTTGATGATTTCGATTCCAAACCGTTTGACCATCAGAGTAAAATAATAAATTACCATTTGTATCAGAAATCGAAGTACAACCTTCTAGCGTATTAATTTGACCATCAGTTAAGGCTGTAACTGTTCCTGATCCAGAATCAAAACGTAAACCAGCATTTTGTCCAAAATACCAATAGGAGGCTTCTTGCTGTGAATAAGCAAATAAACCGCATAGCAATATCATTAAAAACAGGTAGGGTTTCCTTTTCATTATAGTAATAGCAATTTACTTAGTCAGCTAACAATAATATAACAGCTTTTATGCTAAAATTACTACGTAAAATCTGATTATGGGTAGAACTTTAACATAAAAAAACTATTACAAAGGTATAACTGAACGTATAAAGGTATTACAAATCCCTCTTTTTCAATAACCTGTACGATAAAAAGATGAAAAGCGCAGTCCAACCTAGCACAATAGCAATTTCGTACCAATGCACAGCAAAATCATACAGGAATTCTTGTCCGTTAGGTGCTTTAGAAATTGCGATTCTTTGAAATGGTTGGTCAATAAGTTTATACATTGATTTTAGTGGAAAGAAATTCTGAATTTTTTCAGCAACATCAACATTAGCTTGCCAAGTAATTAATCCGAAAATAATCCATTCTAAAATATAAAGTACAAATAGGAAGGCAAGAGCAAAAGCTGAACGTTTGACTAACATTCCTAAAAATAGACATAAACTGAAGAAGCCAACTAATTTTAAAAAGTATGCTAGTAGGAATTCAGTTTCTCTAAAAATTAAACTGACCTCATTAATGCTTGAATAATACAAACCAATACATAAACAAATAATAAAAATTAAAACTGTTGCTATTGCTGAAAAGAAGACAATAGTGTAAAACTTAGAGAGTATAAACTCCTTTTTACTGAGTCCATCAATAAGATTCTGTTTAATAGTTTTGTTGCTGTATTCATTACCAATCATGCTCACAACAACAATGGCGAAAAAGAATTTAAACTGAGACGCAAAGAATGTTGTAATATGCCAAACAATTGGAAAGTTAAAAAGTCCGTAATGTCCTAATTCTAAAGTGAAAAAGCCAAAAAAGTCAATACGTAGTGATGATAATATAATAACGAAAAACGGCAATACGAATGATATGAATATCAAAACTTTACTCGCTCTATTGAGTAGTAGTTTTTGTAATTCTAATTGTAATAATCTTAACATGATGGGTTGGTTTTATACTGAATAAATTCAGTTATAATTGATTGATGATTAGTTAATGTCAGTAAGCTGTAAGAACTGTTCTTCTAAACTTTCTTTACGTTTTACCAAGTGCGATAATACAATGCCTTTTTCGAACATGAGTTTGTTAAAAGCAGGTGAATCCATAGGTTCATTTAAAAACGCTGTAATAAGATGATCTTCAACCTTTATAGTTCCGAATGAAGAATTATTCTCAAGAAGTTGAATCAATTCATTATGTTTTTCTGCTTTCAATTCAAAAAAGCCATGACTAGAGATCATTTCGTCAACACGACCAGAATATAATTTTTCACCTTTATTTAATACTACAACATGTGAACATACTTTTTCAACTTCATCTAAAAGGTGAGAGGCTAAAAGTATGGTAGTTCCTCTACTAGCAATATCTTTTATAATAGCTCGAATTTGATGAATTCCCTGAGGATCGAGACCATTTGTAGGTTCATCAAGTATTAAAATTTCTGGATCGTTAAGCAATGCAGAAGCAATAGCCAAACGTTGTTTCATTCCTAATGAATAAGTTCTGAATTTGTGATCTTTTCTATCTAATAAGCCAACAACTTCTAGTTTTTCAGCTACTTTACTTTTATCAACACCTTTTATTTTGCAAACCAATTTTAAATTCTGCTCTGCAGTCATGTAAGGATAAAAGTTTGGACGCTCAATAATGGCACCTACTTTTTTCAAAGCATCATGCGTAGATGTGTTACCATCAAACCAATGAAAACTTCCTTCGGTTTTGTTAACGACATTTAAAGCAATACCTAAAGTTGTAGATTTCCCACTTCCATTAGGACCTAAAATGCCATATACATTTCCTTTGTTTATAGTAAATGATAAGTCTTTTACAGCAGTGAGGTAGCCAAATTTTTTGGTAAGATTATTAATGGTTAGTATAGGTTCCAAATTTGATTGATTTTTTTACTGAAAAGTTTTCAGCAAAGGTTGATTATTAAATATGACGAACAAAATCGATTAATGTTACACCGTAAAAATATAAAACATTAATTTAGTTTTGAATTTAATGTTATGAACGATTTAAAAATTTCAAAAAAGAAGCCTTCTTATCCTATAAATGATAAGTTACATAATTATTTACAGGAGTTTAATAGAAATATTAGGTTGCCAGTTTTTTATGATGATTTGCTGAGATTCCAGGGATCTGTTGTCGTGTATGATAAGAAAGATGAAGATACCTTATGGATTCGTGTGTACTATAATGAATTTGAACGCGATGAGATTGATTTAAGTCTGAAACGCGTCTATTCTAATTTGAATTCAGATGGTAACGAAACCATTTTTAAGTATTTAAGCATTGATGCTATTGACTTTTGTACGTTTGGTAACTCTAAACCGTTTCGAATTAAAGTTCGAAATGTATTAAACGATAACTTCTCCTATTTCTATGTGAAGAAGGCTGATGCTTCTAGAGTTTATGGATTAGAATTGGAGCATATGTTATCGCCTTATAATCTTAATTTTCTGGTATATAAGGATACACTAATTGAAGAGCATATTGCTGGAATTCCTGGAGATGAGTTTATAAAAACGATGCTTCCAGAATGTAATGCTTCAGAAAAAGCTCAAATAGCAAAAGAGTTTGTGAAGTTTAATGAACGCTGCATGATTAGACTTTTAGGAGATATGCGCTCGTATAATTATGTGATTGTGCCAACACATGATTTTGACCATGTTGTTTTTAAAATTCGAGCTATAGATTTTGATCAACAAAGTTACGAAGGAAAGCTAAAAATTTACCGACCACAATTTTTTAAAGAAAACATTAAAATGGTAGAACTGGTTCGCGAGAAATTTCAAAAAGAATCTATAGACCAATATAAAATTGAAGAGCGTTCTATTGTTGCTCGTCGTATGATAAGTTATCATGATCGAATAGGAGAATTGCTTGATTGTATGCAAAACGATAGCATTTCTATTCCTAAATATATTGGAATGCTTAAGGAAGAGATTTACCAATATACTATGGACAAGGAATTTAGAAAAAGTAATACTATGGGAGAGGTTTTGAAAAATGCTCTAGATTTCGTAAAACGAAATTATGAAGGGATTAACATGAAGAATTTCTCCTAAGCGAAATAAAATCAGGCTAATTCCAGTTTTCGTCAAAGTCTAAATTATCATATTCATCAAGATCAATCTTATCTTCATCACCAAATTCATCTTCTAAGTCATCACCAAAGTTTTCTGCTTCAAACATTTTTTCAGGAGCCGTTAAAGGAATTTGTCCGTGAACAAACATAAGGTTAGGATAATCAGCACCTTCAGCTTCTTCGACGATTTCAGCAAGTTCAACGAGAAAAGTCCACATACTCATGAAATCGTAAACGTATATTAATTTAGTTTGCGTTTCACTCACTGCTTTGTTTAGCGGTGTGTCAGCCATTAATCTTACTGGTGCATTGCCTTCGCTTACATCAAACATAGAAATTTCTTCACCTTGATCCCATTCTTCATTACTGATATAAAAAGAAGCCATTTGTAAACCATCAAAACCAAAGGATTGTGTGATAGCATTATGTAAATCTTCAAGTGAATCTGTTTCGCGAATTTCTATATCACGAAAAATGTCATCTTCAGTGTCGTTATCAAAAATAACTCTAAATCTGTATATCATGTTGCAAAAGTAAATTATTTACTGAAACGATGCAAAGTAAATGTCATTGCTGTTAGTAATAAAAAAGCACCAATTTGATGAGCAACACCTAACCAAACAGGAACGGCATAAATAATAGTTAAAACACCTAGTAAAAACTGTATTCCAACCATAATTAATAAAGCATTAATTCCATGTAATTGGTTATTAGTAAGAATCAATCGTTTTGCTCTGTACCAAATGAGTAGTATTATCCCAACTACAAAATAGGCTAAGGTTCTGTGTACAAATTGAACACCACTTTTGCCTTCTATAAAGTTTTTATATAATGGACTTTGCTCAATATATACAGTGTTGTGCATAAACTTACCTTCACTCATCATTGGCCAATGATTATGCATTAATCCTGCATCTAAACCAGCCACAAACGCACCATAAATAATTTGAAGAATGAGTATTGCTAAACCGAGTCTTATGATATTTCTAACACCTTTATCAATCTCTTTTTTATTAGGAAATATTAAATCTAAAGCCACCCAAAATGTATATGCAAAGGTGATAAAGGCAGTTGTTAAATGCATTGACAACCTGTAATGACTTACATCTGGATTATCAACTAAACCACTTTTAACCATATACCATCCTAAAAAACCTTGAAATCCTCCTAGGATCAATAAAATAACAGCTTTTTTAATGGTTGATTTTGTAAGTTGTTTTTTAACTAAGAAGTATAAAAACGGAATTAGAAACACCAAACCAATAAATCTTCCTATTACGCGATGTATCCATTCCCAAAAGTAAATATCTTTAAAATCTTGAATATTAAAATTGGTATTGAGTTTTTGATATTCTGGGAATTGTTTATATAAATCGAAAGCCTCTTGCCACTCAACGTCGTTCATTGGTGGAATGGTTCCAGAAATCAACTTGTAGTTTGAAATCGATAATCCAGAATGTGTTAATCGCGTTATACCACCAACTATGACCATAATAAAAATCAGTACACAGCCAGTTAATAACCAATAAATAACTCTTTTGTTGTCCTTTTTCATTCCCTTTTCTTTGGCCTAAACGAATTGAATTAAGCTTTTATTTTTTTTAAAATATGTCTTGCTCTAGCTTTAAAACCAGAACTCTGTATTTGATAATCTCTTTCAAGGATCATCACTAATTCTGGATGAACCCAGTCAGTATCTTTTCCTAATAAATACAATACGTTCATTGAATATGCTTTTGGTGCAATTTTTTCATCATTAATCATCCAATCAAAACAAGACTCAATAATTTTTTCTTTATGTGTTGAATTTAGAGCCGTTTTAATAGCATTATCCGCTTTAGAGTAATAGGCAGTAACTAAGTATTCACAAACTTTCGCCACTGGTCTTACTGCAGAATCTAAATGAACGGTATTAATGTTTTCAGTAAAACGATCTAAATGCGGAATAATAGCTTCTAGTTTTTCACCACACATAAACTCAAAAACCCAAGCTGCACGACACGATATTTTATCATCAACTTTGAATAAAATGTCTAATAATTCAGGGATGAGATGAGGTTGAGAGATCACTAAATTAGCATAGTAGCGACGTTTTTCTCGCGAATGGTTGACGTAATTTAATTCGTTATAAAGTTGTTCTGTTGTCAAACCTTTTTTTGTACTTTTAAGCTCCACAAAAATAATCAAAATGAAACTTATAAAAAAGATACTTTTAGCTTTACTTATACTATTTGTTGTAGTTCAGTTTTTCGGACCAGAAAAGAATGAAGGAGATTATGCTTCAATCGAATCATTTTTAACTGAAACAAAGCCTTCACCAGAAGTGGAAAGCATTTTGAAAGAAAGCTGTTTTGACTGTCATAGTAATGTCACACGTTATCCTTGGTACAATAATATTACACCTGTAAATTATTGGTTGGCAGATCATATAGACCACGGAAAAGGACATTTTGATGTTTCTAAATGGAATAAATATAAAGTTAAAAAGAAAGACCATAAACTCGAGGAATTGATTGAAATGGTTGAAGCTAAAGAAATGCCTTTAAACTCATATACTTGGACACATACTGAAGCAAACTTAACTGACGATCAAATTAAAGCAGTTATTGGTTGGGCAAAAGAAGTAAGAGCTACTTATGCTTCCGAACTTTCTAACAATTAACCTAGTTTAAGTAATTCTGTGCAAAAAAACCTTCTCATTATTGGCTTTGTTTGGCCAGAACCTAATAGTTCTGCAGCTGGAAGCAGAATGATGGAGATCATTTCCTGTTTTAAATCGGATGACTATAACATTACATTTTCAAGCGCTTGTGCAAAAACGGATAATGCTTTTGATTTAACCACTATAGGAATTCAACAAGTTAGTATTGAACTTAATCATTCTAGTTTTGACGAATTTATTTTAAAACTTCAACCAGATGTCGTGTTATTTGATCGCTTTATGACTGAAGAACAATATGGTTGGCGAGTTGCTGAACAATGTCCTGAAGCCCTACGAATTCTAGATACTGAAGATTTACATTGTTTGCGAAAAGGACGACAGCAAGCATTTAAAGATCAACAAATATTTGATAATACATACCTTTTTAATGATGTCGCTAAACGTGAAATTGCGAGTATTTACAGATGCGATTTAAGTATAATTATTTCAGAAGCTGAATTAGATGTTTTGACTCAGGTTTTTAAAGTTGATGAGTCACTTTTATATTATTTACCATTTTTGTTAGAACCAATACTAGCCGAAACCATTAGTAACCTTCCCGAGTTTAGTGAGCGAGAACATTTTGTGACTATAGGTAACTTTTTACATCCACCAAACTATCAGTCTGTATTGCATTTAAAAGAAAGCATTTGGCCATTAATCAGACAGCAATTACCAAAAGCTGAATTGCATATTTATGGATCTTATGCGTCAGAAAAGGTCAATCAGTTGCACAATAAGAAAGAAGGCTTTTTAATTAAAGGCTATGCGGAAGATGTTGCTGAAGTGATGCAAAACGCAAAAGTATGTTTGGCACCTTTGCAATTTGGAGCAGGATTAAAAGGGAAATTGATTGATGCCATGAAAAATGGAACACCTTGTGTCATGAGCTCTATTGCTGCTGAAGGCATGTTTGGAACTAAAGAAGCCAACGGGTTTATTACTGATGATGATAAGGAATTTGTAAATTCAGCAATAGCTTTAAATTCAAATGAACATATTTGGAAAGAAACACAAGATAATGGCTTCAAAATTATTAATACACGTTTCCAACGTTCAGATTTTCAAACGGAATTCATTCAAATGATTCATGATGTCATGTCAATTCTAAAAGTACATCGACATGAAAACTTTATCGGACAAATGCTTCAGCATCATACGCTACAAAGCACAAAATTCATGAGTAAATGGATTGAGGAGAAGAATAAAGACAATTAATAAAATAAAATGATGACATTTTAATAAACTTTCGATGGTATGATATAATCTTAAAATCAATAAACCCATGAAAGTTATTTTTAAATTAGTTTTAGTTCTTTTCGTATTTAATTTCTGTGCTTGTTCTTCAGATGACGACAATAATGATAATAATGATGATGTTAGTTTAGAAGGTATTTGGACGCTATCAGCTTTAAGTGTCGAAAGTTCTTTCGATTTCAATAACGATGGAATGGCTAGCAGAAACCTTTTTGCTGAAACACCTTGCTATGATGACGATTTCATAAACTTTAGAGCAGATGGAAGTGTAAATATAGTAACCGCTTTAACCTCTATTACTATTGAAATTACAAGTCCCACAGAATATGGACACGTTTACGAATGTTTAAATGGATTGGATAGAGAATCGACATGGACTAAAGATGGTAATACGATAACCGTTGAAAATGGAAGTACAGATTTAGTTGGTGTAATCTCTGGAAATACAATGACAGTAGCTTTAGAAGATACATTTCAAATTGAAATGTATGATGGTACGGATTATACGTATCCAGACGAAGATGTCGTTTTAGTATATACTAAGCAATAATGATAACTGTTTTTAGAATCCTTCCTTTGAAAAAGGGAAGGATTTTTAATTGTTGCGTTTAGTTTTTAAATCATCAATTTCCAATCCTAAAAACAATAGCTTATGAAATGTTGGTAATTGTGCTTCAGTTTCGCTTGTTGCCCAATCTGTCCAAGACGCTTCTAATCCATCAATAGGTAAAATATCAACCCACATTTGAAAACTTTTTGGCTTTCCGTTGTCATCAAAATGCCATAAATACGAATCTCCTGGTGTTGATCCTCCAGACGTATAGGTTATTAAAAGACTCTCTTTTCTGGTATCATTTTTTACAAGTCTGCGTTCTACACCTTTATCAAATACTTTGTATGGCGCAACCAACCAAAACGTGTCATTATTGAAATAGTTTTCAGCTTTATGAATGTATTCATGAGCATCTTCTTGCTTATATTCTAATTCGTCAACGAAGACTTTAGATTGGTCATGACTAATTAAATCTAGGTTTACTTTGATGTTTTTCCAATAGACTTCACAAGTGTTTTCAATTTTGTTCCATTTAAAATGGTGACGTTTTTTAAACGTGAATTCAATATAATCAGTAGCTTTATAAGCATCATGATTTAATACATTAAGCATTCTGGTTGCTAAAACATCTGCAGCTTCTCCTTGTGTTCCTGTTGGTAATTCTTCATTGTATTTGTAATACATAAATCCGAATAGCAGAATTGTAGGTAAGGTGAAGAACACAATAATTCCACCAAAAATTTTTAAAATACGTTTAATGTTCATGAGCTAATTTATCTTTTATTGCTTTTGCTATGAGTTTAGCAGCTTCGGGATGATGTCTAAACCATAATTCTGGTTCTATAAGTTCTAATTCTGAAAGCGCTATGTGTCCATCATTATCATCAAAAATATCGACTCTAGCGTAAATAGGTAATTCAATGCACGCTTTTACTGAAGCTTCGGCAAATTCAATTTCTTCAGAAGTAGGAGCGTAGTTATGAATACTTCCGCCAAAATCATCTTGCACTCTGAAATCGCCAGCTCTTGCTTTTTTAAGAATTGCGTGTGTAAATTGTCCGTTAAACACCATCATAGAAATTTCTCCTTTGCTAACGATGTTATGTTGAAAAGGTTGTAACATCATATCTTCATTAGCAATAAGTTCTTGAAAAAGAGTTTCATGTTCCTTTAAGTTTTCAAGATTCAATTTATAGGTATGTCTTGCAGCTCCTGAAATACATGGTTTTAAAACGGTGTCTTTCCAATCTAAAATATGATGAAGTTGCGCTAATGTGACTTTTGCGTTTTGATCAATGAAATGACTTTCGGTAATATGAATACCATTTTTCTGTAAATCTAAAAGGTAATGTTTGTCAATATTCCAACGAATAAGGGCTTCAGAATTTAATAGCATGGTTTGTTTTGAAACCCTTTCTAACCATACTGAAAATTCATCATAGCGATCAAAATAATCCCAAGTTGTTCTAAATAAAACCGACTTTGTAGTGGACCAATCAAAGAACATGTCATCCCAAGAGAGGCGTAAAGTTTTGAGTCCGAGCTCTTCTAAAGCGTGATATACTAAACGATCTTCAAAATAAACGTTATGTTTATAAGTATCGGTTTTTGAATCGTTTAAATAACGTTGCTCAGTAAGAATGACACAATCGTATGTTGACATGTTGTTTTAGTTTCGCAACTAAATTATGAAAAGTTAATGAACTGAGTAAGTATAGCGTAAACAATAAATTACAAGCCTTGTTGCCATTCGTATTTATGTATTTCATAGCAAACGCATTTTTCGTATTCTGGAAAGTCTTTTAATTTTGGATGGTTGAATTCTCCAATTTTTTTCATTCCAATTTTCTTCATGATGTGTTCAGATTTGGTGTTTTTCTCTGTAAATACTGAAATAATCTTTTCTAGATTCAATTCTTTAAAGGCAATTTCTAGACATTTTTTAGCACCTTCGGTTGCATATCCATTTCCCCAAGCACTTTTTTTTAATCTCCATCCAATGTCTGTTGCAGGCGTGAACTGTGTTTTATAATCTTGATAAGCCAAACCGATAAACCCAATTAATTCTCCTGTTTCTATAATTTCGGTAGCGAAGTAATTATAGCCGTTTTTTTCATAATGTTTTTGAAGTCGGTCAATGAACTCTGACGTTTCAAGTTTTGTTAAGGGTTTTGGGAAATATTCCATAACATCTAAATCGGCATTTATGTTTGCAAATTCGTTCAAGTCTTTTTTTTCCCAATTACGAAAACCGAGTCTTTCAGATTTAAAAATGTATTCTTTTTTCAATTTTGTAGTGCTTTTTTTATGTAGAATATGCTATCCAAGCGAAATGGATATTGTTTAAATATATAAGTTTTAAAATCCAATAGCAGTATCATCTGCTCTATAATCGGCTCCACCTTCGAGCTTGCCATTGTCTAAAACCAAAATCGCTTCAACTCTTGCAGTTATTGGAGCAGATTCTTCATTAATATCATAGCCCTTGGCTTCGAGTTGTTGTTTTAACTCTTCCGAAAACAAATCCACTTCCATTCGTATGCGATCTGGTAACCATTGGTGATGTAATCGTGGAGCATCAACTGCCTCTTGCATGGTCATATCAAATTCTACTACTGTCTCTTATACACATCTCCGAGCCCACGAGACAGGCAGAAATCTCG
>OJDV01000744.1_pt1 | contig 10809 bp, 11 predicted proteins | sample 1592911 | NCBI WGS metagenome assembly OJDV01 (sample SAMN05416860, study PRJEB24817) | seawater metagenome | isolation source: Sea water | place: Canada:Atlantic | collected 2013-11 | reverse complement strand
TTGCCGATATCAAACTCCCGATCACGCTCGATGTGAGAAAAGCAATCGCGGCGACCCACATTGCAAATTTCGCTACACGACTCATGTCGGTTTAGTCTGGCAGTGCCCTTTGAATAGCCCCGAGTTTTCTAGATACCTTGCTTGTTCATTTTTTGCTGCCATTCAAAGTCAACAGGTGACAGCATCCCGTTTCTAACATGTTTGCGTTTCGGATTGTAAAACATTTCTATGTAATCAAATACGTCCTGACGTGCATCGTCTCTGTTTTTATATGTCCGTCGCCGGACGCGCTCTCGCTTCAGCAGATTGAAGAAGCTTTCTGCGACAGCGTTATCATGGCAATTACCACGGCGGCTCATGCTATGCTCCAGGTTATGTTGTTGTAGAAATGCCGCCCATTCAATGCTGGTGAATTGTGACCCCTGATCGGAATGCATTAAGACTTTGCCCGAGGGCTTTCGTCGCCAGACTGCCATTAGCAGAGCCTGTAAAACCAGATCAGTCGGCTGGCGGGATTGCATCGCCCACCCAACCACTTTGCGAGAATAGAGGTCAATTACAACGGCCAGATACGAAAATCCTTCATATGTTTTGATGTAGGTGATGTCTGTGACCCAAAATCTATCTGGGGCCTCTACATTGAATCGCCTGTCCAGCGTATTATTGACGACAAAAGATGGTTTACCGCCATACTTGCCGGGGCGGCGTTTATAACCGATTTGGGCCTTGATCCCTGCCAGCCTTGCTAAACGCGCCACACGGTTGGGGCAACAGGTCTCGCCCTGATCACAAAGGTCATCATGCAACTTACGATACCCGTAGACTTTGCCGCTGTCTTCCCAAGCATCTTTGATCAGTTCAGTCTGACGCTCGTCTTCAACGGCTCTTTTACTGAAGGGTAACTTTAGCCACGCATAAAATCCGCTCGGATGAACACGCAGCCCACGACACATCGCGCGGATCGAAAATACTGGGCGATGCTCTTCAATAAAGGCATACCTCACTTTGCATCCTTCGCGAAGTATACCGTGGCCTTTTTTAGAATGTCGCGCTCCTCGGTAACGCGCATTAGTTCCCGTTTAAGCCGTCTAATCTCGGCTGCCTGTTCAAGAGACTCCTCAGCCACTATTGGCGGCTTCGAAAACCGCTTCATCCAAGCGTAAAGCGAATGTGTGCTAACACCTAAACGCTTGGAAACGTCTGCTACTGAATAGCCGCGTTCCGTGATCTGCTTGATTGCATCAATCTTAAATTCTTTGGTAAAATTTGGTCGTGTCATTGAGCTCTCCTTGCCTCGTTTTTAGGGGACAAGGTGTCTACAATTCTAGGGGCTATTCAGTCCTTTTCTAGGCGGCTTTGCTCAATTTCTTGCCACTCGCTTTGCTCAACATCTTGCCATTCAATGGAAGGTGGAAGGTCGTCGGTGTCTATGAGCGATGAAATGTCATCGGCGTCTATAAGCTGTATATCATTATTAGTCATGCACCTCTTTTACTTACTCTCGAGGTACTGACAAGTGGGTCAATTACTGGGATGTTGGTTTGTGGAGGTTACAGGGGGATATCAGCTGAGTTATTGCGTGGATAAGTTGTCTGCATCGAGTAAATTAAACCGAGTTTCCCTAGCAGACCGCTATCCCACAGCCTTTGCACGTTTCGGCCCAAAGTTGCCTTTCGTTATGACCTTCAATGCTGCACCGCAGCTTCCTTAAAGCGGAGATTGATCGATGTTACAGCATCTACACGCTGAGAAAATCTAATATAAGTAAATTTAGTAATCTGGCTTTTTCTGCATGAACAGCGTGTGCGCAACCGGGGACTACAGCGAGAGTGGTTTCCGGTATCGATGTCCAGAGTAAATATGTTTGGTCCCACGCATATGTTCGATCCCGGTCACCACTAATTACGATTGTTTTTGTTCGAATTTGCGGCAAAAAATCTTCGCCCGTCCAGGCCTGCATAGCGTCAAGGCCAGCTGTGATGGCATCAAGTGTGGCTTGTTCCGCAAGTGATGCACAAGCCTCAAAGCCGATTGCGGCTTCTCTTTCTAAAAACCAAGTTGCGGCGATGCGCCTCGCAGTTTGTTTTGCACCATCTTGCTGAACGCGAGCCTTGCTTTGATCGATGGTTTCAAACCTACCAGGCAAAACACCACTTGCCCCCGTGCCATACAACAAAAGATGTTCGATGTTGTCTTGCTCACGGCGTGCTATCTCTTGAACGATCATGCCACCCATAGAATGACCTAAGAGATTATACCTCTGCACCCCCATTTTTCGCAGTTCTACGATAACCCATTCTGCAAAACCGCTGATGGTATTGATGGCGGTTAAGTGATTGTTTTTGCCAAACCCAGGCAGATCAAATGCTATGATCTTATGCATACTTGCTAACCCTTTGATCTGCGCATCCCATTGCGCGCTGCCACCCATAAAGCCGTGTATCAAAACCAGTGGGATCACTTGCGTTTCCCTTGAACGATCCGATCAAGGATCATGGCACAGAACAGAATTGCAAAGCCAGCAAGGATACCTTGGCCGACGTTGGCATATTGCAACGCTTCAAGGACGTCTTCGCCGAGGCCTTTGGCTCCAATCAAAGACGCAACGACAACCATGGCAAGCGAAAGCATGATCGTTTGGTTGATACCCGCTCGAATCGACGGGCTTGCAAGAGGCAGGTCAACACGGGTAAGCAGATACCATTTGTTCGCACCAAATGCGATTGCCGCTTCGCGCACACTTTCAGGTACACCGCGAAGGCCCAGAACCGTCAGGCGGACGACAGGTGTTCCACCAAAGATCATTGTTGTGACGACAGCAGCTGGTTTACCGGTTCCGAAGAATGCGATGACTGGGATCATAAAGACGAACGCTGGCATGGTTTGCATAAAATCCATGATCGGTTGAATGACTGCGTAGAAGCGTTTGCGCCGCGCGCAGAACATACCCAAAGGGATACCAATTAGGATTGACAGGCAGGCGGCGGTTCCAAGCAGAGCAAGCGTAGTCATGGCCTTTTCCCAAAAGCCCAACAGTCCAATGTAACCAAGGAACGCACCTGACCAAATAGCTGTACGCACGCCTGCAGTAAGCCATGTTAGCAAAACAATAAGGCTTGCAACTACGATCCAAGGCGTGCTGACAAAGACCAGTTCTAACGAATCCAGGATGAGGCGGATGCCATAGGTGATAAAGTCGAATAACACGTCACCATTGGCAACCGCAGAGGCAAAGAATGCCTCAACCCATGCGATGCTATCCAAGCGGTATTCAGGATTGGTTGGGAATTGACTTAGCAAACTGAACCGATCTGGAAAGCTGTAATGCAGCATCGCAGCAATAGCGATCAACGCCATGAAAATTGCACTGAAAACGATCTGCAATGGGGGCAAGCCAGAGCGGACGGTACGATCCGACAACCACTCTGAAAAACGGGCCTCAAGCGCCCAGTTCGCAACCGTGGCCTGAACGATTTTGACGATGACCAGAATAGCGAGGCCGATTGAAGCGATCCATACTCCTTGCTCTGACAGTGCGATGGCCTCGGCGCGGATGCCGCCAATGGCGTTTTCCAGTGACGTCACGGTTCGCTCATAGACGTCAACCTTGTCAGACCCGCTTTCAATAGCAGCCGTAAGTTGACTGCGCCGCAATTCTAACGTACCCTCAATTGAGGCAATCCGTTTAAAAGCATCAGCCGCTAAGTCGCCAAACAGGCCTCGTGAGATTTGGACAAGTGCCAAAGCTTCGATGATCAGAAAAGGCAACGCCCATGACCATAACCCACGCGCGCCATACCAGACAGGGCCAAAAAGGCCGGCAAAAAAGTTGAAAGTCGCAGTGAATTTCGAACTCGCGCCGATCGTGTCAAATTGCGAAATGTAGTAATCTGGATTGGTGCGTACAAAGGTTGCAATATTTTCGCGTCTCTCAGCGGCATAGGCAAGTGCGGCTTCGGTATCGGTGGCATCAAGCGGATTTTGCATTGTTTCGGTCATGACATTTCTGTTCCTTCAACAACGGTGCGCAGGATATCAGACCGCGTAATCACGCCGATATCTTTTTCGTTTTCGGTCACAAGGATCGCGCTTTCATGGTCAATCGCAAGATTGATCAAGGTGCTTAGTGTTTCCTTGGCGCCGACCCGTGGCACATCCGTGCTAAGCGGGCCCTTTTCTTTTGCGTATGCGCCTATGGGTTGCATGATAGCATGGGCATGCACCACTTTCAGACGGGAAATACCCGCAACAAAATCAGCGACATACTCATCCGCCGGATTCATCACAATTTCTTCGGCTGTGCCGGTTTGAACAAGGCGACCATCGCGCATAATCGCGATGCGATCACCAATGCGAACGGCCTCGTCCAGATCATGCGTAATGAAAACAGTAGTCTTTTTTAGAATTTTCGAGAGGCGAATAAATTCATCCTGCAATTGGCGACGGATCAATGGATCAAGCGCACTAAAGGGTTCATCCATCAATAAGACGTCAGGGTTTGCAGCAAGGGCGCGGGCAAGGCCGACGCGCTGTTGCATACCACCTGACAATTCATGCGCGAACTTTGCCCCCCATGCACCAAGATCTACGATATCGAGGATCGCGGCGGCTTGCCTCATGCGGTCATTTTTGCTGACTTGTCTGATTTCGAGCGGCATCGCGACGTTATCCAGGACAGAGCGGTGCGGCATCAGCGCGAAGTTCTGAAATACCATGCCAATCTTGCGGTTTCTAAACGCCTGCAGATCCTTCGTATTTAGGCCCATCACATCGGTGCCCTCAACTAGGATCTTGCCAGCTGTCGGCTCTAGCAACCGGTTGAAATGCCGAACCAGTGTCGACTTACCACTGCCTGATAGCCCCATGATGCAGAAAATCTCACCCCGATTGACCGAGAGACTGACATCAGCAACGCCAACAACGGCATGGTGTTTGGCCAGAACCTGTGACTTGGTTAACCCTTCTTCACGGATCGCGTGCAATGCCGCTTGAGGATCTGCGCCGAAAATTTTCCAAACATTCGAAATTTCAATGAGGGGTGCATCGGTCATGAAGGATGTCGCTTCCGTTTACTTGGCGTGATGCCGGTATCAATGAAATGCGTTGGCCCCAGATTACCAAAGGCCAACGCACTATATATGACTAGATTACAGGCCAAGCATTGCGTCAACGCGGTCTGTGTTCGCCTCAACCCATTCCTTGGCAACGTCCGCAGCATCGCGACCATTTGCGCTGATCTCGAACGCGAGACCAGAAACATCATCCGCCGTCAGCGCGAAGTTCGAGAAGAACTCTGCAATCGCAGGAGATCGACCTTCAAGGGAGTTGGACCATGCAATTTGAACATCCTTCAACGCATCTTTTGTCGCGACCGAAGATTTCTCGTACCAGTCAGCGTCGTCTGAGGGCTGAAGCATTGTGTATTTGGCTTCATCAAACGCAGGCTCGCTCAGCATTTCGACATCGAACATGAACCAAACGGCATGCGGTTTATAACAATAGAATGCGTAGCCCTCACCCTTGGCTATACTATCCTTGATCCGGGCAGTTTTCACGCTTTCTTCGGCGCGGATCGGTTCGATGAAGTCAAGAAGACCATAATCCCTGGTTTTAACTTCATTGACATTCGCAGATGCCCAACCGGGTGCGCCGATCCACATCTCGCCTTTACCATTTCCATCACTGTCCATAAGGGCGGCCACGTCCGGGCGACCTAGATCAGCAATGTCAGTGATGTTGTTGGCAGTGCCAAAGTCTTTGGACACGCAAAAGCCTTGGTTACCTTCGTACGGATTGCTGGAAAGCGTGACTGTCTTTGCTTCATCTACATATTTCTGGGTAAAGCTTTGTTGGTTTGGCAACCAAACGTCTGGATGCACATCAATATCGCCCTTGCCCTGATCCATCGCTTGAAAGATCGTCGCATTGTTGCCGGGGACGTATTCAACCGTGCCGCCAATTCGCATCTCGACAATGGCACCAAGCACGTTCGCAACAGCTTGTGCGCCAGTCCATGACGGCACGCCAATATTGACGTTTTCTGCAAAGGCAGGGGCACTGAACGCTGTCAGCAATGCGGTGGTCATAAGTGTTGTTTTAAATGACATAAGTGTAGTCTCCTTGTTGGAATTTTTTGTTGGTGGTTTTTAGTTTTTTTGATTGTGTTAGTCTGTGTAGCCATCCAGGTCGAAGGTGTCGGAGTAGCCGAACAGAGCAGCACTTCCGCCAGTGTGTAGAAAGACGACATTCTCCATCCCGTCGAAATAACCGCCTTTGACCTGTGCGATCAAACCGTCCAAACCTTTGCCAGAATAAACAGGATCGAACAAAAGCCCTTCGGTTTGGGCAAGTAATTTGACAGCATCAATCATGCCATCCGTTGGCAACCCGTACCCCGGACCAACATAATTACAATTGGCACGCACATCGCTGCGCGGAATTTTCAGGCCAGTCCCGAGATGATCAGCTGTCTTCGTTGCCAGATCAAAAACCATCTGTTCTTGTTTCTCTTGCGGCGCTCTTACACCTATCCCAAGCAGGTGAATGTCACTATGAATGGCCGCCAAACCAGTCACAAGGCCCGCTTGGGTGCCCGCGCTGCCGGTTGCGTGGACCAAAGCATCGATTTTCAATCCCATACCCGCGGCTTGCTCTGCCAATTCGCGTGCGCAATTGACATATCCCAAGGCCCCAATCGGATTAGAACCGCCACCGGGAATGATGTATGGGCGCTTTCCCTCTTTGGTCAATTTATCGGCCAATAGCTCCATTTCGCTGTTCATATCCGTGCCACTGCCACGTTTAGAAACTGATGCGCCGTGCAAACGATCAAGCAAAACGTTGCCATTCAAAATGTAGTTTGGATCGTTGGATCCAGTGCGATCCTCAAGCAAGATATGACAGTCCATGCCCAATTTTGCAGCTGCTGCTGTTGTCTGGCGGGCGTGATTGGATTGCGTCGCTCCCTGCGTGATAATTGTGTCAGCACCATTCTTTTGGGCGTCCGCCATCAAATATTCAAGTTTGCGAGTCTTGTTGCCACCAGATGACAGACCGGTGCAATCGTCGCGTTTGACCCAAAGCCGTGGACCCCCAAGGATCTCACTCAGCCGATCCATGGGTTCCAAAGGCGTGGGCAGATGCCCAAGACGAACTTTGGGAAACTTTGCCAATGCAATTGACAGCTCCTTACAAAGGCTAACAGTCATTTCGGGAGAAATTGAAGTGTCGGGTTCAGTAGTTTGATTGATTGCAGTCACGCCCAGAAATCCTTTGAATTGAGTTGGCCCAAAGATAATCCGATTCTAATCCAAAAAAACAATGCTTTTTCTTTCGCCTGCCCATACTGTTTGTTTGAGCAAGGAAGGTATGTTCATGGATATGCAATGGTTAGAAGACGTGTTGGTCCTGTTGGAAGAAGACAACCTGACCCGCGCGGCGGCGCGGCGCAATATCACACAACCAGCGTTTTCGAGACGCATCCGCAGCTTTGAAGAATGGCTTGGTGTTGATGTTTTGGAACGGGGCACCAATAAGGTCGATATCAGCCCATCCCTTAGCTCAAACGAGGCTGAAATTCGCGCGCTTGTGACTCGCCTTCGAGATTTGCGTAGTGAGATCGCCCATTTTGATACTGCCAGTTCAACTGTTTCAATCGCAGCACAGCACGCACCGGTTTTCTCGACATTCCCTGATATGGCACTGCGCGCGAAACGTTCCTTTCCTGCGGTTAAATTCCGTCTACGCGCTGGAAACCTACGCGACTGCGTCACCATGTTTTTGCGTGGCGATACAAGCATGCTGCTGTGTTACGAGGCCGATAGGGCGAAACCTTTACCATTCGATGCCAGCATTCGGCGCGAGCTGTGGGGGGTCGACTACCTTGTTCCCGTGGTGGGCGGCCCGTTGCGCTATACAGTGCGGGCCAATGGTGAAATCCCGGCAAGGACCCCCGCCATTGTCTACCCAGAAGAAAGCTATTTTGGTGAGGCTCTAAGCGCAGCGGAACGCCCCTTTGGTACGCCACGATATTGTTCAAACCCAGTTTGTGAGACCGCATTTTCAAGCGGAATAAAGGAACTTGTCTTGAATGGCACAGGTGTCGGGTGGATTCCCTATAGCATGGCATATCGCGAAATCGAAAATGGTGATCTAATCTCATTGGGCGACACACTTGGGAAAGAACCTTTGAACGTTGCCGTTTATGCCTATGTAAAAGATGAAATCTCTATGTCGTTGCTCGATATTTGGAGATTGGGGTCGAATGGTGCCAGAGGAAACATCAATTCCAATTGATTTCGTGTGAGCGTTATCGCCACTGGCTACAATTTGCAGCGACCGAAATTACAATAAATTAAGTTCGAAGTTGTCCTTTTCTGAACTTAAACGCCATAATTGTGTTTCACTTCCGCTCCATCCTTAAATGAGCCGTAATCTCGCTACCGCAGCGAAAGTCTGCTTCCCGCCCATAATCACTGAATACTACAACCGTTACATTGGTCACTAAGGGCTCTAAGTATACATAAGTTGCCCTAACGTTATAATATCTGCTTAGCACTTTGGGCAAGTATCCCTTAGCCATAACAGCCCCACAAAAACTGAGAAACTTCCCGCATCTATACAAAGAAACTCATCATGGAGATGTATAGATGTTTACGACTTTCACACTGCTTTTGGCAGTTGGGTGCAGCTTGCGGCTGGCCCTTAGCTGGGTATTAAGACGACGCCTCAACGTTGACCTTTCAGTTCCACAGGCTCTTGCTGTTGCCCTTGTGGTGTTGGCAGGGCTGCCCGACTTACTAATGCCCTTTCCCTATCCCCTACCCCTCAGCTTCACCATTGGGTTAGTTCTGCCCGACCTTCTGTTTCATAGGAGATCAAAATGACTGACTTGAACCTTAAGGAAGGTGATGTTGTCGTGATCCAGACCTTCGATGACATTCCTGAGCATCTTTTTCAGGTCTGCGAAGTCCATGAAGATTGTATAACTGGATTTCCAATATCTGGGCCGCTTGAAGGTGTTTACGGCGAACCCGCCTTTGAGCTGATCTTGCGGCGGCACACAGACTAAACACCTGATCAGCTTGGTACCTGACTAATTAAGAACCAAGCTGTTTCTAATCAAAAAAATTCAAATCAGACCAAATAATGTGGCGAAAGCCCCAGAAGGAGAACTCATGTCCACTAAAATCATATATGCCTACCTCAAGCAAAAAACGTGGCTGTATCGGCGTCACTACCCAAAACACCTACAACCGATCCTGGGCCTAGCCCTCAAGCAATCCCTTAAAACAGGTGACATACGCGTGGCAGAGGTACGGGTGAATGAAGTTAACTTAAACTATGCCAAGGTCGTTAGCGAAACTGAGGCACAGGTGGCCTTGGGTGCTGGACTACAGGGAACTCAGGCTATCGTGATAAAGGATACAGCCCCGAAGTTCCAACGCGCCACTGTTCAGGGCCAAGTCTCCGTAAGTGATCTTGCACGGGTTTACCTGTACAAACGCTCACAGGATCTTCGCCCGGGTACCTACAAGTCTGTCCGATTCAGCCTTAGGCTTTTGGTTTCCATCTTGGGTCACAGAAAGATCAATAGCCTCACCAGAACAGATGGTCAGGTGTTCCTCAACCTGCTTGCCAAGCTGTCCCCAGATGTTGCCAAGTCTGCTACAGCCAAGGGTAAAGGCCTGAAACAACTTGTGGCTCTATCCAAAGGGGCAGGCAAAACCATCACAGCACAGACCCAGAAACAAACTTGGAAACAGGTCTGCCAATTCCTAAACTGGGCAATTAATGAAGGCCATATCGGCGAGCATTGCTTTGGTTCACTGGTCGTGTCGGCCAAGACCTCAGTTAGAAGCTATGCCGTCATGACCGACAAAGAGGTTACAGCGGTGTTGCAAGCTGGTGACCCAGATATCACATCGATCCTGTCACTCTGCCTCTTATCAGGACTGCGCTCGGGCGAAGCTTGTGGGCTCCTTGCCGAAGATCTTATCAGCAAGGGTAATCTAGGTGTCTTTGTCAGGGTCAGGCCAAACAGGCTTAGAGGGCTCAAATCGGGGGCCGCTGAGCGCGAGGTGCCACTTCATGATCATCTGTTGCCTATCCTTCAGCGATTACCAAGCGAAGGGCCCCTCTTCCCAAATCTCACCGTCGACAGGATCAGCAAACGGTTCACCCTCTTAAGACAGCGACTTGATCTAACTCGTCAAGGGCTGGTGTTCCACTCTACCCGCAAGTGGTTCATTACCCAGTGCGAGCGAACTGGTGTTCCCGAGCACTTCACTGCAAGCCTTGTAGGCCACCAGTCAGCCCGATCAGAAAACAAGCTTACCTATGGGCTTTACTCTGCTGGGATTAGTGACGCCCAGAAACGGGAAATCATTGATCAAATTAAGTTGCCTGTTGGCGCTTAGAAAATAGAGATCCAATCAATATCACCTATAGGTAGTTAGTCTGTCAGTCCTAGAAGTGCTTTACGTCTAATAAAACTATAATACTGCACCCCGTCCCGATATCCATTTTGGGTGTTTGGGCGGGGTGTCACTAGCAATTATTTTTTGCCCAGCTAAATCATGGAAAAGTTCAGAACGAGTGGAAACAGGTCTTTCGTTAGCCGTGTAATTTATTAGACCTCCCTTACGGGGCCTATAAATGAGGGGTTACCTAACTATAATTACATTTAGAGTGGGAACTCTTACGGGTCCCATATATGAAGTGGGGGGTAATAAGGGTAACCTTAGATATATCTATACTTAGTTAATATACTGTCTCTTATACACATCTCCGAGCCCACGAGACAGGCAG
>OJDV01000743.1_pt1 | contig 10814 bp, 10 predicted proteins | sample 1592911 | NCBI WGS metagenome assembly OJDV01 (sample SAMN05416860, study PRJEB24817) | seawater metagenome | isolation source: Sea water | place: Canada:Atlantic | collected 2013-11 | reverse complement strand
CTTATTATACGCTAAAAGACTCATTTCATTCGCAGATGGCAGTTTGCCTTCAATAAAAACAGCATTAGGATGTGAAATTAAATTCTTCGTTTTTTCAACACCATTACCAATAAAATGAACAGTCTCTTGTTTTAAATACTCTGCAAAAGAACTCTCATCTAAGATTTGAGCTTCTACACCACGAATTTCATTATTGGATGCATTATAGATAGCTGAATACACCTCTAATCGACGTGCATCTAGCATTGGGACAATTATGCCCTCATTAATTTTCGCTTGATGAGCAAGTGCATTTAACGTAGATATAGAAATAAGCGGAATATCTAAAGCAAAGCATAGACCTTTAGCTGCTGATACTCCAATACGCAAGCCTGTATATGAACCTGGACCTTTACTCACAGCAATAGCATCAATATCTTTTGAAGTTAGCTTAGCTTCTTTAATAACATCATTTATAAAAACGTGTAACGATTCAGCGTGAGAATAATTGGCATTATTATCCTCCTTTAAAACTAAAGTCTCTCCTTCTTTTGAAAGAGAGACTGAACAGTTAGTTGTTGATGTTTCTATGTTTAATATGATTGCCATACTAATTTTGAAAAAAATTATTCATCTGAAGATGCTTCTTTATCCTTTTCTTTGTTTTTATCTTCAACTTTATCTCCAGATTTTAATGTTTTGGAAACAATGTTATATGGTCCAGTTATGATTTCGTCGCCTTCTTCTAAACCAGAAATCACTTCAATGTTTGTATCATCCTGAATTCCAGTTTTAACAACTCTTAGTTTTGCTTCACCATTTTTAGAGACAAAAACACATTCGAATTTTTCTTCATTTTCAGGCTTAACATCATCCGAAGATGCTTTTTTATAATCTTTCTTCTTAACTGATGATGTATCTGTTTTAATAACGATAGAACTTATTGGCACTGCTACAATTTTATTACGCTTATCAGTTATAACATCTACAGTAGCTGTCATTCCTGGTCTAAACGGAGAATAATAATCTGGCTTACCTTCAATAAGATCTTGATATGATTCTTCAAGTATTCTAACCTTTACTCTAAAGTTGGTTACCTGGTCTGCCGTTAACGTCCCAGCCGCAGAATTTGCTATTTCAGTAACAATTCCTTTAAATTCTTTCTTTAAATAAGCATCTACTTCAACAATTGTTGAATCACCAATTTGAACTTTTACAATATCATTTTCATTTACGTCAACCTCAACTTCCATATTATTAAGGTTTGCTACCCTTAGTATTTCTGTACCTGCCATTTGTTGAGTTCCAACAACTCGCTCTCCTAACTCTACATTAAGTAGCGATATAGTACCACTCATTGGCGCATAAATCTCAGTACGACTCAAATTGTCTTTCGCTTCATTTACAGAAGCTGCTGCACTTTGAACACTATAGTATGCAGAGCTACGACCAGCTACTGCAGTTTCATAAGATGCTGTTGATCGATCCCAATCTGCCTTAGAAATCACACCTTTATCAAAAAGTGATTTATTTCTTTCGTAATCGGCTTTAGCCTGTTTCAAACTTGCTTCTGCTTGCTCCAAACCTGCTCTAATATTTTGATATGTTGCTTGTGTTCTACTTACAGCTGATTGAATTAAATCAGGATTAACTCTTACTAGTAAATCTCCTTTTTTTACTTGCTGACCTTCTTTAAATGGAAGATCTAAAATTTCTCCTGAAACTTCACTTGAAATTTTCACTTCAACTTCTGGTTGAATCTTTCCGGTTGCTGAAACCGTTTCAACGATGTCAACTAAAGCAACTTTTTTAATTTCTACTTCTTTAAAATTACCTTTAGTATTATACCATCCCATTGCTTTCCCTAAAACTAAGGCAGCAATTAGAATCACGACAACAATAAGACTAATTTTTACTGTTTTACTCATTTTATGTTAATTTAAGTCGGTTATTGATAGCCCAAAATAAAACCCTAAGACTTTGAACTCGAAAAATATTTGTTTTTATTCTTTTAATTATGTTTTAAAACTTTAATTCTGTTGCTGGAATTCCGAAATACAACTCTAAGACCTTTAGCTTAAATATATAATCGTATTTAGCTCGATTTAGCTCAATATTTGAACTATCATAACGTAATTTGGATTGACTAAAGTCAAAAGCATTAGTTAAACCAACGTCGTATCGTTCTTTAGCATAATCGTAAGCTAATTCTTGTGATTCTAATGCTTTCTTTGCCGCTTCATAAGATTTAAGAGAACCTTTGGCGTCAACATAAGCTTGATAAACAGTAGATTCTAAATCTAACTCCGTTTGCTCTAGTTGATACTTTGTACGTTCAAAATTAACCTTACTTCTCATAACGTTACTTCGCGTAGCAAATCCATTAAAAATAGGGATATTTAGTTGTACTCCATAAGAAATACCATCATTTTCCCATAGTTGCTCAGTAAAGGGGTCTGCACCAACTTCACGAGTAATTAAATTTGGAAATTGACTTACTACAGCTTCTCCAGTTGATTGAACAACTCCAATTTGTTGTGTTGACGAAGGGTTAGAAGCATCAAGTTCTTGAACAAAAGTTGTAGCATCTGTATACCTTGTATCATAACCAAAGAATGCTGAAACTGTAGGGTAATATGAACTTTTAGATATTTGAAGATCCTTTTTTGCTAGAGACACATTTTCTTCAGCAATTTTTATTTCAGATCGACTCTCTTTAGCTTGAGCTAATATTTCTGAGATTTCTTTATCAGCAATTCCGCTATCTATAATATCATAACCTTCATCTTCAACATCAAATGTCTCATAATCTTTAATTAATAATAATTGAGCTAAGCCAATTAGTGATATTCTTATATTATTCTCGGAATTAATTATTGCTTGTTGCTCACTTGCATCTGTTGCTAGTATTTCAAGTAAATCTCCTCTTGGTAATGAACCTGCATCAACTAATTCTTGTGTTCGTTGAATTTGTTCTTTTGTTACATCGTTCTGCGACTTCAAAACTTTAAGATTAGCCTTACCTAATATAGCTTGAAGATATCCATTTGCTACGAATAAAGAGATATCATCTTTCATCTTATCAAGTCGGTATTGACTCGCTAACTTAGATATTTCAGCTCTTTGTAACGTTCTAAAGTTTCTTAAACCATCAAATAAAGTATATCCAACATTAATCCGACCTGTTACAGATAAGAATGTTGTTGTTTGTGCATTATTAGTTACTGGGTTAAAACTAAGACCTGTATTTTCAGAAACACCAGTAGAAGCACTTAAGCTTGGCATAAAGTTACCTATTGCCGCTAACTTATCAGCTTTGGTAGCTTCAACATCTAACTCGCTCTGCTTAACTGAAATGTTGTTTTTTAAAGCGTGTTCTACACACTCAATTAAAGTCCATTTTTTATTTTGTGCATTTCCTAAAACTCCACAAAGAAGTAATGCTATGATAATTGATTTTTTCATAATATCTTATATGTCTAGATAATTCATTAAGTGTTACACTAAATGTTAAAATTATTGTTGATCAAATTGTTGAATGCCTTGAACCTGGTTCCAAACTTTTATTTTATCGTCCTTTGTGATACCGCTTTTAACCTCAACAAAAATGCCATCGCTAATGCCTAATTCAATATCTCTTCTTTCAAATTGTTGATCTCCTATTTCAATTTCTACGTAAGGTTTCTTAGTTTCATCATCGTATTGCACCAAAGCTTCTTTTATGGCTAATACTTTTTCAGCTTTTTCTAATATAATAGATGCATTAGCACTCAAACCAGCTCTAATGAACGTTGAATCCATTTTTTTAAGCGTTCCTTTTATTTCAAATTGAATCGCTCCATTTTCTGCAACACCTTTTGGTGCAATATAATCTAATACAGCATCAAACTTTTGGTCTTCTATTGCTCCTACTGTAATCTCAAGTGGTAACCCTTCTTTGATTTTCCCTACTTCACTTTCATCCACTTTCCCTTCAAAAATCATTTGTTTAACATCTGCTAAAGATGCGATTGATGTTCCTTCATTAAAGTTATTAGCTTCAATAACCTGATTCCCTGCTTTTACTGGCACATCTAAGACCATCCCAGAAACTGTTGCTCTCACTTGAGTTTGAGCCACATTACCTAAACCTGAAGTTGTTCCTGTTTTTATAATATCATAATTTTGACGTGACTGTGTGACATCAATCCTAGCCTGTCCAACACGTTGCTTTGCCTGTAAATATGTATTATTAACTTCATCAAATTGATTTGCTGAAATAACACCTTTGTCAAACAATGATTTTTGGCGATCGAAAATGGCTTGCTGAGTTTTATAGTTAATTTCAGCTGTTTGCAATGCATTACCATTAGAGGCCATATTATTTTTTGCGCTTGTTAAATTAGACACATTAGGAATTACTCTAATTTGAGCAATAAGATCACCTTGTTCTACATACTCTCCAGCTTCGATAAATACTTTTTCAATTACACCTGATATATTTGGCTTTATCAAGACTTCTTCCTTCGGAACAATACTTCCAGTAGCCACTGTTTTAACGACTATTGTTTGTTCAGATGGGCTTTCAGAAGTATATTTTACTGGATCTTCTTGACCTTTGAGCCAAAAGAAATATAAGGCTCCTAAAAAACCGAATACTATTATAACCAGAATGATAATTGTTCTTGTTCTTTTCATGAGTTGATTGTTAATTTTTAATGGTTACACAGAACCTTAATTGATGATTATATGATTTTATTCTACTCTTAATGCGTCTACTGGTTTCATTTTTGTTGCTCCATTAGCAGGTATTAGTCCTGCTAACAAACCAGATACTACCAATATAATTAATGCTGTTAGTATGACAGATATATCTACACTTGGGTTTGCAAAATTCTCAACTTCTCCTACACTATCTAAAATAGCGTTCAATATCCAAATGATAATTGCGGCAAACGAAACACCTACCATACCAGACAAAATAGTTAGTATTAAACTTTCTTGTAAAATTTGCCCTTTAACCATCCATGGTGTAGCACCTAAAGCTCTTCGTATTCCAATTTCTTTGGTACGTTCTTTTACGACAATAAGCATGATATTATTTATTCCAATAATTCCTGACATCAAAACTAATATCCCAACAAAGTAACCAACAAATGTAAGTATGGTAAACAAACCATTTATACGTCCAAATTCTTCAGCTAAATCAAAATGCCCTATAGCGCGTACATCATCTGGATGTACTTTATGTCTTGACTTCATTAAATCAAAAATCTGTTGTTTTACAGTAGTGATTGGCACTTCATCTACAGCTGTAATAGCCATCCAGCCTACACTTTCCCCTCTATTGAATGCTTGTCCGAATGTGGTAAACGGCATATATACCGTGTTAGCTTCCTCTTCATTATTTCCTTGGCTGTTGCTCATTTTAAATGTACCAACAACTAAAAAATTAACACCATTTATCTTAATGTAAGTCCCAAGAGTTTTTTCATCTTTGTCATAAAGACCTTTTACGACTCCACTACCAATAACACATATTTTACGTTTAGCATTAATATCAGAATAACTAATAAAACGTCCCTGAAGGATATCCATAGGTTGCTGTTTGATATACTCTGGATAATCACCATAGATTTCAAAAGCTCCAGTTTTTGTGCCTCTAACTACATTATTATTTCCTCTAAATCCTCCTAGTTGATTTCTAGGAGACACATATTTCAGATTAGGAACTTGAGATTTAATTGCAGCTACATCATCTATTTTATAATTAAAATAACGCCCTTTAGGCAAGCCTTTATATGGCTTTGAAGTCCCTTGAGTCCACATAAACATAGAATTAGTAGCAAAGTCACCAAAATCTTTCAACACACCATTCCTTAAGCCGTTAGTAAGTGCTAAAAGAATCACAAGTATAAAAATACCCCAACCAACACCAAATGCGGTCATAGCAGTTCTAAGTTTGTTAGCGCTTAAAGCTTCTAATATTTCGTCCCAACGATCTTTTTTAAACATACTATTCGTCTCTTAATGCTACAATAGGTTTAATTTTAGCCGCACGATACGCCGGAATAAAACCAGCTAAAGCACCAGCAAACACTAACAAAAACACTGTTGTTAGCGCGATATTAAAATTCACTTGTGGATATTTTATAAAATCACTTTCTATTTGAGGACCAACTAATTCTAATAAGCCTAGCCCAAAGATTAATCCGAACAAACCAGCAAACATTGTTACAAAAACCGCTTCTTGTAAAATCATACCAACAATAGACATTGGTAAAGCTCCAAGAGCTTTTCTAATTCCAATTTCTTTAGTTCGCTCTTTAACAATAATGAGCATAATATTTCCTACGCCTACGATTCCAGCAATTATGGTACCTATACCAACAAACCAAAACACAGCTTGTATTGTAGCTACTAAGGAATAGATTTGTTTGGCCTTGTCCAGTGTATTAAATACTCTAACAGCACTAGTGTCATCAGGAGAAACTGTATGCATAAGTTTTACCTCATTCTCCACAGCATTTGCCATGTTTTGAGATAAGGTTACAGCTTCATCAAAGTCATCAGACATTTTTACGGTAAATAACATATTTCGGATATTATCACCAGCTCCAAACACTTTCTGTGACGTTGTTATTGGAATGTAAGCTTGTTGTTCTTCTCTTTCTCCTCCTGGATCAATAAAAACACCTATAACTTTAAAGTTCATTCCAAAAATTGAAATACTTTTATTGATTGGGTCTTCATCCTTAAACAAATCTTGTCTCAATTTACGACCTATAACTGCTACTTTTCTGGTTTCATCTAAATCTGCCTGATTCACAAATCTACCAGTTTCCATATCGGCATTTTCAATAAACTGATGTCCTGGCATTGCGCCTCTAACTTGATAGTTTACCGTTTCATTTTTATATGTAATCTCAGCTCCCCAAATTGAAAACAATGACGTTTTATGTTCAATATTATCCTCATATTTTTGAGAAATCATATCGAAATTTCCATTTTTCATCTGAATATAACGACCTGGATTTAATCCTTTATAACCTTTTGTGGTAACACCTGTCCATACGGTAATTAAATTTGTTGCATCCCTTTCAAATTGAGACTTCACACCATTTTCAATACCTTTACTAAACCCAAGAAGTATGACCAATATAAATATTCCAGAAGCTACTGAAAGCCCTGTTAAAAACGTTCGCAATTTATTTTTACTCAACGTTTCAAATATTTCTTGCCAACGTTCTATATCAAACATATTGAGAGGCTCTAACTTGTTCTACCTTACTATCGTCAATGATAATGCCATCTTTAAGATTTACAATGCGCTTAGTCATTTGAGCAATATCGTGCTCATGCGTAACAACTAATATTGTTTTCCCTTCGTCATTAATGCCTTGAATAAGCTCCATAACCTCGTAAGAGGTTTTGGTATCTAAAGCTCCTGTTGGCTCATCTGCTAATAATACTTTGGGATCACTTGCTAATGCTCTTGCAATTGCTACTCGCTGTTTTTGTCCACCAGATAATTCACTTGGTAAGTGATGAGACCAATCTGCAAGCCCAACTTTTTCTAGATAATGCATAGCTCTATCAGTACGCTCTTTTCTTTTAATACCTTTATAATATAACGGCATAGACACATTATCTAATGCGCTTTTGTAATTAATAAGATTGAATGATTGAAAAACGAAACCTAGAAATTCGTTTCTGTACTTAGCCGCTAATTTTTCATTAAGACCTTTAATAGGAACATTATCAAGAGTATAAATCCCTGTATCGGCTTCATCTAACATTCCTAAGATATTGAGTAGTGTAGATTTTCCAGATCCTGAAGAACCCATTATAGATACAAGTTCGCCTTCTTTTACATCAAAGTTAATTCCTTTTAAAACGTGAAGCGAATTGCTTCCCATGTGATAAGATTTGTGTAAATCTTTGATTTGTATCATGATGGAGATGGTTAATTCCTAGCAAAATTACAATAATCCTCATCCGGATTATGCTAACTATTTGTTAAGAATTGATTTTTGATTGATATTAATAAGACTACTAAATATCAAAATTGTTACAGTAAAGAGTCGATTATATTAATTAATTTCTTTCTTCTGTCTAAAGAACTTCCAATAAATAATAAAACCCATACCTCCAACAAGAATATATGGAACTGCCATGAGGTACATAATACCATCATTAACACCTTCGGCTGTTGATTGTCCTTCCTCACTTTCTAAGACAGCTCTACACATGGCACATTGTGCATTTGATTCTACAAAAAATAGAACAGAAAATAGAAAAAAAAGAAGTCTTCGTATCATTTTAAACGTAATAAGGTGAAATCATTAGATATACAATCACTCCAGTAACTGCTACATACAGCCATAATGGAAACGTGATTTTAGCGATTTTTTTATGACGTTCAATGTTATTTGTTATTGCTCTAACGTAAGTAATTAACACAAATGGAATAATGACAATTGATAATAATATATGGGTCAATAAAATGAAATAGTACACATATTTAATAGTGCCTTCTCCTCCAAATTTTGTGGAATCACTTGTCATGTGATAAGCTACATAGAGGACTAAAAAAACCACAGAGCACCAAATGGCAGTTAACATTAAGTTTTCGTGAAGCACTAAATTTTTATTTTTTATTGCAAAAAAAGCAATAACTAAAATAATTGCTGTTAATCCATTAATAGCGGCATAAATTGGAGGCAGAAAACTTAATGGTTCAATCTCAATTCCGAAATCTTGCAGTTTTAATCTTGAAAGCACCGCAACAACTAATGGGATTACAACAGCCAAAACCACAATCCATTTGTTATATTTTTTTTCTTCTGAATTATTCTCAGTACGACTCATAATGTATTAATTTTCCTTTAAAAGTTTAGCTATATCTTCTTTAAGCATACTTATTTCTTCGGTTTCACCATCTTCATCCATTTTCTCCTCTTCGCTAATGATGCCTTTATAGAATATTTTGGGGTTCCCAAAGTTGTCTTTTCTTGAACGGATAAATCCGTTTTTATCAATTAGAGCGAAGTTTCCAGAATGCTCAAAACCTCCTTCAACATTAGGGTTTTCTCCTGCATAAATATTAAAACCAATATTAGCCAAATCGAAAATAATCTCCTTATCTCCTGTCATTAAGTGCCAATTTGGATTCGTAATACCATATTTTTCAGCATAAGCCTTTAGAACTTCTTGAGTATCATTTTCTGGATTAATGGTAAAAGATGCAACTCCAAAATCTTCAATACCTGAAAATGTATTTTGAATTTGCACTAAATTTCTATTCATTCTCGGGCAAATCGTAGGACAAGTAGTAAAGAAAAATTCTACTAAGTAAACCTTCCCATCATAATCTTTATTGGTTATGGTTTTTCCATCTTGGTTTACAAATGAAAACTGAGGCACTTTTTTGGATTCATTATTAATCTCTAAAAACATTAAATCTGAAACGAATGCTTCTGTTTCAGTAGATACGTTTTTACTTCTACTTTCAGTTCTTGTAACATCACCTCCATCAATTCTATCCACGATTCTCGGAACAAAAATAATTCCAAAAACCAAAATTACAAAAGCGATACCTATGAAAGAATAATTTGTTTTTTTAGTGCTCATAATTTTTAAAAATCTAAAATAACTTAAAGCAATTTGTCTAGTTTGTTTCTTTTATGTCTTCGTCACGTCTAGTGGACGAATCAAATTCTCCTTTACGTTTTTGACGATACTCAGTGAATAAAATTCTAAGATCATCACTCATCTTATTTTTCACTTCAGCAACTTCAATACAATCATAGGAATACAAAGGGTAAATAGCTTCGTCTCTTTCCTTTTGCTTATCTTCTCTATCATCAAGTCTACCACGTTGTGTCAAGTCTTTATCAACTATAAAAATATGGTCTGTAAATAAAGTCTCATCGAGAGCTTCTTCAGATTTCAAACTATTAAACAAGTTGTTTATATCATTTGGTTCTCCAAAAACGTAATGCCAAAAGCGCATATCGTCATAATTATTTATTTCTTTTTGAAGTTGAATTGCGCTGTCTTCTGCACCTTTTGGAAGTACAATTACAATTTGAAATTTTTTGAATCCTTTAAATTTATCATAAACCAATTCTTTTAAATTTGAAGCAGCAATAACATGATCAACTGGTGTACTTCCTAAGAAACCAATAATTGTAATATGGTCTTTAAGTTGTATTTCTTCTTCGGAACTTGAATTAAAAAATTGTAATTCACTTACATTTTTACCAACAATATCCAACGGGTTATAATGATGTGTAGATGGATATAAAAACAATAAGAATATAACAGGTAGAAAGAATAAAATACCTAAAACGAGTATGGTTTTTAATGGCATTTTCTTCATGAGTTTGAATATTTAATTTGTTATGCAAAAATAAAAAAGACGGTTTAAATAAACCGTCTTTTTATATACTTTATGTTATTAATAACATGTTAAAAATCTCTTTTGATAAATCCGCTTGAATAAACAGATTCGATATATCCTCCTTCTTGCAATAAGATAAAGATAAGGTAACATATTAAGAACACTGCTGTCCATACTACCATGCGTCTTAACGCTTTGGTCTCATCTCTCATGTGCATAAAATCCCAAGTGATATAATATGCCTTTACAATAGTTAATATGATGAAAATCCAGTTTAGGAGTTTCATACCAATAAACTTAGACATTAAAGATTCTGGCTTGTAAATACCAAATGCTACTTCTACAGCTGTGATGATTGAAAGTAATACTAAAACACCCCAAATTTTTTGAGTATTAGATTTAAACTTTACTAAACCTCTTAATATTTCTAATTTATGTGCGTCTGCCATTT
>OJDV01000742.1_pt1 | contig 10823 bp, 10 predicted proteins | sample 1592911 | NCBI WGS metagenome assembly OJDV01 (sample SAMN05416860, study PRJEB24817) | seawater metagenome | isolation source: Sea water | place: Canada:Atlantic | collected 2013-11 | reverse complement strand
CGGTGAAAGGCAGCAACGGGCCGAGGCTGTGAGCTGACCTGGTAACTATGGGCGGAAAGCGGAAGTTCGCAGCAGTTGCACTAATGACGGCCAACAGCTGAAAAAGCAGACATTGCACCGAACCTTAAATTTGTTGTTCGATTGTACAAAGAACGACCGGTCTGAGCCCTTTCTTACCGATTAGATCATGGCGCTGCCTAAACAGACTGATGGATGCTTAACAACCGTAGTTGACCCAAGGAAGAATTGGCCCATCACTAATGCTCACTAAAGTGACAATATTTGATATCGTTGGTTTACGGGCGTACCGCAATAGATGTATATGTTATTCAAAAATTGTAGGATTGTTGACAATACTACAATCATGAATTATATTTAAAGCTGATATTCTGGAGCGACAAAGATGCTGTCAACCTCAATCCAATACATTTCGTTTGACTGCTACGGCACATTGACGGACTTCCAAGTGGGCGAATTAACCCGCGAGATTCTGGAGGGCCGGGTCCCTAAAACTGTTTTGGGCCAGTTTCTGGAAGATTTCGGTTCCTATAGGTTTGATGAGGTTCTAGGCGCGTGGAAACCCTATGCGGATGTATTGCACGATGCGTTGGAGCGAACGTGCCAGAAGTGGAACATCACTTTCACCAAAGAAGATGCCGAAGCGATTTATCAGGCAGTTCCAACCTGGGGACCGCACGGCGACGTCCCGGAAGCCTTGGCCAAGGCCGCTACGGTTCTACCTCTTGTCATTCTATCAAATGCTTCGGACGATCAGATTCAAAGCAATGTTGATAAACTTGGCGCTCCAATTCACGCTATCCTAACCGCTGAACAGGCGCGGGCCTATAAACCTCGATTTCAAGCATTTGAATACATGTTCGACAGCCTGAATTCGGCACCTGAGCATTTTCTACATGTTTCATCTAGCCTCCGATACGATTTAATGAGCGCCCATGATTTAGGAATTTCAGCCCGAGTTTTTGTAAATCGCGGCCACGGCCCGGGATGTTCTGCTTATATGTATCATGAGATCAAAGATTTAAGCGGATTGCCTTCGTTGTTGGGGCTTTAGGAGAACATCGTGCCACTAGCCATAAAATCTCATCAACGCGTAAGCCGCATGACCTTGTCGGGACAGGTTGCGGAACAACTTCGTGAGGATATTTTAACAGGCGCGTTGTTATCGAACGCACAACTAAACGAAAAAGAACTGGCCCTAACGTTTGGTGTCAGCCGAGGGCCATTGCGTGAAGCAATGCAGCGTTTGATACAGGAAGGTCTGCTACGTAGCAAACCGCATTGCGGGGTATTTGTTGCTGAGATTAGTGAGGCGGATCTGACAGACATCTACTTCGTCCGTACAGCGATAGAATCCGCAGCTGTCAAGCAGTTGATTGCATCGAATAGTACGGGTGCAATCTTCAGCCAACTTTCTCGCATTTCCGAAAAGATGGACAAGGCGGTTCGCACAAAACGTTGGAAGGACGGTAGCGAGCTCGATTTTGAATTTCACCGAACCTTGGTCGATGCCGCCGGCAGCAAACGATTATCCAAGACTTACATGACGGTCCAGGCGGAAACACGATTGTGCCTTTACAGATTGATTGATGGATATAGGTGCAGCGCAGACCTGGCGGAAGAGCATTTCCGGTTTGCTGATATCTTGAAAAATGGAGATTTGACGGAAACTCTCGATGAACTGGATCGTCATTTTGGAGACCCCGTGGCAATTATGCGCCGAGCTCGACACAGCGACTCCTCCGAATACCGTAAAAGTTCAATTGAATGAATTCGCCAATCGATATTGAAACAGCCGATGTTAGCTATCTTCCCGATTTCATGGCGTTAGTGGCTGAAGTTGGCTGGCCTCATAAGCTTGAAGATATTTCTTCTTTACTGTTGCTTGGGCGGCCCTGGCGCGCATTAAACCGGGAAAGCAGAGAGACTATCGGCATGGCCGTATGGTGGCCCATGGGGCATGCCTTTGGAAGGGTTGGATTGGTAATTGTGTCTCCGAAATGCCAAGGATGTGGTGTTGGACGCGCGATGATGCATAAAGTGATAGAAGATACAGGAACACGTACACTTATGCTGCTGTCTACAGAGGAGGGCAAACCGCTCTATGAAAAACTCGGGTTTGAAAGTGTCGGACTAACACAACGGCACCAGGGGCATTATACTCATTCTTCGGCCATTGAGAGTGAAATTCACTCGGCGCATCCTAGGGATTTAAGTGAGATTGTTGCACTGGATGCGAATGTAACCGGCTTTGACCGGTCATCAATGATTACTCATATGTTCAACACCGGACATACAAACTTACTTCGGTCCCATGATCAAATTACGGGATACGCAATAGCCCGACCGTTCGGTTTAGGGAGTGTTCTCGGCCCTTTAATCGCTCGAAATGAAGACGATGCGGAAGCCTTGTTTACGGCTACATCCGGCCTCGGAATGCTTCGAATAGACCGTTTAATTGAGGCTGAAAACCTGGGACGTTTTCTTGAAGCCAAAAACTTACCGGGGCATGAAATCACACACTCGATGGTCCGCGGCTCCCCACCCACGGCCAGGGGAAACAGTCGTATATTTACAATGGCAGGCCACGCCTGGGGTTAAAAAGGAAAAAAAATGCATAAAGTTATTGTGGTTGGCCGTGGTTTATTTGGCAGTGCTGCAACGCGCCATTTGGCAGAAAGGAGCGACGGCATACTATGTGTCGGCCCGGATGAGCCAACAAACCGGCTGACCCACACTGGTGTATTTGGTAGTCATTACGACGAAGGTCGCATGACAAGAGTGGTCGACCCCTCAAGTGAATGGGCAGTCACGGCGAAAAATTCGATTGACCGATACGCCGATCTCGAAACCCGCAGCGGCATTAAATTCTTCACTCCGTCCGGGTATCTAGGTATTGGTGAACCCGGTTCTGACTATAATGAACGTTGTGCTGCCGCTGGTGCATTGGTTGGTGTAGCAACCGAGAAACTCAGTGCAATTGAAATTCGAGCGAAATTTCCATTCCTTTCGATCGATGATAATGCTGATGGTCTACTCGAAATTGGAACGGCAGGGCATATAAGCCCTCGCGCAATGGTCCATGCCCAAACCAAACTTGCCGAAATGGCAGGAGCTGAGTTGGTTCGGGATGAGGCTACAAAAATTTGCAACAGTGCTAACGGTATCGAGGTTGAACTTGCGTCGGGGAAAATTTTAGAAGCTGATAAGGTCTTGGTTGCAACCGGAGGGTTTACATCCGCATGTGGCTTGAGCCCGGTCGATTTGGGTTTGCGCGTCTTTGGTCGCACGGTAGTCTTAGTTAAGATCGAGGGATCGCTAACCCACGAGCTTTCCAACATGCCGACAATAATACATTGTGCTAGCGGCGCCTATATTCTGCCGCCAATCCGATACCCGGATGAAAACACATATCTAAAACTAGGAATTGGAACAGACTCTGACCGTACATTTAAGCGACTGGAAGATCTTCAAGCTTGGTTCAAGGGAGAAGGCTCGGAAAAAAATCGGAGGGAATTTACCGATTTTATTACAAACCTTATACCATCCCTGAAGACTTGTAACGACTGGCATACCAATACCTGCGCCGTGACCCAAACCTTAAGCGGGCTGCCAATTATCGACTATGTAGACGGACGAAAAATCGCTGTAGCCGTTGGTGGAAATGGCAAAGGGGCTAAAGGCGCCGACGATTGGGGTAAGATTGCGGCGGACCTTATGAGTTCCTAAAATTTCTCACGTTTCCGTTCTTGGTACTTTTCTGCCATACACTTGGTGTCGCAAGTTGAACAACACTCAAAATCAAAAACGGTAATTTGCCCCACACTCCCGACCTACAGTCAGTAAAAACACTGCACTGAGCACGAATGGCCGGTTCGGGGATGCTGCATCGCAGCACTAAGTCGACTGGCGAAAGGCAGCAATGGGCCGTTAGCGCCAATTAGGACAACAACAGTGAATGACCGCAGTGTCTGGTGATCTCAAGTGGAGTACACAACATTTTAATCTAGGAATAAAAATGGAGTGGTTTATTATGGACTCTGTGCCCAAAACGTTAATTGGCATAAGAGTGTCCTAAACCCCTAAATTAGGACACTACAGACGCTTATTTGGGGGTCATAGGACATTACAGACCACTAAAATGACCCAAAATGGCGGGTTTTGTCCTAGTTAGTGTCCTAAATGTCCTAAAATGGTAACTGTGATTTTCTGGTGTAGCCTGAGCCTCGTGCGCTAAATTAAGGGTAGAATTGTACTCTTGAACCGGGGGGGGCTATATTCCTACTATTCTTAAAGATACCTATACTCGATTACAGAAGCCCTAAATGGCTTTCACGCATATAAATAAGGGTTTCATACCCCCCTGGTATGGGGGTCTGTTTTTTTTGATAGGTTTGGTCATTTATAGGCATAAATATTCACTTTATCTCTGTGCAAGCCAATGTGCGCGTTTTACTCATTTGAGCGATATCTGTGATTACCCTTAAAGAATATTATGGGTTTTTGCGTCGTTTAGGATAAGGGATGGTAATAAGTTCTAGTTTTCACCCCTAACACCCCCTCAAATGATGTCGTGCCCACCCGCATTCTAATTGCACAAACTGTATGACCAGTTAACGATTAGAGTGGGACCTAAGTCTATCGACCCTCCAAGCCAAGGAGGGCAAAAATGTTATTACAAGACGTATTTCTAGAAACGGCCAAAGACGATCTTATTGATCTAGTGGCACAGCATCAGCCAATACCCGTAGACCGAAACTTTCGATGGGATAGCTATATTGCTATGTCCCTCATGCAAAAAGCTATCAGGCGGGGTGATGAGAACAATGCGCTGTTTGCAGGGATGTTCTTGTTGAACTCCAATAATCGCAATTTTTGGAAACGTCTGTGTATCTGTGCTCTTGAAGACGTAGGCATTGCCAACCTGAAACTGGTGGCACAGGTTCTATTAGTTGATAAGGGGAAAAGGTTCCGCGAAGGGATGGGGGATAGTACCCAAATTGCGCAGGCCATGATCTGTGCTTTATGCAAATCCCCCAAAGACAGAAGTTCGGACGATCTGATAGATGCCATAAAATCTGGGTCAAGTTATGCGGAATATATTGCGGATGCCGCCGAATTGCCAACTACACACCTAAAGGCGATCATTGCGTCCAAGACCGAGCCCATACAACACAGAACCATCTCAGCTGTTCAACTGGCAACGGGTTGGGATGGTTTCCCATCAGATTTGAGAAAGGGTCATGGCTGGTTTAAAGTCTTGCATGATATATCCGAAGATGTGGCATCACCCTGCGTTCTGGCCGTATCTCTTCTGGGCATTCAGCGAACAGTTGCATTGATGGCCCCGCTTTTGACCCTGCTTTATGCTCATAAACCATTGGTTTCCAAATATGCTCATGATGATCTTTTGAATGCAGTCGACATTGATGGGTTGCCATCATGGGTATTGGATGGGCATGTCCGACCCGGTCTGCACAGTTTCAGAATATACATCCAACGCTCCTATCGTATGAAACGGTTCTTGGCGCGTCATGCCACACGGGAAGTATCACCATCCAAAACTGTAGCAGGATTGGTGTTTCGTATTGAAAGTGGGCAATTGGCTAACAGGCTAGACTGGCAAGAGGGACGACACCTAAAACAGCAAGCTTGCGCCAATAGGCCCGGCCTCCCGACTGAAGCGGCTCCTGAAGCCATGTCAATTCTACGCTCCGAATTTGATCTCCTGAACGAATGCCGCATCACAGCCATGCGGGATTACCTCCGATAATCCCCTATTATCGGAGCCATAAAATGAGCGATCTTGAACTGATTAAACTGGGGGGTAGGGGGGTATCACAAGAGGTGCGCCAGCTTCTCTCAGCAGTATTCTCGGATAACACCAAACGGGCTTATAAATCTGACCTACAATCCTTCTTGCGATGGGGTGGCAACATCCCTTCCAACCCAGAAGAGATTACTCAATATATTGCTGAGAACTGCCCAAGGTTAAGTGTTGTAACACTACGAAGACATATCTCTGCACTGGTAAACATTCACATGGCTTTAGAATTACCTGAGAACCCAGCGCAGCATTCTTTGGTAGCAAAGACCCTAAAGGGGGCCGCACGGGCTCACGGAGCCGTACAGCGTGCCGTGAAGCCTCTATTGATAGAAGATCTAAGGCACATTCTTGATCTGGATGGGAATACTATTCCCGATCACAGGAACAAAGCTTTGCTCGCTATCGGGTTTGCAGGCGGCTTCAGGAGATCAGAACTGGTTGCTTTGAATCGAGAAGATATTGGCGAACATCCAGAGGGGTTACTGATCAACATTGCCAAATCCAAAACAGATCAAGAGCAAGTTGGGCGTATGGTTGGTATTCCCTATGGGCGAGGACCACATTGCCCCGTGCACTTACTATTGGATTGGTTGAGGGTGTGTGATGTAGATCAGAACGCAATATTCAGGGGATGTGCGAAGGGTGGGCGTATAACGGATAAACGATTGTCTGGTGAGGCTGTTGCGAAAGTCGTCAAAGCATCCGTTGCACGCATTGGACTAAACCCTGAACACTATTCAGGTCATTCGCTTAGGGCTGGGTTTGTCACGTCTGCAGTGGCAGCGGGTGTCAGAACGGATTTGATCAGGAAGCAAACAGGCCATGCATCAGATCATACAATGTCGCGTTACATTCGAGATGGAGATGTATTTAGACAGAATGCGGCGTCAGCGCTATTTTAAAAACTACCTAGTTCTTTTTAATGATTTGGTTGCCGAATATTTGTCGCGCGCGCATTAAATTTTTTGTGATTGCCGAGGGCTGAATAAATGTCTTTACAATTATAAGAAACTCATCAATCGTCTTACGAGTTTATCTTTGGTTTTTTATGCCCGTTTCAGTTCAAATTGCATTTCAAGGCGGCGGCGCCAAATTGGCACTTTTTTATGGCGTTATTAAAGCCCTAAATACCCTTGAAAAAGAAAATGTTATAAAAGTGAGGCGAGTCTCTGGCGCCTCTGCTGGCGCAATTGCAGCAGCACTGTTTGCTGGAAGGGCCAATATTGATGCTTTAATCGAATATCACAGAAACTTAGGGAATAGCGGGGAGATTTTAAGTGCTTTCCCGGATATTAGTAATGACGGCCCATTATCTAAACTATTTAGTTTGGGAAAAGTTGGCGTTGCTAACAAGCCCCTAGGCGATGAAAAAGCGTTCAGTGAGATTGTGGAAAATTCTCTATTGAAAGCGGGCGTTACAGCAAAGACTATTGGGGAGTTAGATATTCCTTGTTTTATCAATTGCACAGATATTGTTGAACATAAATCATTAGTATCGCCACCCGAACAGAGCCTTGTACAGTCAATTGTAGACTCCGCTGCCATTCCATTCCTTTTTCGTGTGGGTGGTCAAAAAATTGATGGCGGAATTCTGGATAACCTTCCAGTAGTTATGTTAGGGCCCAACAAAGAAATCCAATCGGAATTAGGTGTGGTTTTGGGTGTTTCTTTTGAACCTGATAGGTACACTTCTCCAGTCGATAAATCTACAGAGCTTGCGAAGCGATTACTTGAAACTGTAATGAATGAACGTGTCGCTAAATCTAAAGAGTTACTCGGAGGCGAAAATTTCTTGGAGTTGGAAACCACGTACGATAAACTGACACTATCAACCTTTAGCGTACAAAATTATCTAGAAGTTCTAGATAAACCAACAATTTTAAGTTTGGTAGAAGCGAAGACCATGGAGTGGTTCAAATCAATCGCTGGACGAGAGACAGATGCCTACAAAAAAGCATCTACCTCGTTGAGCTTAGCAACAAACACGATTAGTACTTTAGCTGAATTGAGGGACTTTGCTGACACCGCATATAAATCTCTAGATTGTGAACTTGTCAGCACATCGTTCGAAGTTACTGCCCGTTGTTTGAATGGAGGCGAAAATGAATTGGATGAAATTCAATTCATTGATGTATTCAAAGCGACGCGGACACCTGTTCACTCATACGTTGCAAGACTTTCTCTTGATAATGATACACTTCCCATGGATACAGAAATTAAAATCTCAGATGGAAACGGCACCTTTTTAGATTCCAGTCAATTTCTGATCCCCGATACAATAAAGCGACACTTTTGGGTTTTGGTGTTACTACACAATCCTATCGCCCCATCGGAGGATGGTGCTATGTACCGAGTTCACTCTAAGCAGCTTCAGAAGAATGCTATGGGAGCATTAAGGGACAATGGACATGATTACCTTTCACTAGAAGTCACCCAAAGCGAGAAAGCTGGTGATGCAGAGATTAGGTTATTTGTTCCAAATAATTGTAACATTGATATACTTAATGGTGATTGGGAATTAATTAATAGTTTAGATATAATATGCCCTGACGATAAAGAAGAATCACTTGTTAGGGGCGAGTCTAAGGATGTCAGCGTTTCGGACGTAGAAAGGTGTCCTGCAGGTTATAAACCTCTAGTTTGGAGGGCTAATAATTTGAAAAAAGGAGAAGTATTGCGTGCCATATATAAAACTGCTAAAAGTAAGAGATAGGAGAATAGTTCTATGAAAAACCAAACGAAAACAATGCTTGGCGGGTCAAGGGTAGTATAGAATACTTACTCTACCACGCCATTTTATCAGTAAATTATATGAATTATCCCTTTTGGGCGCGAGAGTCTTCTCTTGCTTACGTATTTTAGTATCTTTTTCGCAACACCAACATAACGTTATGTTATTTGAGAACGTAGCTTTCCCGTTCAAACGGCGTAAAAGGTTATCCATCTAGTCTTATCTCCAAAACAACATAGAGTAATATCCTGCTACCGATACACACGCTATGTATTATATTAGTTATTTCAAGCAACTGATAGCCGTAGGAACTGCATTTCAATATTATGATAATGAAGCGTATAAAAATCGAGTCTGTTGAACCTGGAGATATACTGTTTACAGCTAGACTGGGAAAGCTCAGTGGAGCTATCCGCGTTGCAACGAGTGGAACTGTGTCTCATGCAATGATTTGTGTGCAGCACGGGTCATTTATCGACTCCACAACGGATGGTGTGCAAGCGCGAAACCTTCAACGTGAACTGTTTGAGCTCGACGAGAAGGTGTTTCATTTTCGCCTAAAAAAGCCACTTAACCGCGAACTGTTGTCGAAAGTCTTAGATTTTGCGCGTGCCGAAGTCGGCGCGCGTTACTCAACTTTTGAAGCCATGCGTTCAGTCGGCAGCATACGAAAACCAAGATCGAACCGTCAATTTTGTTCCCGGCTAATAGCACGCGCATTCAGAGAAGCAGGTATCGATCTTGTGGTAGATGCGGATTATTGCTCGCCAGAAGACTTAAAGCGCAGCCCGCTTTTAATAGAGGTGCCGATAGATACCGAAGTGATATCTGAGGAGGAACAGCAATTGAGGCAAGCCAACGTAGACCCAGTCCGTGAAACACACCAAGCGCAGAACATGATTCTCAATGTTGCACGTTCCATTGACCCAAAAATTGAACATTTTAACGACCTGTATACTTTGCTTGTGGAACATCCTGAAGCCGATTCAAATATCGCAGGCGCACTTCGCGATAGCGGTTATCTCGATCTTTGGAAAATCGAGACGAAAGCGCATCCTTGGCGATATAATTTGGCCCATATCGATGCGATGACAGATTCAACCGAGGCATTGCGAAGTTATTGCGTCGATACAGTCAGAGAAGCTTATAGTGGTAGCGTCCGGTTCTCGATCAATCTTGTCCAGTTGCGGTTACTTTACAGCCAATATCCCCGCGCGTCCTTTCGCCTTAAAGTGGAGTTGTATGAAATCCTCGTTCAAAACGACCAGATGCGCAGGGAAACTGCCTATGCTTGGTTAATGAAGAACTTTCCAGACGACCTGAAACAAAACATGGAACAAATAGAACCCCATAGCGCCTTTTGGTATTCGATAATTGACCAAGTCGAACCGAATTTGGCGATGTTGTCCCGACACGCTATCAAAGCCGAGGGGAGTAAGGACATCTGCTCGTCATGTGGAGATGAACCTGTCACCGATTATCGATTGGTGAATGGGGCCGAGACGATGCCAGGAGTCCCCTCTTTGCGACTGTGCAATGAGTGCATCGAAATTCGAAGAGGTATGCACAATGTACTTACGCCGTTTCTGCCTTCGGTTTGAATCCCGATACTACGCCGAAGACGCCATGAGCCAGAAGGAAGCCCAACTTTGACACAATCACTCCGACCAGCAGAAAGTATTTCGGATCCCGCACAATTGGTTCGGATCGAGGCCGTGCACCGCGGTTATCTTTTCCAGCACCTTTGCGCAGCTCAATGCCTGTTGTCTGCGGCGACGCTATCGCCGCAAACGGTGTTTATCGAAACTGACGAAGACTTCGAAATCCAGCTCGACGGCATATGTATTTATGTTCAGGTAAAGTACCGTAAAACCGCACTATCGTGGAGTTATATAGAGAGTGCCATGGCACGGTTTGATGAGCTACGCCACTCGCACAATTGCAAAGAGAGGCAAGGTGCTGCACAGTTCGTTGTCATCAGCAATTCAGCTTCGAACGGTCCTTTGTCAGGAACTTGCTCCCATATACTTGGTGCAAATTTGGTGCACTAAACTGTCACAACTAACATATTCAGCAATAATTAGTTGCAATTGAAACTACCCAACTCATTGTTATCAATTATATATTGTATGTAACGAATTACTGGTATTCACAATACACATTTCTCCAAAACCGAGGGTCGTGAGTTCGAGTCTCTCAGCCCCTGCCAAGGTGATTTCAAGATACACCCCCCTTATTCCACTGGCC
>OJDV01000741.1_pt1 | contig 10829 bp, 6 predicted proteins | sample 1592911 | NCBI WGS metagenome assembly OJDV01 (sample SAMN05416860, study PRJEB24817) | seawater metagenome | isolation source: Sea water | place: Canada:Atlantic | collected 2013-11 | reverse complement strand
CGAGATTTCTGCCTGTCTCGTGGGCTCGGAGATGTGTATAAGAGACAGGCGATGACCATCACGCTCGAGGACCTCCCCTTCGGCGACCCGCGCCAGCTCGCGCGGATCATGCCGAACCTGTTGATCGACCGGCTCCCGATGAACCTGAGCGAGGTCGTGACCGACTTCTACGTCACGAGCGTGGAGGATCGGCACGAGGCCACGGTGGGCTTCGCCAAGATCGACGCGGCCGGGCCCTTCCTCGAGAGGATGAAGGAGGCCGGCGCGAACCCGGCGCTGCTCGGCGTGCCCGAGCTGCTCCTCAAAGAGGTCGCGCGATTGGCGGCCAATGAGGACGACGACGCCATGGTCGCGATCCTCGACATGGGCCACATGTCCACGCGCGTGCTCATCGTCCGCGCCGGAGAGGTCGTCGCCGCCCGCTCGGTGCGACGGGGAGGAGAGGCGGTGACCCGCTCGCTCGCCGAGACCTTCCGCATCGAGTGGGACGCGGCCGAGCGCCTGAAGCACCAGCAGGGCGCGATCGTCCAGGTCTCCGAAGAGCAGGACCCCGGGCGAGCCGCGCTCGGGCGCGCCGTGGCCGGCGCGCTCTCGCCGCTGATTCGCGAGCTCCGCCGCACGCTCCAGTCCCTCTACGCCAGGCGCCAGGTCCGCGTGGAGAGGATCTACCTCGTCGGCGGCGGCAGCCTGATCGGCGGCCTCGACGCCCACCTGACCGACCAGCTCGGCGTCCCCGTCGCTCGCCTCGACCTCGGCGCCGAGTCCATCGAGCCGCAGAACGCGGGCGCTCTCGCGCGCTCCGCGCTCGCGCTCTCGGCCGCTCGCAGCCTCGCCACCGACCGCTCCAGCGATCGCACGGTCAACCTGCGCCAGGGCCCATTCGTCTACCGAGGCAAGTCGAGCTACCTCCGCTCGCAGCTGCGCTTCTTCGCGGTCGCGGCCGCGGTGCTGCTCGTGCTCGGCGGCGCCGCCCTGCTCTCCCAGCGCGCCGACCTCAACGCACAGCGCGACGCCATGCGCGCCGCCGTGACCTCCGAGTCCAAGAAGCTCTTCGGCAAGCCCGTCTACAAGGAGAAGGACATCGTGGTCCTGCTCACGAGCGAGTCAGTCGCGGAGTCGAGCATCGCGCCCAAGCGCAGCGCGTTCGACCTGATGCACGAGCTGATCACCTCGATCAAGCAGGACAAGCCGTTCCGCACACGACGCGTCGAGGTCGACGCCGAGCGCAAGCTCATGCAGATCTACGGCTACACCAAGACCCCTCAGGACGTGGACAAGCTCGTCTCGGAGCTCGAGTCGATCGAGTGTATCAAGGCCGGCGACGTCAAGAAAGACAAGCTCCAGGTCACCAACGACGAGGTCAGCTTCGAGCTTCAAATCAACTCGTCGGGCTGCAGCTGAGACCCCCAGGAGACATGACATGACCGAGAAGAAATCCACATCCGCATGGTGGTCCGGGCTCAGCGAACGCGAACGTTACATGGTCGCGGGCCTGGGCATCTGGTTCGGGCTGCTCTTCCCCGCCGTCGGCGTCTACTTCTTCCAGCAGTCGCTCGGAGAGACCGAGGTCGAGATCGCGGCGTACAAGGACGCGCTCACCACGATGGCGCAGTACGGCCCGGACTACATCGAAGCCAAGCAGGCCGCGGGCGCGAGCAAGGGCAAGGAAGGCGATAAGTTCAGCAAGGAGGTGATGTCCAAGAACACCCTCGCGCTCACGAGCTTCGTCGCCGATCACGCCAGCGCCGTCGACATCAAGATCGACAACTACGACGAGAACACGATCCCGAAGTCTGGCGGCAAGGACGGCGGCCCGATCATCACCGAGAAGGAGCTCCGTATCGAGATCAGGATGGCCAAGGTCGCCAAGATCATGGAGCTGCTCGACCGCATCGACAAGTCCTCGGAGCCCGTGGTCATCAAGCGCATCAACCTGCGCGACGTCAGAAAGAACCCCGGCAACGCCCGCGCGACGATCTCGATCTCCACCTACACGCTCCAGGAACAGGAGGGCTGAGACGATGCCATTTCTCGAAAGAAAGCTCGTCCGCTACGGACTCTATGTGGTGTGGGCGATGGTCGCGTTCGTGATCTCGCTCGTGATCGCGTTCCCCGACGATCGCGTCAAACAGATCATCATCGTGCAGGCCGAGAAACAGCTCGGCTACAAGTATGAGGTCTCGATCACCGAACTCGACCTGTGGTGGCGCCTCGGCGTGGAGCTCGAGGGCGTCACGCTCAAGGAGCGCTGGAGCCCCCAAAAGAAGGCCCAGATCGCCCGTGAGACCGCTGAGGGGCGCCCGCCTCGCATCCCCTTCGCGGTGACCGTGCCGCGGATCGCCGCGCGCCTCGCGCCTCTCGACAGCCTCATCGGCGGCGGCGTCTCCGGCGTCGGAGAGGTCGACTTCGAGGAGGGCGGCCTCATCGCGCTCCAGGTCACGAGGACGAGCTCCGAGACCGAGCTCGCGCTGCGCTTCAACGAGGTCGACCTGATGCGCTCGGGCATCCTCGCGAGCCTCAGCGGCATCCCCGGCTTCGGCACGCTCGATGGCGACGCGACCTTCACCATGGGCCCCAAGTCGCGCGTCCCGAGCGCGGGATCGGTCGACCTCACCGGCACCAAGATCACGATCGGCCCTGCCGACGTGAGCAAGGACGACCTCCCCTCCTCGATCGCGCGTGAGCTCCCCTCCATGCTCTTCCTCGAGGTCCCCCAGACCAACTTCGGCAACGGCCGCATCCGCGCGACCATCGCCACTCCCAAGGGCGGCCGCTCCCCGTCCCTGACCTTCGACGAGTTCTCGTCCGAGGGCCGCGACATCCGCACCGAGCTCTGGGGTAACCTCTCGCTCGCCTCCCCCACGCCCCGCTCCAAGGCCGACGTCAAGGCGCGCCTCCAGATCGACTCGAAGTTCGTCAGGAAGAACAACCTCGGGATCTTCCTGAACATGCGCCAGTTCGTCGACGGCAAGGGCAAGGACAACTGGTACGGCTTCCAACTCCGCGGGCTCCTCGGCAACATCAAGTTCACCGGCTCGGCGGCCTCCTCCATCGGCGCCGGAGGCGCCGCGCCCAAGGCCGCCACGCCCAACGCCGCCAAGGCAAAGGCGACCGCCAAGGCAAAGGCCGCCGCCAAGGCAAAGGCCAAGGCAAAGGCCAAGGCAGCGCCGAAGAAGGCCGCCCCGAAGTCCGAGGACGACGAGACGTTCGACGAGGCAGAGGCAGAGGCGCTCGATGGCGTCGACGAGCTCGACAACGGCAACGTCGAGGAAGAGCCCGCCGAAAAGAAGGCCGCGCCCCCCATGGTGCCTTCCATCAGCTCACCTGGCGGCGAGATCGACAGCCCCGGGCCTCAGTGAGGCCCGGGGTCCCTCCCCCACCCTCTTGACACCCGATCCGACATACCCCAAAAGATAGGACGATCGTCTCCCGATCAGCTCGTCCGCGAGGGACGTCCGCCCGTGTCGTACCATGTCCTACATGGGCACACATGGGCGGTGATCCTGCGATGGATTTCTTGCGCGACGCGACCGAGCGGATAGTCTGAGCGACGTGGAGCGGTGAGCAAGAACGCACGCCGCGGCAGCCAAGGACGGCACGCCACGATGAAGCACATCACGTACACATTGGTCTTCACGGCCTTCGTCTCAGCGCTCGCGTATTACGCGCTCGGTCACCCGAGCCGAGGACGCGTCGAGCGCTTGCAGTCCGAACGCGCTCAGCTCGAGTCGCGCAACGACGAACTGCGCGAAGAGAACCAGGACCTGGAGCGCGTCGTCGTCGCGCTGCGCGACGACCCTCGCCTCGCCGAGCGGCGCGCACGCGCCGTCGCCGGGCTCTCGCGGCCCGACGAGCTCATCTTCTCGTTCCAGCGCGCCGAGTCCCCCGGGGAGGTCGCCGTCAAGCTCGACGTCTCCCCCGAGGGCGCCATGCTCGCCGGACGCGAGATCGCCATCTCCGACCTCGCCGCCGCGCTCTCCGGGCTCCGCCGCGACCTCCCCGGAGCACAGCTCACCGTCAAGTACGCCGAAGGCGTGGACGCGCTCGCCCGACAGCGCGTCCACGACATCGTCGAGTCCTCGCCGCTCTCGCCCGCGACCTACGAAGAACACACGAAGCGTTGATCAGGAGGGAGCATTGTCCGCGACCACACGCAGCCTTTCCCATCCGAGGAAGCGCACGCGCGCCGCATGGCCCGCCACGCTCGCCGCGCTCGCTGCGTGCCTCCTCGGCGCCCGCGCGCTCGGCGCGATCTCACCCGACCTGTTCGCGCTCTCCTACCTGATCGTCGCGCTCTACGCCGCCATGGGCACCTCGCGCGCCGCCGCCTCGGGCGTCGTCGTCGCGATCTCGCTCGAGATCCTCTCGCAGCTCACGCTCTTCGCGTCGCCCGACTGGGGCTCCTTCGCGTCGCGCTCGCTGCTCTTCACGCTCAGCGGCGCCGCCAGCCACGCCGTCCTCGGCGTAGAGATGCTCGCGCGCCGCCGCCGGCACAAGCTCGAGGTCGACGAGGCCCGCGAGAACATCCTCATCGAGGCCCGCTCCTTCCGCCTCAACCACTCCGGGCGAGCGCTCGACGCCGCCGAGGCGCGCGCCCAGTCGGAGCAGCTCATCCTCACCGACGCCGTCGAGGCCGTCCACCACTCCACCTACGTCGCGCTCGGCCTGCTCAAGCGCTCGCTCGGCTGCCACACATGCGTGCTGCTCTGGATGGAGCCCTCCGGTGACGCGCTGCGCATCCGCGAGCTCGTCTCCGACTGCGACGCCATCACCGAGGGTGACATCGACCCGGCGCGCGGCGCCGTCGGTGGCGTCGTGCGCCGCCGCGAGGTCGTGCACCTGTCCGACCTGCGCGCCGGCTACCGAGGCCTCCCTTACTACTCCGAGGCCGTCGGCGCGAAGCACTTCCTCGGCGTACCTCTGCTCGAGCAGGGTCACCTTCGCGGCGTGTTGTGCGTCGACCGGACCGACGACCGCGGCTTCGAGGCTGGCGACGTCGACGTCATCGAGGAGGCCGGCGCCTACATCCTGCGCGCCATCCAGAACGAGCGCCTCTTCACCAGCGTCGAGCGCTCGAAGTACGCGCTCAGCCGCTTCTTCGACGCCTCTCGCCGCCTCAACGCCGTCCTCACCCCCGCCGACGTCTTCGAGGAGGCGATGCGCTCGGTCGCAGAGCTCACCCCCTTCGACGTCGCCGTCATCTCGACCTACGACCCCGACCTCGACTCCCACACCATCCAGCTCGTCGAGATCGCCGACGACCTCAAGCTCGACACCTCGAAGCTCCAGGGCGCCGCGTTCGGCTCGAACGCGGGCCTGGTCTCCATGGCCATCAAGAACCAGCACTACCTCCCCTACGGCGGGCACGTCCGCGGCGAGACGCCTGTGGTCTTCACGCGCGACCTGGGGATCGGGAAGATGCGATCCTTGCTCGTCCTCCCGCTGTGCGTGGGCGAAGGCGTCGTCGGCGCGATCACGGTCGGCCACCGCGAGCCCCACCGCTACGGCTCCGACCGCCGCGAGATGCTCGAGGTCGTGGGCAACCAGGTCGCCATCACGCTCCAGAACGCGAACCTCTACGCCCAGATGGAGCACATGGCCACGCGCGACGGGCTGACCGGGCTGACCAACCGGCGAGAGTTCATGAGCCGGCTCGAAGAGGCCAGCGCGCGCCATCGCCGCAACGGCCGCACGTTCTCACTCCTGCTCACCGACATCGACCACTTCAAGTCCGTCAACGACACCTACGGACACCCGGTCGGCGACGAGGTCCTGCGCCGCGTCTCGGCGGCCTTCCGAGAGACCCTGCGCGAGTGCGACCTCCCCGCGCGCTACGGCGGCGAGGAGTTCATCGTCCTGCTCGAAGAGACCGAGATCGAGGGCGCCGTCGTCATCGCCGACAGGCTGCGGGAGGCCATCGCGGCGCTGGTCTTCCAGTCCGAGCAGGGCCCGTTCCAGTGCACCATCTCGATGGGCGTGGCCCAGTGGCCCGGCGACGCCGAGGAGCTCAAGGAGCTCATCGACGCCTCCGACCAGGCCCTCTACGCCTCCAAGAAGAACGGCCGAAACCGCGTCACCCGCTGGTCCGACGTCTGACCTTCGCTCTGCCCTCCCCTCTCACCCATCCACCTCGCGCCATCAAGGGTTGGCGAGCGCGGCGTCGTAACGCAGCTTGATGCGCCACTCGCGCGAGCCAGGCTGGGCGGGGCGAGGGCTCGACGGGCAGTCGTCGCCGAACCGCAGCGCGGTCTCCTGAGACACCACGACCCCACACTGACTCGTGCCCGAGCCGATGGCGCTGAGCTCGACGACCTGGTCGTCGGAGGAGAAGGACTGCGTGACGACGGCGCAGGTGCCATAGCCACCGAACGTGTCGGCGACCGCGAACGGCGTACCCACCAGGTTGATGCGCGCCGTACCGGGCGGGTCGTTGTTGCCCGGCTGGTTCCCGCACGAGGCCGCGCTCGCGTAGTACAGGGGGATGTTGCCGCCGGGGCCATTGGGCGTGGGGCTGGGCAAGACCGACGGCGTGGAGAACCGAGGGTCGAGCGCCACGATCTCGAGGTCGATCGGGTCGATGCGCACCCTCGTGTATTGCGACTGCGTGTCGTTCCTGTGGTCCCTCACCACGTTGTCCCCGTTCGAGGTGAACGGAAGCGTCAGGTACTCGACGGGCGCGGCGCCGCTCATGCCGAAGCAGAAGGCCCTCCAGGGGCGCGCGGGGTCGCGGTCGAGGAAGAGCCTGTACTCGCCGTCGAACATGGTCGGGTTGGCCTGCTTGTACTCGACACACGTCGAGGGGAACCTCGGGACGAAGAGCGCTGGGTCGTACTTCAGCTGGAGCGTGTACACGTCCGACGCGGTCGGGTCGGCCGGGATCCCGTTGCACGCGTCGCCATCTCGAAGCTGCCTCGAGATCGGCGCGTAGTCGCCGCACTGGCCGCCGCCAGACAGCCCCACGACCTGGTTTCCGGAAGAGAAGTTCGCCGAACCGGCGGCGCAGAACCCGACCCCGCCGAACCGGTCGTCGACCGAGAACGGGGTCCCCTCCAGGTTGACGGTGCCCGTTCCGTTCGGGTCGCCGTTAAAGCATGAGCTGGCCGTCGCGAAGTCTTGCGGGACAGGCAGCGAGTTGGGGTCGTAGGGGCCTGGCCCCTGCAGCTTGCTCGTCGTCGAGAACGACTTATCCTGGATGAGCACCTGCAACGTGTTCGGGTCGACGCGCACGCGCTGGTACTTCGTCTGCGAGTCGGTGAAGTGGTGCTCGAAGTTGTTGTTCGCGCCCGCCGTGTTCGGCAACGTCAGGTACTCGAACGGGCCGCCGCGGGCGCCGGCCATGTCGTCGCAGTACACGTTCCAGGGCTGGTTCGGGTTCCCCTGGAAGTAGACCGTGTACTCACGATCCACCGCGTTGGCCTGGACCTGGGCGACCTCGGCGCACGAATTGGGCGGCCCGGCACAATAGGGTACGCCCGTGGACGCGTCCATGAAGCAGCGGTCGTAGGGGTTACAGGTCAGGTTGTCGCAGGTCGGGTTGCACACGCCGTCGGCGTTGCTGTCCTGCGTGCCCGGAGGGCAAGAGCAGGCCGCCGCGCCGCTGGAATCATCACACCACTTCGTCACGTCGCACGTCGCGCCGCCGCAGGCGGGCGCGCAGAACTGATCACCATCATTGTCCTGGGTGCCCGCGGGGCACGAGCACACAGCTGCGCCGGTGACGTCGGAACACTCCAGGTTGTTGAGGCACGTCATGCCATCGCATTCGGCCTCGCAGACGCCGTCGTTGTCGTTGTCCTGAGTCCCCGCGGGGCACGAGCACACCGCCGAGCCGTTGGTGTCGTCGCAGACCTGGGTGACATCACAGCCAGCGCTGGCGCAGTCGACCTCACAGGTGCCGTCGTTGTCGTTGTCCTGGGTGCCTGGGGGGCACGCACACACCACCGCGCCGAGGCTGTCGTCGCACACCTGGGTCGAGCCGCAGGTGGTCTCGGAGCACGCGGGCACGCAGACGTCGTTGTTGTCGTTGTCCTGGAACCCTTCGGCGCACGAGCACTTGGCCTCGCCGCCGGCGTCGTCGCACACCTCGGTCGTCGGGGCGCACGTGGTCTCGGAGCACGCGGGTGAGCAGACCTGATCGCCGTCGTTGTCCTGCTCCCCCGGTCGACACGTACACATCGACATGTCGCCGACGTCCACGCACTCCTGGCTCTCATCACATGCGTCCTCTGGGGAGAGGGCGTCGCAGGGGCGCACGCAGCGGCCGCCGGGAGGGCCGCCCGGCTCGGGCACGAACCCTGGCGCGCACGCGCACCGGGCGATGGCCCCGTCGTCTACGCACTCGAGGGTCGCCGGGCACTCACGCTCGAAGACCTCACAGGTCGCCGCCACGCACGCCATCCCGACCGCCACGTAGTCCCGCGCGCACTGCTGACACGCAGGCCCGGCGTAGCCGGGCTCGCACGCGCCGCAGTCGTCGCCGGTGAAGCGTTCGTCGCACCCACAGACGTAGCCGAGCGTCTGCGAGGGGTCGGCCTCGCACGACCCGTGGTCGTTGCAGGTCACGCCGTCACATGGGTCGGCGCCGACGTCGACACCGACGTCGGTGTCGACGTCGACACCGACGTCGGCGCCGACGTCGACACCGCCGTCAGCCCCACCTCCCCCTACGTCCTCACCGGACGTCTGACCCGTGTCGACGCCGAAGAGGCAACCGCTCAAGAAGAGGGAGCAAACGATGACGCATACGCCGCGGACTTGTGTGACGCCTCTCAACGTATAGCCTCCTCGAGTTCGGGCTCCCGCCCGGCAACACTGGGGTTGGTTTCTGGAGGAGTATATCCGAAGACGCCTGCCCCAGCCAAAGCAGACTGACGTGGCTCAGTCGCCAGGGGGCGGCGGGTCGAGGAGTGAAGGATCGTAGCGGAGCGGGAGCGGCGAGACGATCGACCCACGGTCCTCCCCTTCACGCGCCAGGTCAGCGTCCGGGCAATTGTCGCCTCGGTTCAGCGAGAAGCGACGCGGCGCGATGAACCCGCACTCTCCCGTCGCCTCCAGGTCGACCACCTGGGCACGCCGCATGATTTCGGCCGACCCCTCGCCGCACGTACCTCCGGTCAAGAAGACATCCTCCGGGGAGGTGCCGATCTCCACGGAGAACGGTGTGCCCTCGAGGTTGATCCGTCCTAGCCCGCGCGGATCGCCGCTCCCAACGTCCCCCTCACCGCACGACCCCGCCGAGCCGAAGTAGATGGAGGGGGGGTTCGCAGCCGGGGTGCCGAGCAACCCAGACGTCACAGCGTACGTGGCGTCCGTCGCGTCTACGACAAACGTGAGCGGGTCGATGCGGACGCGATCATAACGCGTCTGCTTGTTGTAGCGGTGCTCTTCGAAGAGGTTGTCGCGCGGGCCGTCCGCAGGCAGCGTCAGGTACTCGGTCAGAGCCCTCGATTCGGGGTCCAGGTGACAGTACACGCCCCAGGGCTGGTCGATGTCCCCGTTTACGTAGAGCGTGGCGTCGCCATCAACGAAGCCCTGCAAGTACTCCGTGACGTCGGCGCAGGTCCGCGGAGGTTCCACACAGAGGGGCTCGTCGCCGTCGTCCACGCATATGCGGTTGCTGGGGCACTCGCCCCTGGGACCATCGCATGGGTTCGGCCGAGGGCACTCGCCACCAGCCTCCAGCGGGGTACCGTCAGGGCACACGCACACGGGCACGCCTTGGGCGTCGTCGCACATCGAGCCACCTAAACACGGGAAGTCGAGGCACGGTGAGCTGAAGGGCTGGCACCTGTCGTTGACCCGCTCGAAGCCACGCTCACACTCGCCGCAGTCGTCCCCCTGGTAGCCCACTTCGCACACGCACACGAAGTCGCCGGCGGTGTCCGCGGGCACGGCGCAGACGCCGGCGCCGTTGCAGGTGACGCCGTCGCACGGGTCCACCGGGGGCGGATCCGCGTCGGGCGCGCTCGCGTCGGAGCCGCCCCCGGCGTCCGTGGACGCGTCGACGTCTGGCTCGATCTGCTCCTGGTCCATCGTGAACAGGCAGCCGCTCAACAACGCCGCGCTCATCCACACTCCGCTTTGCACCGCGATAGTTTTCATACTCAAGTCGACCTCTCGTCCGTTCGATGAACCATAGACTCGAGAGTGTACCCGAACCCCGACCGCGCCTCCAAAGGCGCACGCGCCAACGCACCGCCGCGTTTCAGGCTCGCCGGCGCGGAGTTCGGTGGAATGCCCCGGGTGACATCCCGCTTTCCCTGGGTGAACCCGAAGCGCTATAACTCGCCACGCATTCAAACCACTGCGCCCCCCGAAGACCGCCCCCTGGCGGTCCATCGCGGCGCGCCCTGCCCCACGCCGAAACCGAACATGAAAAAGAACTTCGTCTTCGACACGAACGTCCTCCTCCACGACCCTCGCGCGATCTACAAGTTCGACGACAACGACGTCATCCTGCCGATCTACGTGCTCGAGGAGGTCGACTCGTTCAAGAAGAACATGTCCGAGCTCGGCCGGAACGCGCGCGAGATCAGCCGCATGATCGACACGCTGCGTGAGCACGGTGACCTGCGCGACGGCGTCGCGCTCCCCAACGGCGGCCGCCTGCGCGTGAGCTTCGCCACGCACGACGACGTCCACGCGTTCCTGAGCGCGAACACCCCCGACAACAGGATCATCTCCGTCGCGCTCGCGATCGCCAAGAACGAGCCCGAGTCCGAGTGCATCTTCCTGACCAAGGACGTCAACCTGCGCATCCGCGCCGACGCGCTCGGGCTCAAGACCGAGAACTACGAAGAGCGCGGCGTGATGACCGATCAGACGTACAC
>OJDV01000740.1_pt1 | contig 10833 bp, 7 predicted proteins | sample 1592911 | NCBI WGS metagenome assembly OJDV01 (sample SAMN05416860, study PRJEB24817) | seawater metagenome | isolation source: Sea water | place: Canada:Atlantic | collected 2013-11 | reverse complement strand
GACCAATATCAGTCAATTGCATGTTACATACGCCGATTATATGTTGTCAATTAACAAAGAAAATGTGATGTATAACCAAAAAGCAGTAGCCGTATTGAATGAAGGTTTAAAGGTTTTTAAAGATGAATACAAATTACTGATATTAAAAGTTCGGCCTTTAATTAACCTGGCTGAAAATGCCATCGAACAATCAAAAGATCCTATGCCATTATTTCAAGAAGCCCTTCAAGCGACAAAAAGAGCGGAAGAATTGGACAGTAAATCCTATCAACCTCTTTTTGAACAAGCAAGAATTAATGGTGCCATGTCTGATTATTTTTTGGATGAAAAAAATGACATTGATTTAGCCGAACAGTATATTACTGATGCGCTGAATGCGTATATCAAAGTAGATGAAATAAGGAATAATTTTGCAAGTATTTTAAACCTAAACTACACCCGATATAATTTGGCAGAAATAAAATATAAACAAGCTAAAGTCGAAGAAGCAATATTATTAATTGCAATATCAGTAGAAGAACGGTTCAAAGCTATTCCACAAAGAAATGCTTATTTTGGTCATTTCTATTCTGTTTTGGAGTCCCAAATTGGCTTGATTGAGATGAAAATAGAGACAAAAGCTTCTATAGATAGTGATGTTGAATTAGGTGCAAAAATGGTAAATGTAGTGTGTGCTTTTGATGGACTATTAGAAAAACAAAATCAGCAATTAGTGACACTTATTAAAGAATTTTTAGGAAATAATTGGATCAAAAAAGATGAATTTAATCAGTGCCTAAATAAAATCCAATAGTAGTTGGCAAACTCTCAAAATGCTGTAGGATGGGTGTTTAGATTTAATTTCCATGTAAAACATTTGAGATGATATGAGCATTAGTGAAAGAATAAAAAAAACAACAGATTATTTAATAGAGGATTTATTCGGTGGCCCCAAAATATGGAAATTCTCTTGGATTATTAATTTCCAAAAGGCAGGGACATTTTTATTCTTAGGCTTTTTAATTTGGTATTACCACAATCATTCAATGGCTGTTTGGATTTATTTAGCCATGCATGGCAGTTATGGATTGGTATGGATTATTAAAGACCTGACTTTTCCCGATCCATCTTGGCAAAAAAAGATTACTATAGCAGGTGGTTTGGTGGCATTTTTTGGAGTGTTATTTTGGTATTGGGTGATTGGTTGGTTGTTAATATCAGGTGTGGCAGAACCAAAATATCCTACATCTGATACGGTTTGGTTTTGTTTGTGTATCAGTATGTGTATCCTAGGAAGCGTCATCATGATGGTAGCAGATGCACAAAAATATTATACCTTAAAATACAACAAAGGTTTGATTACTGATGGCATTCATAAATACATTCGGCACCCCAATTATTTAGGTGAGATGATGTTATATGGCAGTTTTGCTTTAATGGTTATGCATTGGTTGCCATTTGTGATATTAGCGTTGGTGTGGGGATTTGTGTTTGTTCCAAATATGATTACAAAAGAAAAAAGTTTGTCTCGGTACCCTGAATGGCAGGCTTATAAGAAACGCAGTGGTTGGATATTGCCCTATTTGTAATGTTAATTATGGGGTGAAATGCCCCATATTTTGTGACGTTGTGCCTATAAATCAACAAATTCAAAATAATTCATTGAAATTCTCATTAAACCTGATAAGTTATTCGGTTTAGAAAAGTAAATTTATTTTGTCAACTGATCCTATCAACAATTATCACCATGGTGATTTAAAAGCAGCACTGGTAAAAGCAGCTGAACGCCTTATAGCTAACAAAGGCATTGATGCCTTATCACTGCGAAGTATTGCTACCAAAGCTGGCGTGAGCCACATGGCACCTTACGCACATTTTAAAAACAAATCAGAGTTATTTAAATCGGTTGCTGCATCTGGTTATGTTAAATTAACCAATAGATTAAAAAGAATTAAGAAAAGTGCTGACAAATCTGATGATTTGGTTTTGTTGTATGGAATGGCTTATATTGAATTTGCTACTAAGAATCCTCAATTGTACAAGTTGATGTTAAGACAAACCCACCCTGATTTATCTACTAACAAAAAAACCACGAAAAAACCTGTTCTTTTGACTCTATCAAATGGTGATAAATCATTACGAGATGCCAGCAAAAAAACTTATTTATTGCTCAGAGACTGCTTTGTTGATAGTGCTAATGATGAGCATGAAGCGTCGGTTCAGGCACAAGGTGCATGGGCGCTCGTGCATGGGGTTGCATCATTGCTAATTACTGGGCAAATTGTCATTGATCCAAAGTCTAGTCTCAGAGAGTTTTTAGAGACAGTAACAAAAGGATTATCGAGTTAACATTTGATCAATAGAGTATTTCTATATCACTTGTAGGAAATGCCACGCAAGAATGCACCCAACCAAACTGCTTATCTGATTTTCGCAGGCGCGTATCAGGCGGATTAAATACATCTCCTTTTAGAACTTTAACACGGCACAAACTACATTCACCAGACCGACAAGCATTTTCTATTGTATAACCATTGCGCTCTAAACTATTTAATAACGGTTCACCTGTTTTTGCAGTATATTCTCCTCGGCCTATGATAGTCACTTTGACTTCATCGACCTCGCTGATGTTTGCTGGCCATTCAGGCATACAACTTGGTTTTTTTGGTGGGCCATTACACTCTATTCTGATGTTTTTATTTTGTACACCTAAGCTTTTTAACTCGGTTCTACAAAATTCGTTATAAGGTGTAGGTCCACAAACGTAAAAGGTTTTATTGTTAACATCAGTCAATATTTCACTGATTAATTCTTTATTTAAATGCCCAGTTAAACCAACATGATTTTCAGTTGGTTGAGAAATAATTTCTGTTAATGTAAAATTATCGTGTTTTGCAGCCATGGCTCGAAATTCATCTCTGAAAATGACGTCATTTTCAAAACTGTTACAGTAAACCAAATGGTAATTGGCTTTTATCTTACGATTCAGAATATGACTAATCATACTGCGCGCAGGAGCACCGCCAGAACCACCAGCGAAGAAAACAAGATCATTGCCATGGAATAATGGATTATGATAAAAAGAACCCATAGGACTGGAGGCATTAAATTGTTGCCCGACAGTGATATTATTACCAAGTAAATAACCTGTTACAAAGCCCCCATCAACTATCTTAACAGTAAGGTCATAATAACCCCGCTGAGTTGAGCACGAAGAAATGGCATAAGGTCGAGCCGTCTCTACACCATCGATGTCTGTAAATAAATTGATGTATTGCCCTGCTTGAAATGGTGGCAGTGTTTGCGTATTTGACACCATTCTAAATGTTTTGGTCGATGGTGTTTCATGAATGATCTCTTTAACAGTTAAAAGCAATCTTTTTGGATGTAATTTTGCAACCTCAGATGTAACTTTTCCTTTTAATTCTGATTTGTCGGTACCCACCTTTGCACGTGATAGCATTCTATCAGTGCCTTCTTGATAACCTTTTATTGTATTTAAAATATTTTCTTTTTTAACAGTTGGGTTTGTTTTTGAATTAGGCACAGTTAACCTCTTTTGTCAGATTTTGATTAATTTCTTTCAGCTCTTTAAGTACACGTCTGGCAGTGGATGCACCATTCATATAGGTGGGTTGGAAACCACCCATTCCATTCCAGCTGCCTGCCAAATGTAATCCTGTTACGCTTTTGATGCGTTCTCTATAGAGAGGTGAATCTTCAGGGTTTTGTTGAAAACCATATATGGCACCACTGGGTGTGTTGAGATAGCGCATCATGGTTAATGGTGTGGCCACTTCAACTTCTTCAATATTATTTGTTATTCCTGGAAATGTTTGTTCGGCTTGTTCTAATAGTTGTTTTGCAAATGCATATTTTGTTTCTGCGTATTTTTCTGCGGAAATATTTTCCCATACATTACCATATTGTAAACAAAGCAATGAAATTTGAGTTTTGCCTTCTGGTGCGAAACTGGGATCATCCACATTATAACAAGTTAACATGGTTGCTACAGGGGCATCCATTGTTTTCATGGTATCGTGCATGAGTTCTTCATCTATAGTGTTGCATAAAAATGTTGATGCATTTGTGATGCCTAAATCTGTAGGTGTACAATCTAATCCAAGATAGATACAAAATGCAGACGTTCCTATTTCTCTCGATTTAAAATCATCTTGGATCTCTACGGGCAATGTTGGTATATCTAGTAATTCAGTATAGGTCAAAACTGAACTTGCGTTGGAAATGATTCTTTTGCAACTGATAAGATCTCCATGTTCTGTTTTTATGGCATTAACTTCGGGTTTGTTGTTTGTTGTGTGGGTTAATATTTGATCTACTGCACAATTAAAGCGAACTTCTCCACCTGCTTGTAAGAAGCTTTCTAATAATGCACTGGATAGGGCTTGTGAACCGCCTTTAATGTGCCATGGCTTAAATACACCATAGCTGAATAACATGATGGCCAAATCAGAAAATGACATTTGGCTTGGAGGTAATCCCACGTAGCACCAATAAGCTGCCAATACAGTTTTTAGTTGCTCACTTTCAAAAAATTCATCCAATACATCTTTTGCATTGCGCAACCCATATTGAATAAATTTCTTGGCTTTATTTTTTAAGACTTCTTCACTGGATCTTCTTCTTGCTTCCGGAACATGCATAAAACTTTCAATGCATATTTTTTCACAAAGAACCATGAAGTTTTTGATGGCTTCTTGTTCTGCTGGAAACGATTTTATCAGGGTGTTTTTAATCCCATCCCAATCTGCAGGTAATGTGATATCTAAATCATTTTTACCATCATTAACAACCACACGATAAAGATCAGATTCTTGAACGAATTCTACTTTATCCATGACCCCTAATTCGTTGAAAATTTGGCGCATGATGAAAGGCTGCTTTTCAGTTCCTAAACCGCTTAACTGGTGTAAGGCCACTTCAAATTCATATTCACCACGAACAAAAGAAGTCGCACAACCTCCTGGGATGTTATGTTTCTCTAATAAAAGTGTTTTTGCACCACCTTTTTGTAGTGTCACTGCCGCTGATAAGCCACCATTACCTGCACCAATAACTATGGCATCATACTCTTTCATTGAATTCTCCAAAAAAACTAAATATTTACACTGTATAGATATTTAAGTACACAGTGTATTGATTTTAGTGTGAAGATGCAAGTGTTTTTAATTTCAATAAAAGTAATACAACTGGGTGAATCGATAACTTGATTTGTTTTTAGTTTTCAAATCCATCTATGAAAATCAAGTCGATAGGAGTAAATGAACTATCTGCCCCATCTAATTGTTTTAAATAGGCAATCAAATGTTCAAAGTCTATCAGGCTCTGATCTGATGCAATGCGGTGTGATTGAGCAAGTACTATATCACTATTTGTGGCAACAATAACATCATCGATAAAGAATTCATTATTAGGATTAGCAACTAAAGAAATTTCTAACTCATTACTTGAACCTGCTAACCACATGATGTTATCCAATCTAATTTCACGCCAATCAAGACTGGTTTCATAAGGATCAACATCAATTGTGTGTGGGCTGCCATTAATGGTGACGGTAATTGTTTGCATTTGTTCAGCATTATTAATAACCCGCAATCCAAGCGCTCCAATCCCACCATTTCCTCCATCAACATTATTGAGTGTCATAGTGCCAGGTAAGCGCACAAATTCGCCATGTGAGCTGCTATCGTAATTGTATTGAATAAACCCTGGAATATTTGCACCGTTACTTAATGTCGATGTTTCAGCTTGTATAATGTAACCTCCGGTTACAGAAAATACATCCTCTAAGGTTGCTGCAGACCCATCATGAAAATAGGGCGCAGTTTCCCAAATTCCTAATAAAGTAGGTGTGTCTATTCCTAATAATTGAGCACCTAAACGTTGGCCTGAACTGTCTCTGATAGTACCGACATTATGTAATTGTGGGTTTGGTCCCAATTCACTGTTGGTAAAATCAGTAGCTGGATTATGGCAATTGTTACAACCAATTTGAGTATATATGGCCTGACCAAGTAAAGCATCTGGTGTAAAACCACCGTTATTTTCACGATAGGGGCTTTGTGGAATTGTAGCTGAATCTAATGAAATCAGATAGTCATTGATTTGATCTAACTCAATGGCTGTATTGGCATTGGGAGAGCCTAATGGAGAATTGGGTGTTTCACCATTGTTTAAAAACCCAGTACCACCAAAATGGTTAACCATATCTAATACAAAATCTTGAATTTCATCAAAATTGGCAGACCAGTGAACATTGCCATGACCTGTTCCTCTTCTGCCACGAAGATCTGTTGTATTTCTAAATCCCTCACCACGTTGATTAAAATCCCATACACGACCATCATGAGAGCCATCTAAATGACAACTGGCACAAGAAATATATCCTTCAAAGCTCATGTTATTTTGGCCCAATGGATTGTTTCCTGCGAAATAGAATTCTTTTTTGCCAGCTAAAATATTTGGTGTAAAGCCTTCATTAATAACAGTTGATACATGAATGGGTGCTAATTGTACAGACCCAGTTTGGAAAAATGTGGTTAAATCATAAACAGTAACGCTTCTTGATAGAAAGTTTTTCACCCAGATTTTATTGCTATTTACATCATAAATACTGGCTTGAGGTGCTGATTCTGTGGATGACCTGAATACGGTACTCTGTGCCACGTTATTTCTCACTGCTAAATCATCAAAAGCAGCCAAAGTGTCATTGCCTTGCAAAGTGACAAATACATAGTCTCCAGTTTCATTAAATGTGATTGATGAGGGAGAATCAGAATTATCTACATCAATGCGTGATGGAGTGCCATTAAAACCTTGAAATTCAGGTTCCGATGGTGGATTATTTGTTAAATCAATTCTGCCCAATACTGATCTTATTGTTGTGTCATGTGAAGCCGCCAGATTTAAGTCTGTTTCTTGTTGAAAAAACAATCCTCTAAACGTATCTGCTTTTATCCCAGAATACCACAACCAATTATGATCAGGACTAATGGTTAAATCAGAAATATAATTGGGTACTCCTGGACCATCACTACCGCCAGAATCAATGCCATTAAGTCCTCTGTCTCGATTGAGCTTAATTTGTGTATTAACACTCATATTATTTGCATCTATGTCCCAAATAACCGCATGATTTTCTCTGGCTAAAAACTCAGCCACATAAAGGTGGTTGTTATCACCTGTGAGTGCCATTGCACGAGGCAAAGGTCCAATTTCTATTCTGTCAATTTCAAGCTGAGAGACTGTGTTAAACTTAACAATACTGCCATTATTCGGTTGATTTTGTCCACGACTACCCAATGCTACAAACATGTTATTACCAGATGAATCTGTGATAATAGATTGTGGCCTGCTGCCATAGCCTGTATCAATCGTGTTAATTAATTGACCCTGTGAATCCAAGATAGCAATAAGGTGGATATCTCTTAGTGTGATCCAAATATTATTGTTATTATCAATAGCCAAGGAAGTCGGGTGTAATGAATTAGAATGTCCCAGTATTTGGTTAAGGTCATGTTCATTAATTAACTGGTTAGTTAATGTATTGATATTAGATAAACTGTTATTATCAGGGTTGACTACCCACAATTGATTGGTTGAACTGTTTAATGCCATCATGGAGCTACTTTGTGGCTGTGTCTGAACAATTGGATTAATAATGGATTGAATCAATGTTTGAGTAATAATTGAAGAAGTGCCATCAGGTTTATTGTCTCTGACTTGGACTTTAACATTAAAATGCCCTTCTTCAGTGTAAGTGTGTGCAATATTTGGCGTGCTTGACCATGTTGTTATTGGTGTCCCATCACCAAGTACGAATCTATATTCTATGGGATCAGATTCATCATCAATTGCCGAAACTGAAAATGTAATGACATTATTGGGTTGATTTGGGCTTGAACTACTTGTGAAAGAATTAATAACAGGTGCTGCATTCGTTCCGCTTACCTTACTCCCTGTTGAAAAACTAAAAGAATAGCCTTCAATCCCATTACCGGCCGCATCTTTAATGCCACCTTGAGGAATAATCACTTCATAAGTGGTGTCTTCAGTAAAATACTGTTTTGGAGTAATGGTTAAGACACCATCATGAGAAAAAGAATGCCAAATATCTAACGGTTGCCCACCAACCGGCCTGACAATGAGTGACTCTCCGCTAACAATGGTGAATGATTCTAATTCCTCTGCGATAACCAAACTGATTGGTGCTCCTACAGGAAAATTACTTTGCCCATCTTGAGGAATATGATAACCAACATATGGACCAAGAGTATCGGGACTGGCATCATGACACCACACACCGATAGCATCTCTGCCTTCAAACGAATAACCACCAGATATTAACAAGTTTCCAAGAGGCAATAAATATTGGCTCATATCAATTTGTCCAGACACACTTCCAGAAGGCCTGTTATCTCCAACTTCATCAAATTCATGCACCAATTCGAGGGTTTCCATATTGATCTTATGTCTACGAGTGAAAACAAATTCATCTTGAGTTTGGACATAAGGTACATTGGTTCCAGCGTTTAGTGCTTCGTCTCCAGCAAGGTCAAAAGTTTTAATTAAACGCATATTAGTCACATCACTAATGTCAATGATTTGTAATATATCGCGATCAGAACCACCAGCCAAAACGATATAATCTTGCCAGATTGCACCTAAGTAACCACCAATTAGTCCATTCAGTCGATCAACCAAAATAGGGTCTTCGGGTGGATTGTTAAAAACAGGTGAAATATCATACGCAGCTACACCACGCATTGTTGCATCTGAAGTGATAAACAAGATGTTTCCTAATAATATCGAATTTCCAGCAATGCCATGTTCACCTAGTGGTTCCCATTCAGCCAATAATTGATCAGCCCGATAAAGCCTTGCAGTTGCAGGTGTTGGACCGTATTGTAACCAATTAAAAGGGACAGACCAAGGGTAGAATATTCTGATAGAGCCACTATCTGGAGCGGCTTGTTGGTCTAAATAATTAACCCAATCTACAGGGTCAGGAGGGTCTTGTAAATTTACCCCGACTCCAGTTCTCTGATAAGAAGGGTGCCAATGACTGGCAATAATATCGCCAATTTTATAGTGTCCATGATTGCCTTGACTTGTAACGGATGGAATATTAGTATCAGCATTTATGTAGAAACTGCTGACATCATTTGTATTGGCAAAAAGAAATTCTCTGGCAGCATTACCAGCGACATTATTGGTATAAATATGGCCATTATGATAGGCAATATTTGTTATTCTACCCAAACCCTCTTGTCGATAAAGCAACTGACCAGGTGTACAGGCATTATTGGGAAAAGCGGCAGGAACCGCCGGGATTTGTGCATTTATAGATTGTGGTAGGGTGAGAATGAGTAGGGTTATTAAAATTATTTTCATTATTATTATTCACTTGTTGTTTTTGTTTAAATTTTATTATTTTGGAGCAGAATTATTCTTCAATGATGTAATATTTCCATTGGGCATTTTTGGCCTTTCTTTCAGCCACACAACCAACTGGAAGTTGTTTTATAGGTAATATTGAATTATCAAATTCGATTAAGTGGTTTAAACCAATTACTTTTGAATCGATAAAATCATGGTGATCAATTTCCCCACACATACATTCCCAAGTATTGTCATGATTGTGCACAACCAATTTAATCGGTCTTATATTGGCTACAATATGTTCACAGACAGTGACACCAAGTTCTTTTAATTTATTCATAATATGACCTTTAATTAATTTGCTTCAAAACCATTTAAGAAAATCTCATCTTCCCCAACAATTTGGAATAATCCACTCCATGCGACAAGATACAATTCTCCGGTTTCACTTTCACCAAAACCAGTCACTGCAAAACCTCCAACTAATGTTCCTAGACTGTGGGTTTCCCAATCGCCATTTTTTAATCGACGACTGACAAAAAATTCACCATCACACCAATCAGTATGAAAATACCAACCGTTTAATGCTGCATAAGTTGGCCCTCTGTAAACAAATCCACCAACCGCTGTACAATAATTGGTATCAGGAAGATCATGGGCCAGTGATGAAAAAGGGAATTCGTATTGGTCTATGCTACCGCAACCACCGGATGAAAAGACACTGCTGCCTTCATAGCATGGCCAACCAAAGTTTTCTCCACCCATGCTGGTTGATGGTTGGTAGTTAAACTCTTCGAATAAATCTTCACCAACATCTCCGATATATAAATCTCCGTTAAGTCTATCCAAGGAAAACCGCCATGGATTCCTTAAACCAGATACCCATATTTCATCTGCTCCAGAAGTGCCAACATATGGATTACCAGGTGGAATGGCATAATTTCTTTCTGTATCATTGATAAAATCATCTGCTTGGCCATCAGCCCCAACTTCGATTCGTAAAATATTTCCCAATAAGCTGTTTAAATTTTGTGCCTCACCAGCCTCTCCCCCATCACCTGAACTGATGTATAAATACCCTTCTTGTTGTGGCCCAAAATGTAAATCACCTCCATTATGATTGCCATAGGGTTGATCAAAATTTAATATTTGATGCCTTGATGAAAAATCAGCAATATTAGAATTGGCTGATACAGAAAAGCGATCGATCACGGTGTCGCCATTGAGGTCTGTATAGTTGATGTAGAAATAACCATTGCTTGCATAATTTGGGTGAAAAGCAAGACCCAATAAACCGCTTTCTCCTCCAGATGCTGTCAAAGAATTGATATCTAAAAATGGTGTAGGTAAGTGTATGCCATTTTGAACTATTTTAATCGCTCCACCTTGCTCAACCACAAATAAACCTGTCTCTTATACACATCTCCGAGCCCACGAGACAGGCAGAAATCT
>OJDV01000739.1_pt1 | contig 10834 bp, 5 predicted proteins | sample 1592911 | NCBI WGS metagenome assembly OJDV01 (sample SAMN05416860, study PRJEB24817) | seawater metagenome | isolation source: Sea water | place: Canada:Atlantic | collected 2013-11 | reverse complement strand
TATTAATTAATCCCCATCTTGAAAACGTTTTTGTTTCAAAATCTTCGTATTTACGGGTTTGTTCTTGATAATTGAAAACATTTGTTTGAATCATTAATGCCCACTGTTGTGCCATCATGATTTGGAAACCGAGAACTATACCAATAGTAAGTCTGGTTATATCATAGGTAAATCCATCTTCAAATTTTTCTTTACCAAAACCGTATCCACCAGCTAAACCGTAAAGAAATCTAACTTGTTGAAATTGCTTAACTAATTGAGCGAACATTAGAACTTTTAATGTTATATCAATTAAAGTTGTTGAAACAAAATCACTATTTGAACCATTATAGGTTACGCCTAAAGCTCCATATACAGCTGAACGCTTTAGCATTGCCAATCTATAATAGTATTCTGCGTGTAGGCACCAGAGAGTTTGATCGCCATTAAACCCAAAACCAAGGCCAAACGCAGCCATACTAAGTGCATACGCAATAGCATTAACTTGGGCATCATTTTGAGTAATACTCGTGGGTGCATTTTCAACACTATATTCTATCTTATAATCATCTATGTTGACTTCATATGATCTAAGATCTATTGTGCTTGACGACATAGAGACTATATCTAAATCTTGAAAAGATATTTCATTCTCATTTAAATTTTGAGATTGTAATTGAGTAGCAGTGTTTATTAAAATAAACGCTAATACCATTAAAAAAAGTTGTGTTGTTTTCATAATATAAAGGTTTGGTTAATTTCTGTTTATAGTTTTATTTTATTTACGCAAAATGCATGATATACTCTTAATTCCTTTGTGCGAATTTTTATGTTTGACTTTGCTTCGAACTCCCATGAATCAGGCTCGTTTTGAGGAGCTTCTTCATCTCTACTAAATAAACGTGTAGAACAAGCTTTATCCTTACAATGGGTGTTGCCTTCACACCAAACAAAACCATTTCCGAACAATACTTTCTTTTTGGAGGCACCACAAAACGTATAGCCATCTAAAATGACAATTGCCTTTTTCTTAAAAGATGTGAGTACTCTTTTCACTACTATTAATATGAATTGAAATAATTAATATGAAATGAAATTACAAGACAATGATTGTGAAGGCTTTAAGTATTTCAAAAATTACTAAGAGTAATGTTGCATTAATAGTAATTCGCATATACTATTCTTGCATTTTAATGGTAGATGATAATATAAGTTTTTGAATTACAGCTATTTACGCGTTTCATTTGGAGCATAACCAAATTCAGCCTTAAATGCTCTGCTAAACCAACCAGGACTATTAAAACCTGTTTGATAAGCGATTTCAGAAATAGTGAATTCTGAATTTTGAAGTATTGTTTTTGCTTTTTGAAGACGAACCCTTCTAATAAAAACAGCTGTAGACGCGTCAGTTGTTGCTTTCAATTTTCTATAAAGCTGTGATTCACTTAAACCTAATTCTCTTGATAATCGCATTGAGTTGAATGACGCATCATCAATGTTTTGTTCAATATAAAACAAGACCTTATTCATAAATGCAGCATCCTTGTCTTCAAGGTCTTTACTCGGAATTGCATCCCAAGATGAAGCGCTAGTGTATTTTTGATATAGTAAAGTTCTAAGTTTAATAAGCTCTTGAATTCTTACGAATAGTTCTGCTTTATTAAAAGGCTTTGTTATAAATGCATCAGCACCATTTGAAAGACCTCTTATTTTATCTTGATCTGAAGCTTTTGCTGTTAATAGAATAATTGGAATATGTGATGTTTTTTCATCACTTTTGAGTGTTTTGCACAACTCAAATCCGTTTTTTTCCGGCATCATGATATCACTAATTATAACATCAGGTATGTGTTCTAAAGCTTTTTCAATTCCAGTTTTTCCATTGATAGCAGAAATGACATTATAATGGCTTACTAATGATGTTTGTAATAGATTTAAAATATCTTTATTATCATCAACAATTAAAACGATTGCCTTTTCATTCGATTGATTATCAATTGTCTCTATAAAACTGTCTTCTAAAGGGCTTGAAGTAATTAAAGCATCTAACAATTGTTCTTTTAACGCTTCTTTTGGTGCGCTATTGCTAATTGGCAATGTAATGTTAAATGTTGTTCCTATATGAATTTCACTTTCAACCCGAATGGATCCTTTCATTAAATGCACGAGCTCTTTGGTTAGGGTTAATCCAATTCCGGAACCCTCTTCGGTATATTCGGTTGTATTATCAACTTGGTAAAATCGATCAAAAATTGACGTTAAATGTTCTTTTGCAATACCTTTTCCAGAGTCCTTAACTTTAATTGAAACTGTGTTTTTTCCAGTTTTTAAATGCACAACAATTTGATCGTTTACCTCACTGTTTTTAATAGCATTACTGAGGAGGTTACTCATTATCTTTTGTATAGAATTAGCATCAAAGTCACAGATGAGCTCTCTTTCTTCGGTGTAGAAAGTAAGTTTTATATCTTTTGATTCTGCATAAGATGAAAAATGCGTAACGATATGTTTTAAATACCAGACCAAATCTGCTTGAACAGGTTTTAATGTCATTTTTTGCTTATCAATTTTAGCAAGATCTAGCATTTGATTTACCAATTTAAGAACAGCATTACTATTGTGTTCAATAGTTTTTAATGATTTTACTGAATCGTCATCTTTTAATTTTTGAAAATTTTCACTTAAATTAGAAGTGATGCCCTTTATAACCGTTAATGGTGTTCTGAACTCATGGGTTATATTGGTATATAGTTTGGTTTTCAGAGCATCTAGTTCTTTTAGCTTTTGTGTTTGTTGCTCTTGAAGTTTTTTCTGTAACTGAAAATAATATAAGGCTGAAACGAAAGACAAAAACAATAAGGTATAAATAATGTATGCCACATGAGTTTTCCACCAAGGAGGAGTAACTTTTAATGCTAGTTTTAATGGCGCAGAATTCCAGATTTCTCCTCTGGTTTTACCTTGAACCAATAGAGTATACTCTCCTGAAGCCATATTCAAAAACTGAATTTCTTTCCTTTTTTGAAGGTCGTTCCATTCAGAATCATTAGGTAATAATTTATAAACGTAGCTATTGTTTTTTTGAGGATTGAAATCCAAATCTGAAAACTCTAAATAAAATGGAAATTGATTAAAAGCTAATTCAATTTTTGAACTCTTATCTTCATTTTTATTAATTAGAGCTTTAAAAAAATGATTGGTGTCATCAATTTTTACATTAGTAAAAGTTAACTCACCATCACTGTCTAATTGACCAACGTCATAAGGGTTGAAATAATTATAACCATTTGTTCCTCCAAAATAAAGAATACCATTATGATCTTTAAAGCTAGCGCCTAAATTAAACTCGTTTCCCTGTAAGCCATCATTTTCATTGTAATTTGCAAACTGTTCTGTGGATTTATTAAAACTGAAAATTCCAGAGTTTGTTGATAACCATAAAAGGCCTGTTTCATCTTGTTGAATAGAATAAACCACACCATTTGTTAGTCCGTGCTCTTCGTTGAAAACTTTAAACCCATTAGTTTCTGGATTATATCTATTTATCCCATTAAGAGTTCCAACCCATAAGGTTTTGTCAGCATCCTCAAAAACACTTAGAATAGTATTATTGCTAATGGAATTGGAATTTTCTTCGTCATTCTTAAACCTAGTGAATTTTGGATTTCCAAATCCAGAGGAATTGAATTGTAAATGATTGAGTCCATTTTCAGTACCAATCCAATACCCATTAGATTGATCCTTATAAAACACATAGTTTACATTCGTGCTAATACTATTATTGTTTTTCGGTTTGTTTTTAAACTGTTGAAATTTGAAATCTCGTGCGTCAATATCTCCAATAAACCGATGAGTTCCTCCGCCTAAAGTTGCTATCCAAATATCACCATTAGTATCTGCATGAATACTTCTAATTTTAAGGTTACTTAGACTTAATGAATCAACAGCGTGTTTATCAACAGTAATAAAACTCGGAGTTGTAGGATCAAAACTATTAAGATTGGTCAAGGCCACACCTTTTTGAGTTCCTATCCATAAATTATTTTTAGTATCTATAGCGATACTTCTTACTGTATTATGAGGAATGTTGTTGTAATAGTATGTTTTGTTTTCAGTAATTAAATGTAATCCATCTAATGTTCCTACCCAAAGACCATGTTTGCTCTTTGCAAACGTATAAACGTGTTCGTTTTTTAAAGTGTTTTTTTGAGGTTTATTTTTTTGTACTAATTTAAAGACAAGGTCTTTTAAAGCGGCTTGATATAGTTTGTCGCCTCCAAGCCATAGAAAATCATCTTCTACAAATACACTATTTATTCTATTAGTTAACAGACCAGTTTCTTCACTTGTATTAGTGTCAAATAGTTTAGTCTGTAAAAACGAATTGTTATTTTTATTGAAGTTGTTGCACCATATAAATCCTGAATCTGTAGCTAAATACAATTCATTACCTTTTGAAACCATATCGAATACCGCAATAGGATTACTAGACTTCAAGGCTATAGTATTTATTTGACTTGTATTTTTATTTAAAAGATATAAACCTTCATCTGTACCTATCCATAATCCGTTTTTTGAATCTAAAAAAGAATGAATTTTTAGCTCATTAAACTGAGGCATTAGCCTATTAAATGTAAACTCAGAACCTGTAATTTTAGAATAGTAAATTTCACCATCTCTTGTTCCAACCCAAACATTGTTTTTCACAATTTTTAAAGCGGTAATATTCGCAGGTGTATTTTCAAAAAATGAAATTTTTGATGCTTCAATTGTATTTTCAGAAACAGTAATTGTTATCAAACCTTGATCTAAAAACGCTGCAAAAATATTTCCTTTATTGTCTAATGATAGTTTATTGCATTGCGCATTATTGGGTAAATTAGGAATTATGATTTTAGTAAAGGAATCTGTTTTTGGAGAGTAGTAGCATAGTCCATTGTTCTTTGTGGCTATCCAAATATTTCCATTCTGATCTTCAGCTAAAGCATTTATAAAATTTCCCGAAATGCTTTCTGGATTCTTTTTTTGAGATTTATAAACCTTAAAGGAGTGACCATCAAATCGATTTAATCCATCTTGTGTACCTAACCAAAGAAAACCATTACTGTCTTTTAATATTGTATTTATGGTTTCTTGAGACAATCCTTTTTCAACACCATATTTAAAAAAATCTAATTGTTGCGCATTAAGATTTGATGTTATTGCAAAAACAAAACACAATATAAGAGGCATTGATTTTAGAGTTGTTAATCTAAAACACATGTATTTATTAAGGTTGGTTGACCTAAATGTACAAAAAAACCGAAGTGAAATACTTCGGTTTATATTATAAAAGTTTACTTGTAAGATTAATCATTCAATTTTAACACAGCCATAAATGCTTGTTGAGGAATTTCTACATTACCCACTTGTCGCATACGTTTTTTACCCTTTTTCTGTTTTTCTAAAAGTTTACGTTTACGAGAAATATCTCCACCATAACATTTGGCGGTTACATCTTTTCGCAATGCCTTGATAGTTTCTCGAGATATGATTTTTGCACCAATAGCTGCCTGAATAGGAATATCAAATTGCTGTCTTGGAATTAATTCCTTTAGTTTCTCACACATTTTTTTACCAATGTGCTGAGCATTATCCGTATGAATTAATGCAGATAGTGCATCAACAGTTTGGGCATTTAATAGAATATCTAAACGCACCAATTTTGATACTTTCATTCCAATAGGTGAATAATCAAATGATGCATAACCTTTAGAAACTGTTTTTAGGCGATCATAAAAATCAAAGACAATTTCAGCAAGAGGCATTTCAAAAGTCAATTCTACGCGTTCTGTTGTTAAATAAGTTTGGTTTAAAACAACGCCTCGTTTTTCAATACAAAGCGACATCACATTACCTACAAAATCTGATTTTGTAATGATAGTTGCTTTAATATAAGGTTCTTCAACACGATTTACGGTTGTCGGTTCGGGTAAATCAGAAGGATTATTTACAACAAAAGCTTCATCTGGATTTTTATTAGTGTAGGCATGGTAAGATACATTAGGAACTGTTGTAATCACAGTCATATCAAACTCACGTTCTAATCGTTCTTGTATGATTTCCATATGAAGCATTCCAAGGAATCCACATCTAAAACCAAAACCTAAAGCAGCAGAACTTTCTGGCTGAAACACTAAAGAAGCATCATTTAATTGTAGTTTTTCCATAGAGTTACGAAGCTCTTCATAATCTTCTGTATCAACAGGATAAATACCAGCAAATACCATAGGTTTTACATCTTCAAAACCTTCTACGATATTAGTTGTTGGGTTTACAAAATCAGTAATGGTGTCTCCAACTTTTACTTCTTTAGCGGTTTTAATTCCTGTAATTAAATAACCAACATCACCAGCTTTTACACTTTTTTTAGCAACCTGTGTAAGCTTTAAGGTACCAACTTCATCTGCGAAATATTCTTTGCCTGTAGCGACAAATTTAATTTTTTGTCCTTTTTTAATCTCTCCATTAAAGACTCTGAAATAAGTTTCAATACCTCTAAATGTATTGTAAACCGAATCAAAAATTAGAGCTTGTAATGGCGCATCTGGATCTCCTTTTGGAGCCGGAACACGTTTTATAATAGCTTCAAGGATATTATCAACTCCAAAACCTGTTTTACCACTAGCGTGAATCACTTCTTCTGGATCGCAACCTAATAGATCAACAATATCGTCTGTTACTTCTTCTGGATTTGCGCTAGGTAAATCAACCTTATTAAGCACAGGAATGATTTCTAAATCATTTTCTAAAGCGAGATATAGATTTGAAATTGTTTGCGCCTGTATACTTTGTGCCGCATCAACAATTAATAATGCGCCTTCACAAGCAGCAATAGAACGAGACACTTCATAGGAAAAGTCGACGTGACCAGGTGTGTCTATAAGATTAAGTACATATTCTTGACCCTCAAAAGTATATTCCATTTGAATGGCATGTGATTTAATAGTAATACCACGTTCACGCTCCAAATCCATACTATCTAAGAGCTGGTCTTGTTTTTCTCGATCAGTAACTGTACCAGTAAAATCAAGCAAACGATCTGCTAGTGTGCTTTTTCCGTGGTCAATATGTGCTATAATGCAAAAATTTCTGATATACTTCATAAATCAAATCTCCTTTAAAAGATGCTGCAAATATAATTGATTTCTTACGCATAAAATGGCATAAATGTTTACAAAAACCCTAACAAGGGAGGAAAATCAGTTAATTCTATTAAAAACAAATGTTATATTGCGTTTCAAAACCCTAACTAAATTTGAAATCCCTACTCAATTTTACATTCTTACTAGTATGCTCATTTATGAGCTATGGGCAGAGTCTATCTGTTTCGGGAACTGTAATTGATGCAGACAATAATCCAATTGAATTTGCTAACGTCATTATATTAAGTGATGATGAGAGTGAAATATTAAAGGGAACTTCAACAGACCACAGAGGTTATTTCAATATTCTAAATTTAGAAACCAATACCTACATAATAAAAGTTAGTTACATAGGTTTCGATGATTTTAATCAAAAGATTGTCCTTTCGGGTAATTTAGATTTACAAACAATTCAACTTAATCAAGTTTCAGAAACCCTGGACGAGGTAAGTATTTTTGTTAAAAAACCAACTATAAAACGAGAAGCTGATCGATTGGTTTTTAATATAGAAAAAACGGCTTTAGTTGAAGGCGATATGCTTCAAGTATTAAAAAGTACTCCTGGTGTTTTGGTGATTGGTGATGAAATTACAGTTAAAAACTCAAACCCAACAGTATACATTAACAATAGAAAAGTCAATTTATCTTCTGAAGATTTGAATCAATTATTGGAAGGGTCTTCTGCCAATTCTATAAAATCTGTTGAAGTAATTACAAATCCGTCGGCCAGATATGATGCCGAAAGTGGAGTTGTAATAAATATTATTATGAGTAAGAACCTCATTACCGGTTATAGAGGGAGTGTTTTTGCAAACTATACGCAAGGCGTTTTTCCGAGATATACCGCGGGAACAAGTCATTTTTTTAAAAACGAAGACATCAGTTTAAATGTCAATTATAGTTACTCTAATGACAAAATTAATAGAGACGGAGACGACACGGTAAATTTCTTGGATAGTTCAAATGAGGTCGATCAGAGTTGGCGTTCTTTTACAAATAGAAACACGTGGTCTGAAACTCATAACCTCAACACAAACTTTGATTATTTCATTAATGATAATAGTACCTTAAGTATCTCTTCTAACGCCCTGTATTTGCCGTATTTTAAATACAAAATTGCAAGTAACAATGTAATTAATGATGAGAATAATAATTATTTATCTCGATTTACAGCGGATAACTTATCAAGAGATAATAAATATAATTTAGCTTTTAACGTAGATTTTAGTCATAAATTTACAAAAGCAGAATTGATGATAAACACTCATTATACGACTTATAATTATGAAAGAAATCAAGGCGTAATCAGTAACTTTTTTGATGTAAATAATACGTTTCTAAGCGCAAGTGCATTCAATACTGATAATAATCAAAAGACTGGTATTTTTGCTGGAAAAATAGACTATAGTTTACCTATAAATGAATCTTCAAATTTTGAAACAGGGTTTAAATTTTCTAGTACAAGTACAGAAAGTGATATCACACAGTTTGATGTAGATATCATTACCGGAAACGAAACAATTGATGCCTTAAATTCTGACGCTTTTAATTACGATGAAAAGATTTACGCTGCTTATGCAAACTATGATATGAGTATTGAAAAATGGAGTATCAATGCTGGTTTGCGAGTTGAACAGACTACTATTGAAGGTGAATCACCTTTAACAAATATTACCAACACACAAGACTATTTGGAATGGTTTCCAAATGCAAGTTTGCAATATAATATTTCTGATGATTACAATGTATATGCAAATTACAAACGAAGTATTGCTAGACCAAGTTATGCAGATTTAAATCCGTTTAGTTTTTTCTTAAATGATAATTACGTGGTTTCAGGGAATCCGTTTTTGGTTCCAACCTTTACCGATCAAATTGTTTTTGGAACAAGCATTACCAAGTATTTTACTTTTGAAGCGTATTACAAAAACTTTGATGGTGCTATTTCTGAAATTCCAAGACAAAATAACACTTCAAATGTTATTGAATATATTTCAGTAAACTTTGATAAATCTGTTGAATTTGGATTCGATTTCATCACCAATTTTGATGTCACTAATCGATGGTCAATTTATGCCGTGACTTCTTTTTATAATTTTGAAGAAGAAACAGATTTCGGACAAGGTTTTGTAACCAAAGATCAGTGGTCTAATTATTCTGAGTTACAAAATGATTTTACATTATTAAAAGATAATAGTTTAAATATTAGTTTCGCTTTAACTTGGCTTGGAAAAAACCTACAAGGCTTTCAAATTGTCGAAAACAGGCTGTTTTCAGAATTAGCCGTCTCTAAATCAATTTTAAATAAAAAAGGAGTAATCTCGTTATCTGTAAGTGATCTATTTAACACTCATGATTTTGATTATAGCACACAATATCAAAACCAATTTAATTTTGGACATGCAGATATTGATGATCGCTACGTGAGATTGGGTTTTAGATATAAATTCGGAAACACAAAATTAAACAGCAATGCTCGTGCTATTGATACTGAAGAACGTGAGCGTATAGAAAAAAAGACAACCAATTAACCTAATCTTGCCATTCTGCAATAAATAGATTTGTATCTCTTCCGCCTCCATTATTTCGGTTAGATGAAAACGCTAAATATTTTCCATTATTTGAAAACACCGGAAACGCATCAAAAGTTTCACCATGAGTTATACGTTCTAGATTTCTGCCATCTAAATCAATTAAATATAAATTGAAAGGGAAACCACGTTCAGCTTCAAAGTTAGAAGAGAATAAAATTTTCTTACCTGAAGGATGAAAAAACGGACTCCAATTGGCATTTCCTAAATCGGTTAATTGACGTAAGTCACTACCATCTGCATTACAAATGTATAATTCCATTTCTGTTGGTTCCACTAAACCTTCAGCTAATAAATCTTTATATTCTTTGATTTCTTTTTCAGTCTTAGGTCTAGATGAGCGGAAAATCAATTTTGTGCCATCAGGAGAAAAGAAAGCACCTCCATCATAACCCAATTCATGAGTGATTTGCTTGACGTCACTTCCATCAATATTCATTGTATATAACTCTAAATCACCACTTCTTGTTGAGGTAAATACAATTTTATCACCTTTTGGAGATACCGTTGGTTCTGCATCATAACCAATTTCGTTGGTTAATTGTTTCACGATATTGCCGTCTAAATCAGCCACGAAAATATCGTAACTATTATAGATTGGCCAAATGTATTTTCCATTTTTACGCAAAGGCGTGTCTGGACATTCGTCTTGTTTTAAATGGGTAGATGCATAAATAATATGTTCGTTATCTGGTAAAAAATAAGCACAAGTTGTTCGACCTTTTCCAGTACTAATCATTGGAGGTATATTATCTTTAAATGTCTCATCAGCATTCATTAAAAACATTTGGTCACAACCAACATTCCAGGCTTTATAGTTAGACTGAAACACGAGTTGCTTGTCGTCAAAACTCCAATAAGCTTCGGCATTATCTCCACCAAAAGTCACTTGACGAATAGCTTTGAAATGTTTTTCTTCAGGATAAATTAAGGTGTCTTTTTCAGCTTGGGTTGTGTCTGTTTGCATTTCTTTTTCAGCCTCTACAGTTGTTTTTGTATCGTTTTTGCAGCTTAAAAAGGCTAATATCAATATGATAAAGTATGTGTATTTCATGCTATTATTAACTAAATTTGTTCAAA
>OJDV01000738.1_pt1 | contig 10843 bp, 8 predicted proteins | sample 1592911 | NCBI WGS metagenome assembly OJDV01 (sample SAMN05416860, study PRJEB24817) | seawater metagenome | isolation source: Sea water | place: Canada:Atlantic | collected 2013-11 | reverse complement strand
TACACAGAGTAGATCGTCGGCAGCGTCAGATGTGTATAAGAGACAGGTGCCAGACCTCCTCGGGCGTCGCGTCGATCACGACCGCGCTCGAGACCTCGAACAGCGGCGACTCCTTCGACGTCAGCGACTCCGCGCCCGCCAGAAGCGGCAGCGCCAACACCACCACGATCGCGCCCAGCGTCGCTCCGGGGCCGGCGCCCCGGTGGATCATGTAGATCGCGATCGCGCGCCCGGCGAGCGCGCCGGCCGCGCCCGCCATGAGCGCGAGCGGCAGGGCCATCGCGATGCAGATGATCCCCTCGAAGGCGAACAACAGCAACGCCAGGCCACTCATCAGGATCGTGAGCGCCGCGGTCGCCAGCGTCGGCGCGACCCCCACGGGCGCCTTGCGGTTCAACAGGAAGCCGGCCAACAGGCCCACGACGCACGGCGTCGTCAGGAAGAGCACCCACCCGTACTGACCGAAGACGTACACGTTGAGCCCGACCATCCCGATCGTCTGGACGATGCCAAGCGCGATCGCGCTCAGCGCGACCCCGAGCTGCGCCGGCATCACCTCCCCACCCGAGTCCCACTCCCAGGTCGAGCGCGTCGGGAAGATGCAGAGCGCCAGGATCATCAACCAGTTCAGGCCAGGCACGATGAACCCGATCCCGAGCCACGGGCTCAGGCCCGCGTCGGCCGCGCGGCGCACGCTCATCGTCAAGCCGACCCACAGGAACGGCAACGTGTACGCCGCCATCACCGCCAACAGCAGCGTCCCGGTCTCGCCCGTCGCGCCGGCCCCCAGGCCCTCTTGGCGCAGCGTCATCACTGGCATCAGGTAGGAGATCGGCGTCCACACCTCCCGGGTCACCGACCACACCAACGCCGCGTCCATGAGGTACTTGAGCAGACCGAGCCCGAACCCGATCGCGATGTACGTCCCCCGAGGGACGCTCCGTGTGAACCCGAACATCAGCCCGAGCGTGTCCTTTATCGATCCCGCCACGTGAGAACTCCTTTGCAACGTCAGTGCGCACTCGTTTTGATTTTCAGCAGGCTAACACCTGCTCCTGGCCACAACCCATGAAAACCGCGTGCCACGGCGATCCGAACGCGCGCTCGACCACGCCCGCAGCCAGCGGCTCACGCTGCGGCGCCTGAGGACCCCTCCACGAATGTGTCCGAACGTACAGCGCGTGGACCTGGGGCCGTCCACGACGTGGACGCCCTCGAGGACCTCGGACCCTACCCGTACAACGCGCGATGTATGCTCGCCTCGTCGACGTCCTCCGCGTCGGACGAACGCAGCACGCGCTCGAAGAGGGCGTGCGCGGCGAGCTCGGGCGCGCTCGGATAGAGCGCGATGAGGCGCGCGACCCCGGGGTCTTCGACGTTCACGACGAGCTCTCCGCACCTCCCCAACGCGTCGACGCTCACCTCGGTCACGTCCTGCATGGGCGTCGGCCTCGTGTGGTCCTCGCACGGCCACGCCACGCGCGGCCTCCCGCCCCGCACGTACCCGAGGCGGCCAGGCACCACGCGCTCGACCACCGCCCCCCACGCCCTCATGAGGGCCAGCGTCGCGTCACACAGCGCGCGCGCGACCTCATCGCCCGAGACGAACGCCCACATGTACGCCGTGTCCAGCGGCTCGAGCTCGTCGACGCCCCGCTCGACGCTCGCGAGCCGTCGGGCGCCGCGCTCGACCGTCGTCATGTCGGAGCGCACGACCCACAGCATCGCGGACATCGCGAGGCGCTCGAGCGTCGAGCCGAGCCCACCCGCCAGCGTCGTCACGCCCTCGAGCGCCTCCGCGAGCGCGACGTCCCTCGGCGCGAGGAACAGCAACCTCTTCTTGTCCAGGAACAGAGGCGACCTCTTCTCCTTCTCGAGCGAGACCAGATCACGAGCGCTCACCGGGTCCCCCATGACGACCGGGAAGATCTTGGCGTCGGCCCGCCAGCCCTCGAAGTCTCCGTACGTGTTCGCGTACATCACACAGAGCTCGGCCCACCGCTCCCACTCGCCCACGTCACCCGACGCCGCGTGCTCCTCTAGCCGCGCGAACAGCTCGCGCGGCAACCTCTCGGTCGCCACGTCTCCGAGCAATTTCATCGCCTTGACGTAGTGCTCGTCCTGAAGAACCTGGTCTCGGGTGAGGGTGTGCTCGAGGTAGCGGGAGTCGATCTTGAGCGCGACGTGGGGCCACGGCGACTCGTCCCCCTCCTTCAGCGTGAGGCCGCGGTTGTAGAACCCATAGGGCGCCTGGTGGCTGCGCACGAACCCCGCGACCACCCTCGTCCCCTCCTCCTCGTGCGTGACCTTGATGGGCGCCTCGAGGTCGAACGCCGCGTTGATCTCCTCACCATCCACGATCACCGGCGCGCGCACGTGGCGACACCAGTAGCGGATGACCTCGGTCGCGCGCGCTCTGAACGCGTCGTATTCGCGCGCGGTCAGGCGCTTGATCACGCGAACCTGCGTGCCCTCGACGGGCTCGTCGAGGCGGATGAGCTCGTAGTCGCGGTCGCGGTCGAAGAGCACGCGCCAGAAGTCGCCGTTGCGCCCGGTGTCCACGCAGACGGCGTCCGGCTGAACGGCGAAGACGGAGACGAAGCCGATGCCGAACTTACCGATCTTGGTGAAGTCGGAGTCCTTGGCCGAGGAGAACAACCGGGTGAGCTTGGACTCGATGATCTCACGCGTCATGCCCTCCCCGAAGTCGTTCACGTGCGCGGTCATCACGCCGGCCGCGTCGTCGTACTCGAAGAAGATCTCGACCTCCCCCGAGCCCGCGTCGATCGCGTTCTGGATCAGCTCGCGGAAGAACGCGTGGGGATCCGAGAACTGGGAGACCAGCTCCTGCATGATCCCGGAGAGCTCACGGTTGAGGTCGGACGGCTGGCTCATGACGGCTCCTCCACGACATCCTCGACGCGCTCGCGCGCCTCATCGACCTCGACGAACTCGGGCGCCGCGTACGCGTGCTCGGCGCACGCCTCGATCAACGCGCGCTGCGTGGCGAGGCGCGCCGCGCGGCCCAACCTCGCCTGCACGAGAAGCTCCGAGAGGACGCGCCGCGCCACGGGCGCCGCGCGGGCGGCGTCACACTCCGTGCCCTCGACGGCCTCGAGGTCCTCCCTGGCCAGCGCGTCCTCTCCCAGCGCCGCGACGAGCTCTGGCATCCGCGCGTCCAGCACGAGCTGGCCGAGCCGCAACCTCGCGCTCACGCGCGCTCCACGCTCGATCAACACGCCAAATGGCTGGGTCCACGCGAGCGCCGCGCGCGTCGCGGGCGCCAACAACGCCAGCAGCCACCCCTCCAGGTCCTCACGCTCGGCCGGCGCGGACTCGAAGACCTCGAACGCCACCTCCGCGACAACCTCCGCCTCCACCCGGCCACCCAGATCCTGCTCCGGCGCGTCCTCTCGCTCCCCCATGTAGAACGCGCCGAGCTGAAGCTCGGGAAGCTCCAGCTCCCCTGGAGCGCCCGGCTCGGGCTCACCGCCCACGCGCAGACCGATGACGACCTCCTGAGGCGCCTCCTGCTCCTCCTCCACGTCCGGCTCGTCCGTGCGCCGCCAGGGCACCGCGCGCGCGCGGACCTCACCCGTCGCGGAGTGCACCGCGTCCCTGCCCAGGTAGTCCTCGATGATCACCAGGTCGCGTGCGTCCTCCTCGAACACGCCCTCACGCGAGTCCCATGATCCAGCCTCGGCGTACCTCGGCGCGCGCGCGTGCTCGAGGCCGAGACCCAACGACACCAGCGTCCTCGACACGGACCCCTTGCGATCGAGCGAGACGACCGGGCGGTGCTCGGCGTGCGCGACCAGCGCCTTCATGTGCTCCCCGAGCGGCTTGCCGTCGCGGCGGCGCGCGGCGGCGCGCTCGAGCGCGCCGTACAGCACCATGTCGATCCAGTCGCGCACGTGCGTCGGCGTCGACACCGCGGCCGACGCGCCCGGCCACTCGTACGCCATCCTCACGCGGTTGTGGATCAACCAGCACAGCGCCTCCTCGAGCACGTCGTCGTGGAGCTGATGCCACGCGTCGTCCTCTACGAACGCCGACTGCGACAGGTTCTTGGTGAGCCTGCGCGAGTCGATGATCATGTCGACCTTCCCGTAGGGCCAGGACAGCGTGTGCTTCGAGACGAACACCCCGTTCTGGATCAACCACGCCGTCGTCACGAACTGGCGGTGATCGCGCGCCCTCTCCGAGTACCTCAGGCCGATCTTGCCGTACTCCGCGGGCGTCCGCACGAACGTGAGCAGGTCGTAGCGCGACTCGGGCAGGCGCATCCCGAACGAGACACAGGCCCCGTTGACCCACACGCCGATGCGTGAATACGCCGCGTACTCCCTCAAGATTCCGACCTCGAGCGGCTCACCAGCGAGCCCCCCGAAGAGGTGCGCCATCTTGAAGCGCTCCTGCGCGGTGACCTTCGTGCCGGGGTCGCTCAGTTGGCCCGGCTCGTCGAGCACGTCGGGCGCGCCGGGCGTGACGGTCAACCGCGCGAACTCCTCGTAGCCCGACTCGATCACCAACGAACTCAGCGTGATCCCCTCGGCCGCCGACAGCGCCACCGCGAGGTGGCGCTGCGCCCTGCGCCGCGGCTCGAGTGACCTGTCGAAGGCAGACGAGTAGATCCCCTCGAGCTCGCCGCGCGTGAACGACTCACCGTCGAAGAACATCTCCATCTTCTTGTTGCTCACCCGGTAGTCGATCCGGCGCGCGCCCATCAACGAGGCGCAACCGAGCAGCTCGAGGACGTAGTGCTGAGGGCTCACGAGCTGGAACGACTGGAGCTTCTCGCGCGCGCGCTCTTCGTCGAGGTCGAAGCTCCCGCGCGCGAGCAGCTCACCCTCCCCGCGCAGCTGCTCGACGAGCGGGACGTCGAGGTCCAGAATGGTGACGTCGCGTGACATGAGCCCTCGTGCGTGGAATCGGCCCGGTGAAAGAGATCGTGCCCCACTATAGGTACACGTCGGGGCCGATGCCCAGACCCGAGCGACGAGGACTTTGCCCCCCATGACCACACCACCCGACACGTTCGGCGCGATCCGCAGCCTCCTCCAGGCCCCTCCCTCACGAGAGTCCTGGGACGCCCTGTGCGAACTCCTCGAGAAGGTCGACGCGCGCGAACTCGAGCGCACGTTCGCCTACGCCGCGTCGCTGCTCGAGCGGTGGCCGGACACGCTGCGCGTCGGAGGCAGGGGTCTCCTGTGGGCCGAAGAGGGCACCCACTCTGCCCGCCTCCAGCCTCTCTGCCGCACGCTCGACTTCTCGAACATGCGCGGCACCCTGAGGTACTACGTCGGCAGAGGCACACCCTCTGAGAAGCCGATGGCTCTGGACATGGCGAAGGCGACCCGCCTCGATCTCTCCACGTCCCAGGAGACGTTCTCCGACATCGGCAAGCTCATGACGCTCGCGGGCATGCGCTCGCTCCGAGAGATCGACCTCTCGAAGTCCAAACGCATGCGGGGCAACGGGGACGACGCGATCGACGCGCTGGGTGACGCGATCGCGAACATGACGTCACCCATCGCGCTCGACCTCACCAAGGTAGACTGGGCAAAGCGCACTCTCCTGGAGCGGCTGTTCGAGCGCGCCGGCGAGAAGATCGCGTCGCTCAGCCTGTCACAGTCCAAACAGAACGGGCAGACGCTGCCCGCGCTCGCCAGGGCCAAGGGCGGCGCGCTGCGAGGCATCGACCTGTCGCGCAACCGCGTCTGCGAACACTTCGGCGTCGACGCGATGATGAAGTCGGGCATCCTGAACCAGCTCGAGCACCTCGATCTGAACCGAAACGACCTCCGCGCCAGGAACCTCCGGCCCATGCTCGATCTGCTCGCGCCGCGCGTCCGCACACTCGGGCTCACCGAGGTGCGGCGCTCCGACCTCGTCCGCGACGCCCTCCAGAGCAACATCTCGTTCCCGTACCTGCGCGCGCTCGCTGTCGACACCGAGGGCTTGCCGCCCTCACTCGACGCGCCCTCACTCACCGAGCTCGAGCTCTACCCCAACGGCGAGACCGTCTACGACCTGCCGAAACACCCCGTGTTCTCTCGGCTCACCCGGCTCGTCCTGCGACGCGGCCAGGACAGAGGCTCCATCGAAGGCATCTGCGCGCGCGCCGACCTGAGCTCGCTGCGCTCGATCGAGCTCGACGACGTCGCCGCGTCGGGCACCGCAATAGAAGGGCTCGCGCGCAACCCGACCGCCTCGCGCGTCGAGCGAGTGCGGATCGTGAGGCCCTCGATGCTCAACGCCTCCAGCGACGCGTTCGCGTCTCTGCTCGAACTCGAGTCACTCCGCGAGCTCGAGTTCGAGCGCGTCACCCACGGCTCCGGCGAGCTCGCCGGGCTCCTCTCCAGCCCGAAGCTCTCCATGCTCCAGACGCTGTCGCTGCTCGACTGCTCGCTCACCGACTCGCCGATCCACAGCCTCTTCCACAACGAGGCGCTCACGCGGCTCGAACTGCTCCGCTTCCGCCAGACCAGCAAGCTCTCGGACGTGACCCTCGAGATGCTCGTCGATCCTCCGCATGTTCCGAGGCATTGGCGCCCGAGCAATCACATCCTCGAGACCCGGGCGCGCCGACTTCGCGAAAAAACGAAAAAAGTTCCAGAAACTTGAAATCGTAGGATGGACCGCATGAAAGGCAGTCCATTCGGCCTCTCCGAAGGGTTTGTTTGAAGAATCGACGGCCCATGACCAGTTTTTTTGGAATGATTTCCGCCTCTCCACGTCTTAGGTTCAACGCACGTAAGAAGCGACAGTCGACCTTTTGACTCGTACCACCACTTTCACCTCTCTCATCCGAGAGAGCCCAGGAGAAGACAGACGATGTTCAGCCTTTACACCATATCAACCCAACATCCGTCGCACGCAGCGACCCACGAGGCATCCTTGCGATCCTCGATGCTGCGCGGACTCGAGTTGGGTGCGGTGTATGGCGAACTCGCCGACTCCTCCACCTGCTGGGCCACAGGCGCCCAGGTGAGGGGAAAAGTCAGCGAAGGTGTCATTTTCAACGGCCTCCGTCCCAACGGTGACCTCGACGGAAATGATTTCCAGCTGCCTTGCCCCGACGTTGATACGAAGCCAGACCGCTTCGGGCTCAGACGACCGTATAAGAGGTTAGATTAGATTCTAACCCCATACTCGGTCGGACGATTTAGCCCGGAGCGCCAATAGGCACTCCGGGCTTTTGTTTGTGCGCATTTGCGAGGTCTTCGAGCCAACGGCCCCAAGGTTGGCACGGTAGATGAAAAAGGGATTGTACGACGCCGATTGTATGGCAAGCCAATCCCACATGACTTGGGAAGTAAGGAGCACGAGATGGATGAGATCAAGAACACGACGTACGAGGCGTTCGCCGCCGAGGCTCTCGTGCACCTGGACGCCCTCTACGGTATGGCCCTTCGCATGACCCGTAACGGCGTCGAGGCCGAGGATCTCGTGCAGGAGACTCTCCTGAAGGCGTTCCGCTACTTCTCGAACTACAAGCGCGGGACGAACTGCAAGGCGTGGCTCCACAAGATCATGGTCAACGTCTACATCAACCGGTACAACGCGCGCCGCAAGCGCCCCGAGTACCTGAGCGATGACGAGGGTCGTCCTCTCGAGGAGCGCGCCGTCGCCCCCGAGTCGCACCCCCTCGAGGGCCTGCCCACCGAGGAGCAGGAGCTCTACCACGCGGTCTTCGGTGACGAGGTCCGCGCCGCGCTCGAGGCGATCCCCGAGGACTACCGGACGGTCGTCCTCCTCGCTGACCTCCAGGACTTCGCCTACAAGGAGATCGCCGAGATCGTCGGGTGCCCCATCGGTACCGTCATGAGCCGCCTGCACCGCGGCCGCAAGATGCTTCGAGACCGCCTGAGCGAGTACGCCCTCTCCGAGGGGGTCGTCTCCGCCGAGATCGTCGCCAAGAAGTGCAAGAAGGCGAGCTGAGCCCCTCTCCGAGGACGCTCATCGACGCGAAGAAGCCGACCTCCCCTCCGGGGGGTCGGCTTCTACCGTTTTTGGGACAGAGTACGCTCAGGAACGACAGAAGCTCCAGGCGTACCCTCGCAGCTCAGGCCTCCCGCGTCGCACGAAGACCCGGACGCCGCGCGACGACGCAGCTCTCGGACACCCGCCGCGCTTCCTTCTCCAGACTCCTCGGGCTCCGCCACATGGCCCCGTCTCTCCTCAGTCGGGTGACGCCGCTTGGTGCAACTCCGTCTGGCTACACCGAAAGACGACGCTGGCTGAAGCCCGTGGAACCATCTGCCCTTCCACTCCACGCCCAAGAACGAAGAGACCCCCCACGCCAGCGACGCGGGGGGTCTATTCGTTTCGATAGACCTCATACGGTCAGCGGCACTCGAGCGTCCCGAGGAAGGCCGCGATGTCGTCCTGCTCGTCGCGCGTGGCGCTCAGGTCGCGCACGATCGAGGCGACCTCGCCCACCGCTCCTTCCTGTCGGACATCCTGCGAGGCGTAGAACTGAACGACCCTGCGGATGTCGTCGAACGAGCCGTTGTGCATGTAGCGCGGGCGCTGGGTCACGCCGCGCAGCGAGGGCGTCTTGAACAGGCCTCGGTCGGTCGGCTCGCTGTCGACAGTGTCCAGCTTGGCGCGGCCAGCGCCAGTGTCGTCGGAGTGCATGCCTGCGCCGCCGAAGGGGTCGTCGAAGAGCTGCGCGAGCACCGACGCGCGGCCCTCGGCCTCGGCGGCGTTCTCCGAGCCGATCCCGATGTTGTGGAACTCCTGATCCGAGAAGTTCGGTCCCGAGTGGCACTCGGCGCAGCCGACCTCGTCGAAGAGCAGCGCGCCGCGCACCTCCTGACGGGTCAGGTTGTTCGAGCCCTGAAGGAACCGGTCGAAGCGCGTACCATCACAGGTGATCGTGCGCTCGAAGGCTGCGATGGCCTTGCCGACGTTCGCCACGACGTCCTCCACCTGCTCGACCTGCGTGCCCGACATTCGCTGCCAGCCGAGGTCTCCAGGCGACGCCGCCGTGGGCACGTCGAGCAGGTTCGGCATGCCGCCGAAGACCTGCTCGTACTCGCTCGCGTGGTTCTCGATCGTGAGGTGCGCGATCTCGGTGCGCTTGAGGTTCATCTCGGCCGGGTTCTCCATCGCACGCACCGGCTGCGACCACAGGCTGTCTGCGCGCCCGTCCCACAGGACGAACTTCATCAAGCCCGGGTTTACGATGCCTGGAGAGTGGCGCGTCCCCACCGCGCCGCCGACTCCCGTCGAGAACTGGCGGGTGTCCGAGAACCCCTGCGACGGATCGTGGCATGAGACACACGCGATCGTGCCGTCCGAGCTGAAGCGTTTGTCGTTGAACAGGCGCTCGCCGAAGCGCGCGGCGTCGGCGTCGTCGGCGAATGCGTTGGTCGGGTCGGGGTCGGCGGTCGCCGTCAACGGCTCGAAGAGCTGACGGACGCGCTGCGCCTCACGGTCGTCGGGGCGATCCTCTCGAGGGATGTCGGGCAGATCGTCGAAGTCGGGATCGTCGAAGCCAGGCTCGTCGTCGTCGAACTCGCCACCGTTGGAACGCACGATGATGCACGCGTTCAGTGACAGCGCCATCGCCGCAAACCCGACCAACTTGAATCCCTGCACGACGCTCATGACCGTCACCTCCGCTGCTGCTCTCGACCATCTACATACTGTGTCGCGAGCTTGGACGGGCATCGTGCAAGAAACTTCACTCGAGCACGCAAATACCCACCGCTCACACCGACGCGACCAGCGCGAACGCAAACCCGATGAAGCACGGCAGCAGGAACAACCCGGTGAACACGGTGATGAGCACGACCCCCGGCGACATCACCCTCAGCGACACGAACCCGTCCTCGCGCGGGGTGATGCCTTGCAGTCGAGACAACACCAACAGCTCCTGCCCGTCGGTGAGCACGGGGAGCTTGTCGCCGTCCCTGAAGCGCTTGCGCTGCTTCGCTGTCAGCGTCGCGCGTTGCAGCTTCCCCAACGCGTCCACATACTCGACCTCGCCTCGCTCATCCGACAGGACCCTCGCCGTCGCGTACTCGCCCTCGGTCAGGAACCTTCTGAGGCGCTCGTGGCGGCCCTTCCAGCGCAAGAAGAGCACGAGCGGTGTCAGCAGCGGGCCCAAGAGCGTGATCGCCACAGACAACACCTCTGCCGTGAACCCCATGCTCACAGGGAATCCTTCCATGGCCAGAGACGGTGAGACGATCCAGTATGTGAAGAAGCTCAACATCCCCAACACGAACGCGATGATGCCGACGTGGTCGCTGCTGACCGCGTACATGAACAGCTTGGGTGGCGCGCGCCTGGGTGCTGGCGCGAGGCCTTGCCACCCCTGGAGCACCCCCTCGCCCCTGGAGACCACGAGCGCGCCCTCGTCGTCCTGCGCCGGAGGCCTCGAGATCGCCTCGAGCGAGCGCTCGTACAGCGTGACCTCGCCCGCCGACGCCCCGGAGAGCGTCAGCGCGCCCGCGCTGCCGTCCTCGGCGAGCGTGAGCGAACCCTGGTTCGCGTTCACAGGGTGACGCTCTTCGATCTTGTCGATCGCGTTGAGCAACGTCGCCGTGAAGATGGGGTCGCGAGACGTGCCAAGCTCTCCACGCAACGCCTCCACGCTGAAGCGCGTCCCGAGCCTGGCGAGCTCGTCCGCCGCGACCACCTGGACTGACATCGGTGAGGTCCTGAACAGGTACTCCAGGATCGGCTCGCCCACGACGCCTCCGATTCGACCGATCGCGAAGATCACGTCACGACGCCCGGACGCGTCGAGCTCGGGCGCGAGCTCGCCGAGTTCAGGGACTGTCTCTTATACACATCTGACGCTGCCGACGATCTACTCTGTGTAGAT
>OJDV01000737.1_pt1 | contig 10847 bp, 10 predicted proteins | sample 1592911 | NCBI WGS metagenome assembly OJDV01 (sample SAMN05416860, study PRJEB24817) | seawater metagenome | isolation source: Sea water | place: Canada:Atlantic | collected 2013-11 | reverse complement strand
CAGCGTCAGATGTGTATAAGAGACAGAATTCCACACGCTTCTCCAGCATGGATGCCATTATTAATCAGCACAATTGACTTCCTGTTTTGCCTTGCTTTCTCAGGAGTAAAATCTCCATTTTTGGAAATTACAATTAAATGAATCGGCTTTCCAACATCAGATGTGCCAACTTCAGACAATTTCAAAAAGTCATTTCCTGAAGCCAAAGAACTATATGTTTCTATGAGTTCTTCGTAAGTATATGTCCTGTTATTTAAATAAGGTGACTCTTCTTGAGCATAAAAATTTACTCCAAATAAAATCAAGCAAAGCAGGGAAAAGTACGCAGCTCTATTCAACGATGATTTTTTTCACAATTGAACCTTGCTTGGTAATAACTTTATAGAAATAAATACCACTTGTAATCGGAGCTTTAATTTGTAAAATCCTTGCGTTTACCACTTTCGAACTTTTAATAATTTTCCCTTGAATATCAACCACTTCATAACCGATTAGGTCAATTCCTTTTTCAACTCGTAAAACCATAGCTTCCCCTTTTGAAGAAGGGCTAGGAGATAAGAAAATTCGATTTAATAAATCAACGTTGAGTGATCGTATTCCACTAGCACCTAAAACTTGTATATAGTTTTCTCGCAGCAATGTATCTATAGAAGTCCCCGCCGAAACAATTAATTGCACATCATAAAATCCTGTATCGGTAAAACTTACTTCGATATTTCTACTCGTAGAATTCCCACTTCTGTACACTACATTATTCGGATTAAAACTCCATTGATGCGATAAACTTAGACCACCAATGGAAAGGTTATTAAAGCCAAGCGTATCATTCAAATCTACCACTGTGGTATCGGCTGTAAAAATTGCTACAGATGGAATAAGAGGAGTAATTGCCCTTACGCTATCTCTGAATTCTACTGTTGTAGGAACAAACGTACCTGCTACAACTAATCCATTTACCTTCATTACAGGAATTCTTTCTTGATTCGAAATCCACTGATACTCTCTTGTATGGCTTGGTATGGAGACGTCCTGACCTGCGAAGCTAACCGTATCTATAGAAACCATATCGGTAATTACTCTTAGTGCACTAAAAGTTCCGTAAGGAGTTGTCACAGTTCCCCACGCATCTACTTCATTAATTCTATACCCAGCAGATCCGTAATAAATCGGAGGAAAGCCATTGTTCAGAATAAAGTTAAATGTTGAACTATCACGATCTAAGTAATCAAGTGGAAACTGGAACAACTCATCTTTATCTGAATAACTGCTAACGAGTTGTAAGATTGGGAAAAGCGGAATACCAGTAGGAACTGACGCAGCTCGATAGTCAATAGAAAAATCAGTTAATGAGCTATTTATAAAATTATACGAATCAGTTATAGAGGTGCCACCGAGGGAAAGAGTATCTGCAAAAAGTAACCCAATTCGATTATTCGGCACCGTATTATAAGGTGTTTGAGAAGAACTTACAAATCTTTGAACCGTTTGACTGACTGGTCTTAGAGAGTCAAAATTCCAGACTTGATTCGCTCCTGAACGTTGAAAGTTTAATAGAACTGACGTATCAAGTATTGCAGTACTAAATCGCAACGTATCTCCTGATATAGGCATATTTGAACCATTTACAGTAATTTGAGCGAACGAATGAACGCCAACTAATAAACTAATTCCGAATAATAACTTTTTCATTTTAGTAGCGGTTTGAACCACTAAAATTAACCATTAATGGCAACAACCTCAGAAATTTGATTTGGTAACATTTCCTTCAACATATTTTCAATCCCCGCTTTCAAGGTCATGGTTGAAGAAGGGCAACCGCTGCACGCTCCTCGCAGAACAACGTTCACTTTCCCATCTTCGAAAGAATGAAAGTCAATTGCTCCTCCATCACTTTCCACAGCTGGTCGAATATATTCATCTAAAATATCTGCAATCTTAGCATCTATGCCTTCTAAATCTGTTCGTTTTGGTGTGGCAACCGTTTCTTGTTTTTCTTCAACTTCATCCATTTCCAATGAAGAAACTTTCACTACTACTCCTTCATTATTCAAGTATTCACCAAGAAAGTCCCTTAATTGATGAATAACATCTTCCCATTCAATTATATCCGTTTTTGTGATAGCAACAAAATTACTAGCAATAAAGACTTTTGAAATAAATGGGAAATTTAGCAGTTTCGCTGCCATTGGAGAGTTATCGGCATCGTCATCTAAACCGTATTCATAAACTTGTCCGTCAACCACCATATACCGGTTAGAAACAAACTTCATTGTTGCCGGGTTTGGTGTACTTTCTGCGTAAATATTGTGAGGTGCGATTGTTTTTTCCATAGGTCAAAATTACTCAACAAATCATCATTAGCTTTGTCAAATATTATACTAATTATTATAACATGGCATTGATAAAAACGGTTCGAGGTTTTACTCCAAAGACTGGAAAAAATTGCTTTCTAGCAGAAAACGCAACCCTTATCGGCGATGTTACCACAGGTGATGATTGCAGTATTTGGTATAGCGCTGTAGTTCGTGGCGATGTAAATACCATTTCGTTGGGAAATAAAGTAAATATTCAAGACGGGGCCGTAATTCATTGCACCTATAAAAAATCGAAAACCATAATTGGTAATAACGTTTCAGTTGGTCACAACGCAATTGTTCACGGCTGCGAAATTCATGACAATGTATTGATAGGGATGGGCTCAATTGTTATGGACAATGTAGTTGTTGAGAGCAATGTAATAGTTGCAGCAGGAGCAGTTGTAACCCAAAACAGCAGATTGGAATCAGGCTTTATTTATGCTGGCACGCCTGCAAAAAAGATTAAAGAACTCAGTAATGACCTTAAGACTGGTGAAATAGAACGAATTGCCGACAACTACTTGACTTATTCAAGTTGGTTTAAAGAATAAAAATGAAGATATATCACAACCCTCGCTGCATGAAAAGCAGACAAACTTTAGCTTTAATTGAAGAGGCTGGAATTCAACCTGAGATTATTAAATACTTGGAAAATGTCCCTTCAAGAGAAGACTTACTGGATATTTTGATGAAGTTGAACTTGAAGCCAGCCGATATTTTAAGAAAAGGGGAACCAGCTTACAAAGAAATCATCAAAGGCAAAAGCTTTGGTGAAGAAGAGTTAATTCAAATAATGATTGAAAATCCTAAATTAATCGAACGACCGATAGTTATTCGAGGGAACAAAGCAGTTTTAGGAAGACCGCCAGAAAATGTTAAAGACTTATTTTAGTGAGCTGATTGATCAGCTTTATTGCCTTTGAACTTTTCAACAAAATACATGGTGATTGCGTAAGGCAAAGCAAAAGCAGAAAGGAAAATTAATACCCAAAATGCCAAAGAAAAAATACCGACAAACAATAAAAAACCCGCTGTATACATAGTTTCTAAATAAAATTCTTTGCAATTTTACGCAAAATTTAGCCGACTACATAAATAAATAAAACAAAAATAACATGGAATATAGAATTGAGAAAGACACCATGGGAGATGTAAAAGTTCCCGCTGAGAAGTATTGGGGGGCTCAAACTGAACGCTCTAGAAATAATTTTAAAATTGGTGGAAGCAAACAACAAATGCCACTTGAAATAATTTATGGCTTTGCTTATTTGAAAAAAGCTGCTGCGCATACCAATTGTGAATTAGGCGTTTTAGATTCAGAAAAAAGAGACGCTATTTCAGTTGTTTGTGACGAAATTTTACAAGGAAAACTAGATGACCAATTTCCATTAGTGATTTGGCAAACAGGTTCTGGAACACAAAGTAACATGAACACAAACGAGGTAATTGCGAACAGAGCACATGTTATTGCCGGCAATATTTTAGGCGAAGGCGCCACCGCCATTCACCCAAATGATGATGTAAACAAATCGCAATCTTCAAACGATACTTTTCCAACCGGTATGCACATCGCCTGCTATAAGATGGTTGTGGAAACTACAATTCCTGGAGTTGAAAAACTGAGAGATACTTTGAAAGCAAAAGCGGAGAAGTACATGGGCATTGTAAAAATTGGAAGAACGCATTTAATGGACGCGACACCGTTAACTGTAGGTCAAGAATTTTCTGGATATGTTTCACAATTGGACCATAGCTTGAAAGCTTTAAGACATACCTTAGATCATTTATCTGAATTAGCATTAGGAGGAACTGCAGTTGGAACCGGAATTAACACTCCTAAAGGTTATTCTGAACTAGTAGCGAAGAAAATAGCCGAGTTTACCAAATTACCTTTCATAACTGCTGAAAATAAATTTGAAGCGTTAGCAGCACATGATGCAATTGTAGAAACTCATGGAGCTCTAAAGCAAATGGCAGTGAGTTTAATGAAAATTGGGAATGACATTCGATTACTTGCTTCTGGGCCAAGATGTGGTATTGGCGAATTAGACATTCCTGCAAACGAGCCAGGTTCATCTATAATGCCTGGCAAAGTAAATCCAACTCAGGCAGAAGCATTAACAATGGTTTGCGCCCAAGTAGTTGGCAACGACATGGCGGTTGCTGCAGGTGGCATGAATGGGCATTTTGAACTGAATGTATTCAAACCTATGATGGCTCAAAATCTTTTGGAATCCGCTCGTTTAATTGGTGACGCTTGTGTTTCTTTCAATGACAACTGTGCAATTGGTATTGAGCCAAATCACGCCAACATAAAGCAAAACTTAAACAATTCATTAATGCTGGTAACGGCATTGAATACTCATATTGGGTACGACAAGGCTTCAAAAATTGCCAAAACAGCTCACCAAAATGGAACTACTTTGAAAGAAGAGTCTATCAATTTAGGCTATTTATCTTCTGAGGAGTTTGACGCATGGGTCGACCCAAGTAAGATGATTGGAAGTTTATAACAGCCTAATCAAAATAATAAAAGAAGGCTGATTAACTGAGAGGATAATCGGCCTTCTTGTCTTTCACAATTACGACAGTTTTTATTTCAATCAATAAAAATAATTCACCTAATAGTTATGAAAATAGTTAAATTTTCATCTTCCTTTTTTTTATGCTTGCTATTCGTAGCCTGTAATGAAATGAGTACGGACGAATCAACATTTAATAACCTTAAAATTGAAATAACTACCATTGAGAGTCCTGCTGCAAGTAGCATAAGAGGTATCTCTGTTGTAGACTCTAATACCATTTGGTTAAGTGGTGCAAATGGATCGATACTAAGAAGTATAGACGGCGGACAGACTTGGGCCCAACTTCAATCACCAGATAAAGATTCTTTAGACTTTCGCTCCGTTCATGCTTTTTCTTCAAACTCAGCTATCATTGTAAGCGCAGGGTTTCCTGCTAGGGCATACAAGACAGTTGACGTTGGACAAAGTTGGAATTTAGTTTATGAGAACAAAGATTCTTCTGCCTTCATGAATTCAATTGCTTTTAAAAATGATCGAGAAGGAATTATTATGGGTGACCAGCTGAATGGGAGGCATTTATTACTTCGAACCGGAGACAGCGGGGATATTTGGAAACGAATTGATTCAGTTGATATTCCAAAACCATTAGCCATCGAAAATGCTTTTGCCGCCAGTGGTTCATGCATTGCTGTGAGTAATACTAGTCAATTTTTAATTGGATTTGGTGGAGAACAGTCACGCATTTTCACTTCTAAGAATGGTTATAAATGGAAAGCTGAGACCACACCAATGCACCATGGTGGGGCATCGAGTGGAATTTATTCTATTGCAGCTTCAGGTGATGGAAAAATTTTGGCCGTTGGAGGAGATTATTCAAAAGCCGATTCTTCTCATTTCCCAATTATTTCAATAAACGATGGGAAATCTTGGATAAAAACAAATGGGAAAGTTGATGGTTATAGATCGGTAGTAACATACTCTAAACAAGGTCAATTTTGGGTATGCGGAGGTACAAATGGCTTAGAAATGAGCTCAAACGATGGCAAAAATTGGATGAAATTTTCGTTTCAAAATATAAATACATTAAGATTTTTACAAAAAACAACTAAAGCCATAGGGGCAAATAGCAAAGGGGAAATCTTTTTGTTCGATTTTCAATTTAAGAAAGATTAACCAAAACAGATTCCCTGTTAAACGATTCTAAATTATATTTGCAAAAAGAGGTCTATTTTGAGATTAACAAAAATTTACATCATACTATTGGTTTCGGGATTTACCTTTATCGGTTTACCGATTTCAACTTCTTATCTCAGAATGTTAAATGATGTAGAAATCAACAATTTCAGCTTAGATTTATCTGAAGAAGAAGAGCGAGAAAGTTCAAAGAACGAAACCAAGGAATTAGAAAGCAAACTAGTCAAAGATTTAAACAGTTTTGCAATATTTAAATGCAATCAGCAAAACGCCCTTGCTTTTCACGACAACCTGCTATCTTACAGTTCGTTAATCAAAGAAGTTACTACCCCTCCTCCTGAACAATTAATTGCATAAAATCAATTAATTATCTCGAATAAATATTCGAACATTTCTTTTTCTCAACTTTTATTATATGAAATTATTTAGTCAATTAAAACACGACTTACCAAGTAGTGTTATTGTATTTTTTGTCGCACTCCCTCTGTGTTTGGGAATTGCTTTGGCATCTGGAGCACCTTTATTCTCAGGTCTAATTGCCGGCATCGTTGGAGGCATTGTTGTGGGCTCCTTAAGTGGGTCAGCACTTGGAGTAAGTGGACCTGCTGCAGGACTGGCAGTAATCGTATTAAGTTCCATTCAAGAATTAGGAACATACGAAGCATTCTTATTGGCCGTAGTGTTTGCCGGTGTTTTCCAATTGATACTAGGAGTTTTGAAAGCAGGTTTCATTGGTTATTACTTCCCTTCCTCAGTTATTAAAGGAATGCTTTCAGGAATTGGTGTCATCATTATTTTAAAGCAACTACCTCATGCTTTTGGGTACGATGCAAATTATGAGGGAGATATGGATTTCATTCAAGCCGATGGGGAAAATACCTTTTCTGAACTACTGAATATTTTCGACAACATTTCAACTCCCGCCATGACAGTTGCCATTATTTCTTTGGCTATTTTATTACTGTGGGACAATGTATTATCAAAGAAATTTAAAGTGTTTAAACTAATTCCAGGACCTTTAGTGGCAGTAGCTTTTGGAATTACTTTCGAACTAATAACGAACGTTTATTTTCCTAATTGGAGTATCTCAAGCGAGCATCTCGTTAGCGTTCCTGTGGCAAAAGATTTTTCTGGATTCATTGGCCAATTCAGCCTACCAGATTTTTCTCAAATTGGAAATTATAATATCTATGTGATTGCCTTAACTATGGCAATTGTTGCAAGTTTAGAAACCTTGCTTAGTGTTGAAGCTACAGACAAACTAGACCCTAAAAAAAGAGTCACCCCAACCAATCGTGAATTGATTGCTCAAGGTGCAGGAAACGTTGTTTCAGGTATGATTGGCGGATTGCCAATTACACAAGTAATTGTGAGAAGCTCTGCCAATATACAATCTGGCGGTAAAACAAAACTTTCAGGTATCCTTCATGGATTCTTAATACTTATAAGTGTGGTTTTAGTTCCGAACATTCTCAACCAAATCCCATTGGCAGTATTAGCAAGTATTTTACTTGTTGTGGGTTTTAAGTTAGCTAAGCCAAGTTTATTTAGAGCGATGTATAATCTTGGACCAAAGCAATTCTTACCATTTATTGTTACGATGGTTGGAATCGTTTTTACAGATTTATTGACCGGAATTGCATTGGGTGTAGGGGTTGCTATTTTCTTTATTGTAAGAAACAATTACAGTAATTCTCACTTTATGCACATTAAAGAAACGGATGTGGAGTGTCATAAAGTAGAAATGACTTTGTCGGAAGAAGTCACCTTTTTAAATAAAGGAGCAATTCTTCAAGAACTAAACAACCTACCAAATTGTACTGAAATCACGATAGACATACGAAAATCGGTAAGAGTAGATTACGATGTATATGAAATCATTGATAATTTTAGACTGAATTCTGCAAAAGACAGAGATATTAAGGTGATTATCAAAAGTGATACAAAGTATAGTACAGCTGATTATTAAACTAAAAAAGGGGGTAATCTAGATTACCCCCTTTTTCCTTTATCGCTTAAATTCCTAAATGAATTTATCGCCTTTCTCGATTTTAATATCTGTTACAAACTGTTTAATCTTTTGCTCATCTTCCTTCTTGCAAACCAATAATGTATCGTTTGATTCTACTACTATGTAATTTTTCAAACCCTGTAAAACCACTAATTTATTCTTTGGAACACTCACAATGCAGTCTTCTGAATCGTACAGCATTACGTTCTTACCTACTACCGCATTATTATCTTCATCGTGTTCTAGATGAGTATATATAGAACCCCAAGTTCCTAAATCAGACCAACCTATATCGGCAGATAAAACAAATACGTTCTTTGCCTTTTCCATAATGCCGTAATCGATGCTAACACTCTTGCATTCAGAATAAATTGAATCTATTGCTTGTGCTTCTTTCTTAGTCCCAAAAGCACCTACTTGCTCTTTAAAAAGGGCATCCATTTCCGGTAATAATTTTTCAAATGACTCATTAATAGAGGCTAAACTCCAAATGAACATTCCTGAGTTCCAACTAAAATCGCCACTATCTAAAAACTGTTTTGCTAAAATTAAATCAGGCTTTTCTGTAAAAGTCTTTACCCTCTTCAATTCAGAATCTCCACTGTCATCGAATTGAATGTACCCATAACCGGTATCAGGTCTGCTAGGCTTTATGCCCAGCGTAACTAGAGCGTTATTTGCCTCTGTATAGTCCAACGCAGTTGTCATTACCTCCACAAACTTATCCTCTTTCAAAATCAAATGATCTGCGGGAGCGACAATGATATTAGCGTTCGGGTTTTTTGTTGCGATTTTATAATTGGCATAAGCAATGCAAGGAGCAGTATTTCTCCTGCTAGGTTCACATAAAACTTGGTCCTCTGTAACATCTAGTTGCTTTAGCACTAAATCTTTATACAAATCGTTAGTAACAATGTAAATATTTTCTTTTGGGGCCAACTTCAATAACCTATCAAATGTTTGTTGAATTAAGGTTTGACCAGTTCCTAATATATCTATGAATTGCTTAGGAAAGGCTGTTCTACTCATTGGCCAAAATCGACTTCCGATACCTCCTGCCATGATTACGCAATAGTTGTTTTCTTTTTTCATCTTTGTTTTTAAAGCGTGACAAATGTACTTAATTCAAATGCCGCGTATTGACTCCTACCATTGATTTTAGTCTTAAGAAATTGTAAATTTTTCTACTTCTGCGTGACCACTTATTAAATAGGTCCTTCCGCTTTTTGATTCCGAACATTCAATTCGAGTTCTCCGTTTGTTTCCTCTTTTAAAAACTCTTTCTTGAAATATGAATTCCTCACCTTCTGACAATGAATCTAAAAAAACAGTGTCAGAGTATTGGTCATATTTTTTCAATATTTTGAAAAGTTCAGGGTCTGAACAGCTAGATGCTTTTGGCTGATTTAAATGCTTTCTCAGTGCAATAGCAATATCATTTGGAAAACTAACCTTTGCCATTAGTTGCTTTAGCATGTCTGAGTAAATTGTTTTCCACTCAATGCCATGAGGATTAACTCTTCCTTTATGCTGCTCCCAACATGCTACATGAGCAATTTCATGGGTTAAGGTGATTAAAAAATGGTATTGATTCAAATTCCCATTCACCGAAACTCTGTTTGGCTTTCCTTGAAAGGCGGGCCTAAAATCACCAAATTTAGTTTTACGTGCTTTAGAAATTCTTAAATGAAATGGCAATTGCCCATACCACTGCTGAATCAATTGCATTGATTCTTCGGGAATGTATTTGAGAAGAACTTTAGACAAGGTTTATGAAAATATTTGGTAAACCAGCAAACTTGAGAAATAAGCCAATGCCCCCATATAAACCAATTGAATAATAGGCCATTTCCACCCCCCTGTCTCTTTCACCACAATAGCAACGGTTGCCATGCATTGCAACGCAAATGCATAGAATATAAGTAGTGAGTACCCTGTGGCACGAGTATATACCTTCTCCCCTGTTTCAGAAAACGTTGCACGTTGCATTTTGGCTTTTATTCCTTCCGTATTTTCCGCATCTCCGACAGTATATAAGGTAGCCATAGTTCCTACAAAGACTTCACGAGCCGCGAATGAAGTAATAATTGCTATTCCAATTTTCCAATCAAACCCTAGCGGTCGGATGGCAGGCTCAATGAATTTACCGATGTGCCCAGCATATGAAACTTCTAATTTGTCAGTTGCAATTTGCTCATTAATTGAGGTAGCATCCGAATTTGAATGAGCTAGCAAAGTTTCATATTTTGCATCAATGGCTGCCATTTTATCACCCGGCCCGTAAGAAGAAAGCACCCAGAGAACTATCGAGACTGCAATGATAATTTTCCCAGCCTCAAATAAGAACAGTTTGGTTTTATTCAAAATCGTCATCCCAACATTGGTCCAACGTGGAGTGCGGTATATCGGCAATTCCATTACAAAGTGACTTCTCTCTTCCGACTTAACAATATATTTCATTACAAACGCTGTAGCCATTGCCGCCCCAAACCCTAATAAGTACAATCCCATCATCACAATCCCTTGTAAATTGAAACTTAAGAATTGTTTATCGGCTGGTATTACGAGAGCAATTAATAGTGTATAAACCGGTATTCTGGCAGAACAACTGATCAATGGTGTGACAAAAATAGTAAGGAGTCTTTCCTTTTTATTTGCAATTGTACGAGCGCTCATTATTGCAGGAACTGCGCAAGCTGCTCCTCCAAGTAACGGAATTATAGACCTGTCTCTTATACACATCTGACGCTGCCGACGATC
>OJDV01000735.1_pt1 | contig 10864 bp, 10 predicted proteins | sample 1592911 | NCBI WGS metagenome assembly OJDV01 (sample SAMN05416860, study PRJEB24817) | seawater metagenome | isolation source: Sea water | place: Canada:Atlantic | collected 2013-11 | reverse complement strand
GTTTTAATTGAAGTGTAGCAAATCTGTCTGAGAAAAACTCATTAAAATACATGGTTTCAAAACTATTAACACCAGCTACAGAAAAACGATTCATAATGGTTTCTTTCCTAATATTATTAGGATACGCATGATATAAATGGGTAAGAGGAGTGCTTCCAGTTGCAAGACCGCTACTTAATACTATTTCTGAAAAGACATCTTCATTATATGTTATTTTATGGCGAGTTCTAAAGTCGACTTTAAAGAAATTAAAATCACCCTTTATTACATTTTTAAAACTTTGGGTCAATTGAAGCGTGAACTTTGGGAAGCCGTCCTTAGTTTCAATAATTTTATCTGTTAGATTATCATAATTACTAAACGGACTCCATTGCAAGCTAACTTTAGCAGTTGTGACATCGAATTTTTTATAGCTTTGATCGTCAATTACGAAGTTGTAATTATAAGTTGGATCAATTTTACTTATCGCAAATTCAGTTTCGGTAATTAAATGATTTGATACTTGGTGTTCAATATTAATAGCTTTTGTAATGTGTTTATGGAATAAATCTATATTCAATAAACGAGGCTCGAAAAACTGAAAAAAGCGTTTGTCAGTTAAAAAACTAGAACTACCTGTTTCCTGCAAGTCATCAGTATAAGAAAGGTTAATCCAAGTGCTAGTAGCTTCATCGACTCTAAAACCACCTCCAATTCTATACTTGAAGCGATGATCTTTAAATCCATAAACGACATAACTATCTATGCGATATTTTTCTGAAAACTCATCGTTAGTAACGCCTCCTAACCCTGTTCTTAAGCCTTCATATTGATTAAATTTCACTAGATATCGAAGATCTACATTTAAAAACCGGGTTGGAAAATAACCATTACCTAGTTGTTTTATATAGTCAACTTTTTTAATGGTATCTTTTTCAACTACTGAAGAATCTTGTTGAGTTGTAGGTTCTTGTGAGTGCAATGCATAAGAACATAGTGTTATAAGTAATAAGAATAAACACTTATGCATCGAGGAACTAATAATGGATTTAAAATTAAAAGAATAAAAAGCGACTTATTAAAATGTCGCTTTTGTGAGATTTATACAGTCATTATTTCTTTTTCTTTGACATCAAAAACGTCGTCTATCCTTTTAACGTACTTGTCTGTCATTTGTTGTACGTCAATTTCAGCATTTTTTTGTTGATCTTCAGAAGCATCATCAAGGTTCTTGATATCAGAATTAGCTTCTTTACGTGCGCTTCTTATTCCAACTTTTGCATCTTCTGCTTCTGCTTTAGCTTGTTTTGATAAATCGCGTCTACGCTCTTCTGTTAATGGCGGAACATTAATAATAATTGTTTCTCCATTACTCATAGGATTGAAACCTATGTTTGCAACCATAATGCCACGTTCAATTTCTTGTAGCATGCTTTTTTCCCAAGGTTGAACTGTAATTGTTCTACCATCAGGCGTATTCACATTTGCTACTTGAGATAAAGGTGTTTGAGAGCCATAGTAGTCTACCATTACACTTCCAAGCATTGCTGGACTTGCTTTTCCAGCTCTAATGTTTGAAAATTGTTTTTCTAGGTGCTTAATGGCACCATCCATAGCTTCTTGAGCTGTATCTAATATAAATTTTATGTCTTCGTTCATTTTAAAAAACTTTATTTAATATAATACTTACCAAAAAATAAGCCAAACATTATAAATTAACTTTAGTACCTATATTTTCTCCGGAAACAACCTTCATTAAGTTTCCTTTTTTATTCATATCAAACACAATGATTGGCAGTTTGTTTTCCTGACTAAGTGTAAATGCAGTAGTATCCATTACTTTAAGTCCTTTTCTTAACACATCATCAAAAGTGATATGATCAAACTTAACTGCTGTTACATCTTTTTCAGGATCAGCTGTATAAATACCATCAACACGTGTTCCTTTTAAAATTACATCTGCTTCAATTTCAATAGCTCTTAAAACGGCTGCTGAATCTGTTGTGAAATACGGATTACCTGTTCCGCCTCCAAAAATAACAACACGACCTTTTCTTAAGTGACTCATTGCTTTTCTTCTAATAAAAGGCTCGGCAACTTCATTAATCTGAATGGCAGTTTGTAGACGTGTTTTTACACCTGCATCTTCTAAAGCATTTTGTAATGCTAAACCATTAATAACGGTTGCTAACATTCCCATATGATCGCCTTGAACACGATCCATACCATTCATTGCTCCAGCAACACCTCTAAAAATATTACCACCACCAATTACGATAGCGACTTCGACACCCAATTCTGTAATTTCTTTGATGTCTTTAGCATATTCTGATAATCGCTCAGGATCAATTCCATATTGTCGCGAACCCATTAGAGCTTCGCCAGATAATTTAAGTAGGATTCTTTTATACTTCATAGTTGTGTTGAAAGTTTAACAAATATAATCATTATTGTAATTTAGAAAAGTAGAATTTGGATATAAAAAAAACCTCTCGGTTAATGAGAGGTTTTTTTTATAAAAGAATAAAACAGATTACCCTACTGTAGCACGTTTAAATCCAGTAACAGCAACGTCACCATAAGATTCTACATACTGAGCAACAGTTTTCTTTTCATCTTTGATAAACTTTTGATCTAATAAACATTGTTCTTGATCTAAAGTCGTGTTATCAGAAACGAAACGCTCCATTTTACCAGGTAAAATTCTGTCCCATATTTGTTCTGGCTTCCCTTCAGCTTTTAATTCTGCTTTTGCAGCGTCTTCAGCTTCAGTTAATACCTCAGGAGTTAATTGCGCCATAGAGATGTAACTTGGTACATTCTTTAAGGTCTTACCTAAACGTCCTAATTCTATATTGTCTTTTTCGATAACTGCTATTCTTGCTTCAGTTTCAGAAGCAACGAATGCAGAATCAAAATCTTTATAAGATAATGTAGTTGCTCCCATTGAAGCTACTTGCATTGCTACATCTTTTACTAATACTTCAACGTTATCAACTTTTGCAGATAAACCAACTAAAGCAGCAATTTTATTGATATGCACATATTGTCCTACGTAAGGAGCATCTATCTTTTCAAAACCAGTGATTTCTAATTTTTCACCAATAACTCCAGTTTGTTCTATTAACTTTTCAGTAACAGTCATTCCTCCAAAATCAGCAGCTAAAAATTCTTCTTTAGTGTTGTAGTTTAAAGCGATATCACCTAATTGGTTAGCTAATGCTACAAAGTTTTCGTTTTTTCCAACGAAATCAGTTTCACATCCTAATACAATAGCAACACCAGATGTATTGTCTGCATTAATTTTAGCGACAGCAGCACCTTCAGATGAATCTCTGTCAGCTCTTTTTTCTGCAACTTTTTGTCCTTTTTTACGAAGTACTGCAATGGCTTTGTCAAAATCGCCTCCAGCTTCAACTAAGGCTTTTTTACAATCCATCATACCAGCTCCAGTAGCTTGTCTTAATTTATTTACTTCAGCGGCTGTAATTTTTACAGTATTTTCCATAGTGTTATAAAATTAAAAAAAGTCGTTTAATTATCATTTCATAAAGAAAACAATTAAACGACTTAATACTATTGTGTAATTGTTAATTTATTCTTCTTCGTTAGATGCAACTGGTGCAACAACTTTAGCTTCTTTTTTCGCTGCTGGTGCAACTACTTCAGCTTTCACTTCTTCTTTTACCTCAGTTTTTGTTTTAGCTTTAGCTTCTTTTTTCGCTGCTGGTGCAACTGCTTCAGCTTTCACTTCTTCTTTAACCTCAGTTTTTGTTTCAGCTTTTACTTCTTTTTTCGCTGCTTGTGATTTTTCACTTTTAGCATCTTTTTCAGCTTTGTCTGATTTTCTTTCAGCTAAACCGGCTGCAACTGAAGCTGCAACTGCTGACATAATGCAATTAATAGATTTAGAAGCATCGTCATTTGCTGGAATTAAGTAATCTACTTCACGTGGATCAGAATTTGTATCTACCATTGCGAAGATTGGAATTTTTAATTTCTGTGCTTCTTTAATAGCGATGTGCTCACGTTTGATATCTACAACAAATAATGCTCCAGGTAAACGTGTCATCTCAGAAATAGAACCTAAATTCTTTTCTAATTTAGCACGTTGACGATCAACTTGTAAACGTTCTTTTTTAGATAATGAATTGAATGTACCGTCTTTTTTCATACGATCAATCATATCCATTTTCTTAACAGCTTTTCTAATTGTTACGAAGTTCGTTAACATTCCGCCAGGCCATCTTTCAGTAATGTAAGGCATGTTTACATTTGCTGCTTTTTCAGCAACAATGTCTTTAGCTTGTTTTTTGGTAGCAACAAATAAGATTTTCTTTCCAGAAGCTGCAATCTTGTGCAATGCTTCTCCAGTTTCTTCAATTTTTGCTTGTGTTTTGTATAAGTTGATGATATGGATACCATTACGTTCCATATAAATGTAAGGAGCCATGTTTGGATCCCATTTTCTTGTAAGGTGACCAAAGTGTACACCTGCATCAAGTAATTCTTTTACTTCTACTTTTTCCATTTTGTATTCGTTTACGTTCTGTTAAATTAGCAATGACAAAGTGGTTGCTTGCGCTCGCCTTTATCATTTAGATGCTAAACTGTACCTGAACTTACTTCAGGGTTTTTTAAATCTTGCTGAAATTTTCAGCGGTTTTAATCTAAAGCTGTTCTGATGGTTGACCAGAACAGCTTTGATAAATTTTTATATTCCGAAAAAACTCCAGAATAATAAAAAGGAATAGGATTAACGTTTCGAGAACTGGAATTTCTTCCTTGCTTTCTTCTGACCGAATTTTTTACGTTCAACCATTCTTGGGTCTCTAGTTAATAATCCTTCTGGCTTTAATATTAGTCTGTGTTCCGCATCAATCTCACACATTGCACGAGATAATGCCAAACGGATCGCTTCGGCTTGGCCTGTAATGCCACCACCAAAAACGTTTACTGTAATATCAAAGTTGCCATCGTTGTTAGTCATGGTTAAAGGTTGGTTTACTTTGTACTGCAATGTTGCAGTAGGAAAATAAACCGCCATGTCTTTTTTGTTCACCGTGATCTTGCCTTTTCCTTTAGCAAGGTACACACGAGCAACAGCCGTCTTTCTACGACCGATTTTGTGCATTACTTCCATTAGTTAACTTGGTTTAAGTCAATTGCTTTTGGTTTTTGAGCTTCATGTTTATGAGCCGAACCAACAACAACATTTAAATTACGGAATAACTCTGCACCTAATTTGTTTTTAGGGAGCATTCCTTTTACTGATTTTTCCACGATTCTTGCTGGATCTTTTCCAAACAATTCAGTCGCAGTTAAACTTCTTTGACCACCTGGGTAACCTGTGTGACGAATGTACGTTTTGTCATTCCACTTGTTTCCTGATAAGTTGATTTTTTCAGCATTGATAATAATTACATTATCACCGCAATCAACATGTGGTGTGAAGTTAGGTTTGTGTTTACCTCTTAAAAGTATTGCTACTTTAGAACATAAACGACCTAGCGTTTGATCTGCAGCGTCAACTAAAACCCACTCTTTATTAACAGTAGCTTTGTTTGCTGAAATCGTTTTGTAGCTTATTGTGTCCACACTTATTCATATTAATTACCTGTCTCACGACAAATAGGTTAAACTTTTCTCTCTCAAAAAGAGTTTGCAAATTTACGATTAAATATTTGATAACCAAATGGACTTAGTTGTTTTTTGTTGGTAATTATATGCACAGATTGAAATGCCAATAATTTAAACTTGAACCGTTGCTCTTTGAAGCCTGTCATTGATAGATTTTCCTAATCCAAAATCTGGCAAACGTTCTGCAATAATGATGTCTAAATCTTGCTTGTCTAATTGGTGTAAAGCGTCATATAGTTTTGAAGCAGCTTCTTGTAAGTCTTTGGTTTCAGACAATACAATTTGAAACGTAATAGCATCATGTTTTTCAGGATATTGAAACGCTAAAACACCAATGCGTTTATTACAGTGTTTTTCAATAGCTTCTGAAATATTATTGACTAAAATAGTTTGTGTTGAAGGTGCATAATGACGGTCTAACATGCCTGGAGCATCAGGAGCAATCTCTTTTTTGTTTTTAATTTCAATAGATCCAACAATGCTTTCAATAGCTTCAATAGATGTCGAACCCAAACGATAAATAACAGGTTCATCACCTTCAAAACCTATGATTGTTGATTCAATTCCTCGCTGACAAGCGCCTCCATCGAGAACCATTTTAATATCATCTTTAAAATAACTTTCGACATGTTGTGCAGTCGTCGGACTAATACTTCCAAACGGATTTGCACTTGGTGCAGCTAATGGAAAGTCTAGTAGATTTAATAACTCTAAAGTCACAGAATGATTTGGGATACGAACCGCAACCGTATCTTTTCCAGCAGTAATTATTTCCGGAATAGTAGATTGTTTTGGAAGTACAAGTGTTAAAGGTCCAGGCCAAAATGCATCAGCCAAGCGTTTTGCTTTTTCAGGAACATGGCTTACAATATTAGGTAGAGCTTCAATAGTCGAAATATGAACAATCAACGGATTAAAAAACGGACGTTTCTTAGTCTCAAAAATGCGTTTAATCGCTTTTTCACTAAAGATGTTTCCAGCTAGTCCATAGACAGTTTCAGTAGGAATAGCAACTAATTCTTCTGAATTTAAAATAGCAATCGCTTTTGATATGTCTTTTGAAATGATACTCATAGTTCTTTACTACTTGCAATATTACTTCAAAAAAACGAAAGAATTATTCCAAAAGAAGAATGTCCTTTTAGTAGTTTTGCAGCTTTAAATATTTTTAGATGATTTCAGTAGATAATTTAGCAGTAGAATTTAGTGGTCACACATTGTTTAGTGATGTGTCATTTACGATTAATGCAGATGATAAAATTGCATTGATGGGGAAAAATGGTGCAGGAAAATCCACAATGATGAAAATTATTGCAGGTGTTCAAAGTGCAACTCGAGGAAACGTAAGAGCTCCTAAAGATGCTATTATTGCATATTTGCCACAGCATTTATTAACTGAAGATAATACCACTGTTTTTGAAGAAGCTTCTAAAGCTTTTAGTCATGTGTATACTATGCGTGATGAGATGGAAGGTTTGAACAAGCAGCTTGAAACTAGAACCGATTATGAGTCTGATGAGTACATGAAAATTATTGAGCGTGTATCAGATTTAGGCGAGAGTTATTACGCATTGGAAGATGTGAATTACGATGCCGAAGTTGAAAAAGCACTCAAAGGGTTAGGATTTAGGCAAGCGGATTTCACAAGACAAACCAATGAGTTTTCTGGTGGATTTCGTATGCGAATTGAACTCGTGAAAATATTACTTCAAAAACCAGATTTAATTTTATTAGATGAGCCTACCAATCATATTGATATTGAATCTGTAATTTGGTTAGAAGATTTTTTGGTAAATAAAGCCAATGCAGTTGTTGTGATTTCTCATGATCGTGCCTTTATTGATAATATCACCAATCGTACTATTGAAGTGACTATGGGACGTATTTACGATTATAAAGCGAAGTATACGCATTACTTACAATTGCGTGAAGATCGAAGAACACATCAAATCAAAGCTTATCAAGAACAGCAAAAATTTATTGCCGATAATCAAGTGTTTATTGACCGCTTTAAAGGAACTTACTCCAAAACGAATCAAGTCACCTCTAGAGAACGCATGCTAGAAAAACTGCAAATTATAGAGGTTGATGATCTTGATACGTCTGCTTTGAAATTACGTTTTCCACCAACGCAACGCTCAGGTGATTATCCTGTAACAGTAAAAGACGTCTCTAAATCTTATGGTGATCATGTGGTGTTTAAAGATGCAAACATGTCTATTGCTAGAGGTGAGAAAGTCTGTTTTGTTGGTCGAAATGGTGAAGGTAAATCGACAATGATTAAAGCCATCTTAGGTGAAATTGATGTCGATGGAACCTGTAGTTTGGGTCACAATGTGAAGGTTGGATATTTTGCTCAAAACCAAGCCGCTTTATTGGATGAAGACGTAACCATTTTTCAAACTGTTGATGAGGTTGCCAAAGGAGATGTTCGCACACAAGTCAAGAATATTCTTGGTCGTTTTATGTTTAAAGGTGATGAAATTGATAAAAAAGTAAGTGTGTTGTCTGGTGGTGAAAAAACCAGATTAGCTATGGTAAAGTTATTACTAGAACCAGTAAACTTGCTTATTCTCGATGAGCCAACGAATCATTTAGATTTAAAATCTAAAGATGTATTGAAAGAAGCGCTTCAGAATTTTGACGGAACCTTAATTCTGGTATCTCATGATCGTGATTTTCTGCAAGGGCTTTCAAAAAAAGTATTCGAATTTAAAGAAAAACGTGTCATAGAACATTTTGAAACGATTGATGATTTCTTAGTAAGAAATCGTGTTGAGAGTTTAAAGGCGATTGATTTGTAGAGCGTTTTCACGTATAACTGGTTAATTTTTAAGTATTTTTGCAACCTTATGCAAGAGTTAAAACTTTCAGATTGGTTACCTACCACAAACAAAGAGGTTAAGATACGCGGTTGGGATGCGCTTGACGTTATTCTATTTAGTGGTGACGCTTATGTAGATCATCCTTCGTTTGGGCCTGCAGTCATTGGTCGTATTTTAGAAAGTTACGGTTTGCGTGTAGCTATTGTTCCACAGCCTTGTGTTACAGATAATCTTCAGGATTTTGAAAAGCTTGGGACTCCAAAATTATTTTTCGGAGTTACTGGAGGTTGTATGGATCCAATGCTTAGTAATTATAATGCGAATAAAAAGCGAAGAGATAAAGATGCCTATACACCAAATGGCGACATTGGATTTAGACCAGATTATGCTACAACAGTGTATTCAAATATTTTAAAAGATAAATTTCCAGATACACCAATTTTAATTGGAGGAATTGAAGCATCGTTGCGTAGAGTTACACATTACGATTATTGGAGTGACAAACTAATGCCATCCATTTTAGAAAGCTCTAAAGCTGACATGTTGGTTTATGGAATGGGAGAACAACCGCTTCGTGAAATTGTACGTTTGATGCAAAAAGGGGTTCCGTTTTCTAGTATCACAACAGTTAAACAAACAGCAGTTTTATTGAATGCTGACGCGAAAATTCCTAAAAACAGTAATTGGGAAGATGTAGAAATCGCTTCTCATGAAGTCTGTTTAAGTGATAAGAAAAAGTATGCTTCTAACTTTAAGGTTATAGAACAAGAATCTAATAAATTAGCTGCAAGACGTATTTTTCAGAAGGTAGGCGATAAGACATTGATGATTAATCCGCCTTGTCCTACAATGACAGAAGACGAAATTGATGCGTCTTTTGAGTTGCCATATACAAGAATGCCACACCCAAAATATAATAAGCGTGGACCAATTCCTGCTTATGAAATGATTAAGTTTTCCATAAACATACATCGTGGTTGTTTTGGTGGTTGTAGTTTTTGCACCATATCTGCTCATCAAGGGAAATTTATAGCTTCTAGAAGTCAGGAATCTGTATTGCGTGAAGTCGATACCGTTGCGAATATGCCAGATTTTAAAGGGTATTTGAGCGATATAGGAGGACCAAGTGCCAATATGTATAAAATGAAAGGTAAAGTACAATCTATATGCGATAAGTGTATTTCGCCTAGTTGTATTTCGCCAGTGATTTGTAGTAATTTAGATACGTCTCATAAGCCTTTAACCGATTTATATCAAGCGGTTGATAGTCATCCAAAAGTGAAGAAGTCATTTATAGGTAGTGGTATTCGACATGATATGTTAGTACCAGAATTTAATAAAAATGCAGATCCAAAAGAGTTAGACGATTATACGGAAGAAGTCATGACTAAACACGTGTCTGGTCGACTTAAAGTCGCACCAGAACATACGAGTGATCCTGTTTTAAAACTGATGCGTAAACCGTCGTTTAAATATTTCCACAAGTTCAAAGAACGTTTTGATAAGATCAATATTAAGAAAGGTTTAAAGCTTCAATTGATCCCTTATTTTATATCTAATCATCCAGCTTGTGAAGTTGAAGACATGGCAAATCTAGCTGCCGAAACTAAAGATATGGGTTTTCAGTTAGAGCAAGTACAAGGATTTACTCCAACACCTATGACAGTTGCTACTGTGATTTATTATAGTGGTTACCATCCTTACACACTTAAAAAAGTAAACACACCTATCACGCGACAAGAAAAAGACGAACAACACCGTTTTTTCTTTTGGTATAAAGATGAAAACAAAGCGTGGATAAAAAAGACCTTGAATAGATTAGGACGTGAAGATTTATTAAAAGTATTACTTCCTGAAAAAGACGAAAAATGGCGTAAAAATAAACCTAGTGGTGAGGCGAAAAACACGTATAATGATGCCATTCCTTTTAACCAACGGAAGAATAAGGCGAAGTTTAAATCAAAACCAAAGGCCAATAAGCGACGTTAATTATTTTAACTTCGATGTATTAATCTCAAAAAAATAACTCATTACGCTATAAAATTTAGCATAATGAGTTATTTTTTTGATCATTTATAATGATAGTAAGACTTTAAAAATCTACTATGGTATAAAATCTAATGTTTCGTAGTCTTTCCCAATATAATAGAAAGGGTAAGGAGCATCATCATCAATTGTGATGGTAGCAATAACAGCAAAGTGTTTTGTTTCACCTGGAGCAGGATCTTCTATACCTAATCTATTAGCAGAAATCGTGATGTCATCTCCATGAAGTGCATTTTGAACTTTTTCTGTTACATCAACGGTATTGCTCTGATTTCCAAATAATGCGGACTCAATCTTTATTGAAATTTGTTTTGGCATGGTAATTCCTGTCTCTTATACACATCTGACGCTGCCGACGATCTACTCTGTGTAGA
>OJDV01000734.1_pt1 | contig 10866 bp, 10 predicted proteins | sample 1592911 | NCBI WGS metagenome assembly OJDV01 (sample SAMN05416860, study PRJEB24817) | seawater metagenome | isolation source: Sea water | place: Canada:Atlantic | collected 2013-11 | reverse complement strand
GACCAGGAGGCGCCGCGTCACCTGGAGCGCGCGCGAGCCTTGTTCGAGCAGAGCTGCCCCGAAGGTCTCGACGCGGAGTACCCTGCGATGATGGCGTGCCACATGCGTGAGGTCCTCTCGGACTGAGGACCCTCGCGCAAACGAAGAGAGGGCCGGCGGTGTGGCGTCGATGAAATCGACGCCACACCGCCGGCCCTCCTATCAGGCTCGGCGTATCGGAGGAGCGCTTCAGCGCTCGGCGATCGTGGTCACGTCACGCTTGGTCTCGCCGGTGTAGATCTGGCGGGGACGGTAGATGCGGGCCTTGGGGTCGTCGCGGAGCTCCTTCCACTGGGCGATCCAGCCGGGGAGGCGTCCCAGGGCGAACATGACGGTGAACATGTTCGTGGGGATGCCGAGCGCGCGGTAGATGATGCCCGAGTAGAAGTCGACGTTGGGGAAGAGCTTGCGCTTGATGAAGAAGTCGTCGCTGAGGGCGACCTGCTCGAGCTTCTTGGCGATGTCGAGGAGCGGGTCCTTCTTGTCGAGCTTGGCGAGGACGCGATCGGTCGACTTCTTGAGGATCGTCGCGCGCGGGTCGTGGTTCTTGTAGACGCGGTGACCGAAGCCCATGAGGCGGAAGCCCGACTCCTTGTCTTTCGACATGTCGACGTACTTCTGGTAGTCGGCGCCGTCCTCGTGGATGGCCTGGAGCATCTCGAGCACGCGCTGGTTGGCGCCGCCGTGGAGCGGGCCCCAGAGCGCGCCGATGCCGGCCGAGATGGAGGCGTAGATGGAAGCCTGCGAGGAGCCGACCATGCGGACCGTGGAGGCCGAGCAGTTCTGCTCGTGGTCGGCGTGGAGGATGAGGAGGGCGTTGATGGCCTCCTCGATGGCCTCGTCGATCTCGTAGTTCCCGCCGTCACGACCGTACATGAGCTGGAGGAAGTCGCCGGCGTAGCTGAGGTCGGTCTCGGAGGCGACGGCCGGCTCGTTCTTCTGGTGGCGGTAGATCGCCGCGGCGAGCGACTTGAACTTCGCGATGATCGAGATGATGTGGGCGTCGGCGTCGTCGGCCGGGGCGACGTGGTGGGACGCGGGCTCGAGCGCGGCGACGGCGGCCTGGGCCATCGCCATCGGGTGGGCCTGCTCGGGGAAGGTCTTGATCAACGCCAGGACCGAGGCAGGGAGCGCGGCGTGCTCGTCGAGCTTGGCCTTGAAGTCGTCGAGCTCAGACTGCGACGGCAGCTCGCCCCAGACGAGCATGTAGGCGACCTCCTCGAAGGAGAGCTTCTCGGCGAGCTGCCCGATCGGGTAGCCACGGTAGTGGAGGACGCCCTCCTCGCCGTTGATGAACGTGATCGCGGACTTGCAGGAGCCGGTGTTGCCGTAGCCCGGGTCGAGAGCGATCGCCTTGCTGCTTACTCGCAGCTTCGCGACGTCGATACCCACCTCACCCTCGGTCCCCACAACGACGGGGAACTCATAGGTCTGGCCATTCAACTCAAGCTTCGCGTTGCTCATTCGTCTCTCCCTACACACATGTGAATTGGATTGGATCTCGGACGACACGGCGCCACGAAACTCCTCCGAAGCATCCCCCGATTCCGGACAGCTCATGACACCCATTGGGCCGCATTAATGCGGGTACAAAGTCGACACGGAAGCTAGCACTTCCACCCGAAATTGAAAAGCTGGCCCTCGGCGACCCGCCGAGTTCCATGAGGTTCACCAAATCACACGCGGCGTCTTGCGCCGGGGTCGCGCTCGCGACTAACCTCGCGCCCGCCTTCCCCCCCTCTCATGACGCGCCTTGCCGAGGCGCTCCAGGAGCGATCGTGGCCAAGCTCTACTTCTATTACGCCGCGATGAACGCCGGCAAATCGACGACGCTGCTCCAGGCCGCGTACAACTACGAAGAGCGCGGGATGAACGTCCTGCTCTACACGCCCAGCGTCGACGACAGGTTCGGCGTCGGCAAGATCACCTCGCGCATCGGGCTCTCGAGGGAGGCGAACGCGTTCGGTAGTGACTTCGACCTCTACGTGTCCGCGCGCGCGGCGCACGAGGTCAGGCCGCTGGACTGCGTGCTCATCGACGAGGCCCAGTTCTGCACGCCCGCCCAGGTCATGCAGCTCACGCTGATCTGCGATCGGCTCGACGTCCCCGTGCTGGCGTACGGGCTGCGCACGGACTTCCGGGGCGAGCCCTTCGACGGGTCGAAGTACCTGATGGCGTGGGCCGAGGAGCTCGTCGAGATCAAGACGATCTGCGGATCGGGCAAGAAGGCCACGATGAACGCGCGCGTGAACGAGGCCGGCGAGCAGGTGATGGAGGGCGAGCAGGTCGCCATCGGCCACAACTACGTGGCGATGTCGCGTCGAGAGTTCGACCTGCCGTCGGTCTCACCGATCGAGTACGAGCCGGGCTGAAGCCCACACCACGTCACACGTCACCCGCCCAACTCACTTGCCAGCGACCCGCTCCGGGTCGTCCTTGGCGCACGGCGCCTTGGCGAGCACGAACTTCAGGTTCTCGTTGTAGACGATGCAGTTGTTGGCCTTGAGCTCCTTGGGGAGCTTGCGCTGGAACTCGCCTCGGTAGCGCGCGAGCTCCATGATCCCATAGAAGGTCACGCCCTCGTTCTGAGAGAGGAAGTGCGTGAAGTCGTCGTCGTCGCGTACGGGGATGACCTCGTTGGCCGAGTAGTAGTTCTCACCGCGCCAGTTGAGCTTGAACGCGATGACGGGCTGGGCGCAGTAGGTCTTGCGCGCGTCGGCGCCAGGGCGAGGCGCCTCGCGGTCGCACACGCTGTAGTAGTGATCCCAGACGCCCTTCTGGCTCCAGGTCTGACTGACCCTGGGCATGTAGACGTCCAGGCAGAAGACCCCGAGCGCGACGCCAGACGCGAACATCAGCCCCACGGCGACGCGGCGGACCTTCGAGTTCCTCATCAACATCAACAACATACCGAGCAGCGCGGGGACGGTCGTGGCGAGCAGCGTCACGCGGAACGAGATGTCCCACGAGGCGTTGTCCCACTTGCGGTCATACTTGTAGGTGAAGAGGTTCTTGAGGATCTGGGGGTCGTCGATGATGTCCCAGGCGATGAGCGAGCCGAACCCGAGCGCGGCGAGGAAGAGCGGCCAGGGCCGCGGCATGTCACGGTCGAGGGCGTCGTCGAGCGCGAGCGCGACGAGCATCGCGAGCGCGGGCACCGCGGGGAAGATGTAGTGGTGGAACTTGGTCGACGAGAGCGTGAAGAGCGTGAACGCGACGAGCGCCCACAGGAGGAGCATCAGGCCGGCGCGCGAGCGATCGGAGTCGACGCGGGCGCGCTCGTCGGTAAAGAAGCGCGCGAGCGCGGCGGGCACGAGCGCGGACCAGGGGAAGAGACCGTAGCCGAGCCAGCGCACGAAGTGCTCGAAGCTGCCCTCGTCGATCTGGTGGACGCCGCTGGCGAGGCGCTTGAAGTGATCGTGGACGAAGAAGCGGTTGTAGAACGCCGGGTTGTGCCGGATGAGCATCGAGGCGTACCAGGGGAAGCTGACGGCGATGAAGACCAGTATCCCGCGCAACAACTCGACGCGCTTGAGGAGTCGCCACTCACGCGTGAGCAGGATGTAGAAGAAGAGGATGGCGCCTGGGAGCATGAACCCGAGCAGACCCTTGGCGAGCGTGGCGAGCGCGGTGAAGACGTAGAACATGAGCAGGTGCATCCGCCGCCGCTCGATCACGGCCTTGCCGAGCGTGAGGTAGAGCGCGACGGCGAGCAGCGACTGGTAGAGGAGCGCCTGCGTGGGGCCCCAGACAAACCAGCCGTTCAGGTTGAGCAGCGCGTCGCGCGGGCTCGGGGAGGTCACCAGCGCGGCGACGAGGACGCCGGCGAGCGGGACCCAGGAGGCGACGAAGCCGCCGCAAGTGATCACGAACCTCTTGCGGGCGGTCTCGGGGGAGCCGTCCCGCCCGATCCAGAGCCCGGCGAGCAACGGGAGCGCCTGGAGGACCATGAGCGTCCCGCCGATCCCGACGACGACGTTGAGCGAGTCGGTCAGCGCGCTCATGGCCGAGGAGCGGCCGCCGCGCCAGCGCGCGAGCCCGGCCAGGATGAGCGTGAGTTGGGGGACGCATACCGCGAGGATCCAGCCGATGGAGAGCCCGAAGGAGAGCCGATCGGTGGGCTCGTCCCGGTCGCGGCCGAACACGCCGGCCATGAAGAAGCACATGCCCACGGTCATCAACCCGACGAAGGGCATGTCGGTCTGGGCCTGTCGGCTCAGGAAGAAGAAGAAGGGTGAGGTCGCCACGCAGCCGGCCATGAGCGCGCCGACGCGCCGCGAGAAGACCTCGCGGCCGAACACGTAGACGGAGACGACGGCGAGGATCGCGACGAGGCAGACGCCGATGCGGATGCCCCATTCGTTGACGCCGAGCGTGGAGACGCCGATGGCCATGAGCCACATCAAGAGGATGGGCTTGGAGTAGAAGTACTTCCCCTCGCTGGCGCCGCCGGCGTCCTTCCAGTGCGATCCCCACCACGTGCTGATCCAGTCGTGGCGCTCGGTGATCTGCCGGCCGACCTCGCCGTAGTGTGTCTCCCAGGGGTCCCAGAGGCCGAAGGAGCCGAGCATCGGGAGGAAGAAGAGGGAGACGAGGCCGAGGACGATCGCGCGCTCGAGCCAGCGCGTGCGCGAGGCGTCCGAGAGGAACGGGAGCGCGCCGAACGTCGTGGGCGTGTCAGGAGGGAGCCGATGGGAGCGCGCGTCCTCGTCGTCCTCGTCGTCCTCTTCGGCGGGGTCGTCCTCGTGAGCGATCACATCGGGCTCCTCCTCGGGCTCATCGTCGAGAGCATCCCCGGGTTCATCATGCGCCGCCGCGGGCGCCTCATCCAGGGCGTCGTCGGCGCGGGAGGAGTCACCAGGCGAGGAAGGAGCGTCGCTCGCGCCGCGCGAAACCTCATGTTCGGAGGGGGTCGACGGGTCGGCCTCGGGTGAGGAGGGGGGCTCGTCGGGGAGGTCATCGCGTGTGGGATCGTCGCTCATATCGAGCCTCGGATGGAGATCGGTTCGCGCGCGGGGTGCGCCGGGAGGGGAGTGTAAACAAAGAGGCCGCGATGTTCACGTGGCGAGCGCACACAACGTGAGGCGCATGGGCGCTGGACGAGCACGCATCGAGTGAGATAAGAAAGAGGCGAAAGTCAGCATTTGTAGCAGCCATGGTGGAGAGAGCAGGTGTCCGATCCAGCGGAGATCCTGAAGAGACGGCTCGAGTCGCTCTTCGAAGGAACACAAAGCGCAGCGGGGCTCCATTTCTTCTGCCAGATTGGCGGGGCGCTCGAAGAGAGCGGGATGACCACTCTGCAGCTCGCGGGGGAGGGCTGGGTGTTGGTGAGCGCGAAGGTGGGCGACGAGCGCGACCTCTACAGCGTTCAGCTCAACGAGCGCGACTACACTCGCGTCTACGAGGTCCTGCTCAAGTACGCGTTCTGGGAAGCATCTCCACAGCGCCGGCCGCCGGAGGACGACGAGGTGAACATCCACCTCAGGCTCTCCGATCAGCGCCTGGGCACGTGGAATGGGCTCCAATTCTGGGACGGGGACATGAAAGAGTTTCCCGTCTTGCGAGAGCTGATGTATCGTCTCGTCCGTCTTATACACGCGATCTCGAAAGGCGAGGTCGATTTGCCGGACTGGGAAGCAGTAGCATAAGCCACTGCGCGGCAAGCCGTAGTACGTAAGGCGAGAAACACGAAAGGAGCGCACACGATGAAGAACATTATCCGCCTCATGGTCCTCGGCCTCTTCCTCTCCATGTCTGTCGGCAGCCTCACCGCTTGTGAGGAGGCGAAGAAGGAGACCGAGAGCAAGGCCGAGGAGGCCAAGGAGAAGGCGAAAGAGGCTGGCGACAAGGCCGAGAAGGCCGCCGAGAAGGCTGGCGACAAGGCCGAGAAGGCTGGCGACGACCTCAAGGAGAAGGCTGGCGAGGCCGCCGACAAGGCTGGCGCCGCCGCCGACAAGGCTGGCGACGCCGCCGAGAAGGCTGGCGACAAGGTCGGCGCAGCTGCCGACGCCGTGAAGAAGGCCGCCGGTGGCGAGAGCCAGCCGGCCGACGAGAAGAAGTGATCCTCGCGCCCGCACCGCGGGCGCAATGGATTCGACGCAGCGTATGAAGGGCGTGACCTCCAGTGGAGGTCACGCCCTCCGTCTTTCTTGTCAGGCGCGCTCGAGCACGGCGACCGACTCGATGTGCGCGGTGCGCGGGAACATGTCGAAGAGCTCGAGCGAGCGCACGCGCCAGCCGAGCTCGCCGAGCGCGGCCAGGTCTCGCCCGAGGCACGCCGGGTCGCAGGAGACGTAGGTGATGTGGCGCAGCGACTCGAGCGCGCCGAGCGCGGCGCAGACATCGCGGGCGCCCGAACGCGGCGGGTCGAGCAGGAGCGCATCGGGCGCGAGCGCGACGAGTTCGTCGACGAGTGAGGCGTCGATGGTGCGCGCGAGCGCGGTGACGTGGGTCGCGTGCGAGGCGGCGATCTGCTTGGCGAGCTTGGACGCGGCGCCCTCCCCCTCGATCGTGGTCACGCGCTTGGCGAGGTCGGGCACCGCGAAGGTGAGGTTCCCTGCTCCGCCGAAGAGCTCGAGGAGGTGTTCGAAGGGGGCGTCGGTGGAGAGCGACGCGCGCACGTGCGAGACGAGCGCGTGGTTCACCGCCGGGTTGGCCTGGCGGAACATGCCCGCGGGCGCGGTCCGGATCGGCGAGAGCGACGGGAGCGCCGGGACGGCGAGGGCGGCGTCGACCTCGGGCCTGCCCACGCGCATCCGGAGCTTCCCGACGGTGGCTCGAGCTCCGCGTACGAGCTTGCCCTCGCACATGGACTCGAGCCAGGCCTCGAACGCCTCGACGCGCGCGCCGGAGACCTCGGTGAAGGAGTAGACGACCTCGCCGGGACCAGCGAGCTCCGCGAAGACGACCGCGGAGCGCACGGGCGCGGCGCGGAGGGCCTCACGGGCGAGCTCGAGCGTGGGGTCAAGGACGGCGCATGAGCCGATGTCGACGACGCGGCGGCCGCCGCGCTCGATGTAGCCCACGAGGAGCTTCTCGCCGACCCGGCGCAGGCGGAAGGTCGCGCGGACGCGGTAGCCCGTGTGTTCGGGGGCGGCGTGCGCGACGTGCTCGGGGAGCTCGAGCCTGGAGAGGCGCGCGATGGTCTCCGCGGCGGCCTTGGCCTTGAGCGTGGCCTCGTGCGAGGGGTCGAGGTGCCAGAGGTCGCAACCTCCACACTTCGAAGCGTGCGGGCACGCCGGGTCGATGCGCAGCGGGCTGGGCTCGAGGATCTCGTCCACGCTCGCGCGCGCCCAGGTCTTCTTGAGCGCTCCGACGTGGGCGACGACCTGCTCTCCAGGCAACGCTCCCGTGACGAAGACGACGCGACCGTCCTCGAGGTGCGCGACGCCCTCGCCGCCATGCGCGAGGCGTTCGATCGTGAGTGTGACCGGTTCGTGAGTCATGTCGTCTCCTGTGTGACGCGGTCAGGGGTAAGGTGAACGACCGCAGACAAGGCTCATAGACCGACAGAGCGGTCTTGAAAAGCCGTGAAGCGAACCGGTATCTTTCAGATGATAAAGATCGCGCATCAATGGGACGTGATCTTCCCGCCTAGCGCAACGAGTTGGACAGTATGTTCGAAAAGACAGAAAGCAGGTACGCGAGCCGTGCCGCGATGCTCATCTCCACGTTCGCCCTCACGCTCTCGGCGTGCGGAGGCTGCGAGGAGAAGAAACCGGAGCCCGTCGACCCTCCGGTCGTCAAGAAGGAGGAGCCCAAGCCCAAGGTAGACGAGCCGCCCGTCGATCCGCTGGCGGAGGCCAAGGAAGACGCGAAGACGAAGGCCAGCGAGCTAGGGATCGTCTTCATGGACCGCGCGACGATGGTCGCGGGCCTGGTCGAGGGCCTCAAGGCCGAGCCGACGACGCCCAAGGCGACGATCAAGCGCACGACGGTGAAGGCGAGTGGCCGGATCGACCCGAAGGCGGCCTCGGGCGTCTTCAGGGACTACAACGGCGCGATGCGGAAGTGTTATGAGCGCTCGCTCAAGAGGAGCCCTGGCCTGGCCGGGCGAGTGAGCCTGAGCCTGCTGGTGGGGTCGAGCGGGACGGTCAAGAGCGCGAGCGCGCGAGGGCTGAGCTCGGACGTAGGCAAGTGCATGGAGCTCGTGGCCAAGCGCATGGAGTTCCCCAAGCCCAAGGGCGGCGCGGCCAAGATCAACAAGGCCTACAAGTTCGAGCCCGACATGTGACGCCGCTGCTGGCGCAGGCCGAGTGGCCTGCGCCTCAGAAGGTCGTCTTGACCGCGTCCTTGAGCGTATTGTCCGGGGGGGTCTTACTCTTCGTGCTGCGACGCCTGGTGTTCCTGCGCCGCTTCGACGAACTCGAAGGCCTGGACACTTGCGGCTCGGGATCGGGCTCACACAGCTCCTGAGCGAGCATGATGATGCCGGCCGCCTGGACGGCGGCGGCGCCGACGGCGTCGACTTCGGCGATCGCTGCGTCGTCTACGAGTGCGGCGCCGCGGGCGTCTGTGAGATCGCCGGCGACGTGATGCCCACGGATGTCTGCCGCGAGTACGAGGTCCCTCAGGGGTGCGGCTGCGGTCCGATCCTGTGCGACGAGCAGCCCGAGTGCGGCGAGTTCGGCTGCGACACGCGCCGAGGCTCGTGCGGCCCGTGCGTGCGCGACGACGACTGCGGGGAGCTCTCGTGCGACGAGTCCACCGGGCTCTGCGGCCCGTGCCAGTCCGACCTGGACTGCACCGCCGCCGAGGTCTGCGACGTGGGCCGCGGCGAGTGCGTCCCGCGCCCCCAGTGCGTCATCGACTCCGACTGTGAAGAGGAGGAGGTCTGCCTGAGCGGCACCTGCAGCTTCTCGCCCGAGTGCGACGACGACGCGGAGTGCCGCGACGGGTTCGAGTGCGTGGACGGGAACTGCTTCGAGGCGATCTGCCGCGGCCCGGAGGACTGCGCGCCCGGCGAGCTCTGTGACGCTGGCGCGTGCACGACTGCGCCTCGTCGCATCGACCGCTGCTACGTGGCCACGCCCGACCGGACCGTGTCCCCCGGGCAGCGCGTCCAGCTCGAGGCGTTCGCGCTCGACGACCAGGGCGACGGCATCGCCGCGGCCTTCGTCTGGAGCTCCTCGAACACCACGGCCGTGACCGTGAGCGGCTCGCTCGCCACGGCGACATCGACGGCGGGCACCTCGATCGTGACCGCGGACGCGGTGCTCGACGGCTCGACCGTACGCTGCGAGGAGGAGACCACGCTTTCGAACGTCGGCCCGCCGCCAATGGGCGGCTCGCTGCGCGTGGTCGTGAGCGACGCCGAGACCGGCAGCGCCGTGGTAGGCGCGACCGTGGTCGTCGACGGCGTCACGGCGCTCAGCGTCGCTGGCGGCGTCGCGTCCTTCACGCGCCCGGCCGGTGACTACGACGTCTCCGTGTTCACCGACGACTACGATTACGTCACGATCCTGGACGTCGACGCGCCCGACATCGTGATCCCGTTGACGCCGCGCACCGGCGCGGGCCCCATCGGCGGCTTCACCGGTACGTTCGACAACTCGGCGCTCTCGACGGGCGGCGAGGTCTTCCTCGGCTCGCCGGCGGCTCGATCTCGGGCGGCCTGCTCAACTTCGACCTGGGCCGCCTGCTGGGCGACCCGTTCGTCACGCCGATCCAGATCCCGACCCAGGGCACGACGGACATCCCGCTGCCCGGCGGCCTCACGATCGACGGCCGCTTCCTGGGCTTCAGGCTCAACTTCAAGACGACCTACTACGCGACGGTCTCGGCCGGCGCGAGGTTGGCGTGGGGTCTCGCGGGCAGGGTCCCCGTCTCCGACCTCATCAACATCGTGCAGAACCAGCAGATCGACGGGTTCGGTGACGCGCTCGCGATCTTCCTGCCGCTGTTCAACCGCTTCGACCACGGCTTCCGCCCGCTCCAGGTCACCGCGCGTCAGCGCGTGATAGACGCCGTCGACTTCGACAACGACGGCGACACGTCCGAGCGCCTTCCCGACTACGCGAACTTCCCGAGCGAGACGATCCGCCCGTCGGTCCGTCAGCAGCTCATCACGCAGATCGACGTGTCGAACCTGCCGTTCATGACGAACGGTCAGGCCGAGGCGGCGGTGCTCCTGGGCGGCACGCTGCTCCAGGCGCCCGGGTTCGTGCCGCTTGGCATCAGCGCCACGACCGACGACGACGGCGACGGCCGCCCGGATGTCCGCCGCCTGACGATGGCGCCGCCCTACGGCTCGCTCGTGGGCAGCCGCTACTCGGTGCTCGCGATCGCGTTCCTCGCGCAGGACGTCGGCGGGAGCCAGCAGACCGGCGTCGAGCTCCCCGACGAGCTCTCCGTCGCGCTCTGGAACGGCCAGCAGCTCCCGACCGCGATTCAGATGGGCACGTTCCCGAACACGGCGACGGTGTCGTATTCGGAGATGGGCCGCTCGTTCACGCTGACCTCTCAGGCCGGGCCGCTCTACCGCGCGCGCATGGTCGGGCTGGATCGCTCCTGGGACGTCTGGTCGCGCGGGCCGAACGGCGTCGCCGGGACGTTCACGCACACGTTCGACGTGCCGGCCGTGCCCATGGGCTTCGAGGACCTCGTGACGGTGTACGAGAAGATCACGCTCGACGCGATCCGCACCCAGGTCTCCATCGAGGACCTGCTCGCGGCCAGCGGCGTCGGCCTGACCGACGCGGCGCTCGTGTCGACCGGCTTCAGCCGCGCGCTCGTGCGCGACTGACGCGGGCTTCACGTCTCGTGCTCGGTGTGTAACCCTGTCTCTTATACACATCTCCGAGCCCACGAGACAGGCAGAAATCTCGT
>OJDV01000733.1_pt1 | contig 10867 bp, 10 predicted proteins | sample 1592911 | NCBI WGS metagenome assembly OJDV01 (sample SAMN05416860, study PRJEB24817) | seawater metagenome | isolation source: Sea water | place: Canada:Atlantic | collected 2013-11 | reverse complement strand
TCAATAATGTAGATTTTGGTGTATGAAAATTAGTAATCATACTATTTGCAATACTAAACTCATATGGAGGGAAAATAAACTTATTCGTCCACCCAGCATATTCATTTAATGAGCCACTCGACGACACTGAACTCTCAACAGTTCGCATTGCAGTAGTACCTACAGCACAAACACGTCTTTTTTCAGATATTCCTCTATTAATAACTTCTGCAGCACCTGGTAAGATTTCTATTTCTTCACTATCCATTTTATGCTTAGATAAATCTTCAACTTCAACTGGATTAAAAGTTCCTAAACCAACATGAAGGGTTACTTCTGGTAAATGAACACCTTTAATTTCTAAACGCTTCAATAAATGTTTTGAAAAATGCAAACCTGCAGTTGGAGCTGCAACAGCACCTTCCTTTTTAGCAAAAATAGTCTGGTAGCGCTCTTCATCTTCTGGCTCTACATCTCTTTTAATGTATTTAGGTAATGGTGTTTCTCCAAGTTCAGTTAATTTTCTTCTAAACTCTCTATAAGATCCATCATAAAGGAAACGTAATGTTCTTCCTCTTGATGTTGTATTATCTATAACTTCAGCAACTAAAGTATCATCATCTCCAAAATACAGCTTATTACCAATTCTAATCTTTCTTGCTGGATCAACTAAAACATCCCAAAGACGTTGTTCTTCATTAAGCTCTCTAAGCAAAAACACTTCTATTCTTGCTCCTGTTTTCTCTTTATTACCGTATAAACGCGCAGGAAACACCTTTGTATTATTTAATATCATCACATCATCTTCTTGAAAATAGTCAATGATATCTTTGAAAAGCTTGTGCTCAATGGTTTTATTTTTTCTATCTAAAACCATTAACCTCGCTTCATCTCTAATGTCTGAAGGGTGTTCGGCTAATAATTCTTCTGGTAATGTAAAATTGAAGTGAGATAATTTCATATGTTGTTTGTTTTTTGCAAGTCGCAAATATACAATCTCAAAGTAGGCCTTGTCAAGTAAATGGACAGATATTATTCAGAAATTTTAAATCCGATGGTTTTAAGGTCTTCCCAAAATGTTGGAAATGACTTTGAAACTACATTAGCATCATTAATTTTTATTGAAGATTTTAACGCTAAAGGTGCAAATGCCATAGCCATTCTATGGTCATTATAGGTGTCAATTGAAACGTTTTCATTCAAGGTTTTATTTGACATTAAATGAAGTGAATCTTTAGTAATATCAACTTGTCCTCCTAACTTTTCTATTTCAGTTTTTAAGGCCTCTAAACGATCTGTTTCTTTAATCTTTAAGGTATGTAATCCTGAAAGTTGACATTCAATCCCTAATCCCAGACATGTGACAGCTATGGTTTGCGCTATATCTGGCGAATTATTAAGGTTATAAATTTTAGGATTGAAATTTTCAGTCGTTTTTTTCAATACAATTGCATGATCCTTAAAATTTGTTTCAATTCCGAAATCTTTATAAATCCTAACTAAAGCGGAATCTCCTTGCAGACTATTCTGCTTATAAGAAGCTAATGTTATCTGAGTTCCAACAGGACTCAAAGCAACAATACTATAAAAATAGGACGCAGACGACCAATCTGATTCTACAACAAGTGTTTGGGATTCACTTTTTGATGTTTTAGGAAACACCGTAATAACATTATCTGTGAAGTCAGTTTTAACATCGATTTGGTTAAGTAAATCTAAGGTCATATTAATATATGGAACAGACGTTATTTCTCCTTCGAGAGTTACTTCTAATCCATTTTTAAGCTTTGGAGCAATAAGCAATAATGCTGAAATGTATTGGCTACTTACATTTGCCTTTAGGATGACCTTATCATTGACTAATTTTTGACTTTTAATTTGAATTGGCGGACAATCTTTACTTTCTAAATATGATATATCTGCTCCAAGGTAATTTAACGCATCAACTAAAATTTTTATTGGTCGCTCTTTCATACGAGTCGAACCTGTTAAAACTACATTTCTATTTTCTTGAGTGGCAAAATAAGCAGTAAGGAAACGCATAGCAGTTCCTGCGTGATGAATGTCTATACAATCTTCTGAAGTCTGCAGAGCATATTGCATCACCTTTGTGTCATCACTATTGGAAAGATTCTCAATCTTAATTTCAGGAAATAGTGCTTGAAGCAATAACAATCTGTTAGATTCACTTTTAGAACCTGTAATCGTGATGCTTGAAGCGGATGTTACAGAAGACTGATGAAGTTTGATGTTCATTGTATTGTTATGAAACAATTTGACTATGCTAGATGTGACCTTTTAAGAATTATTATTTTAACTTCTCGTTATTATGATGCCTATCGTGATCGCGTTTTGTCTTTATATCTAATTTCTTATCAAAAGCAGCTTGAAGATCAATACCTGTTTGATTTGCGAGACATAAAACTACAAACATTACATCTGCTAACTCTTCACCCAAATCTTTATCTTTATCACTCTCTTTCTCACTCTGCTCACCATATCTACGAGCAATAATTCGGGCTACTTCTCCAACTTCTTCCGTAAGTTGAGCCATATTAGTCAATTCATTAAAATACCGAACTCCATGTTCGTTAATCCAGTTATCAACTTCTATTTGAGCGTCTTTGATATCCATTTTTATATCTTTTTAAGAACAACTTGTTCTGTCTGTTTTTCAATCATTAATTGATAAAACTCTTTAAATTGCTCGTATTCTGTTGGTAAAATTAAGGTTTTGTTCAAGTCTAAAGAAACAATAAACTGAATAAAATTACCATTCAATTTTGCTAAGTAGGTAAACTCACCATCTTTTCCATTAAATTGATACTTAACACTCTCAGGTAAAGATTCTACTGTATAGCCTTCAGGAATCATCATATTAACCATATACTTATCTGCTACTGGATATACGAAATCTATTGGATACACACGTGTATCTTCCTTAAAAGGGTTCTCCTCATCTGCCAAAAATAATAAAGGGGTCACATATAGATTACCTCCAATATCTTCAATGGCACTATTAAGAACATAGCTATAAGATTCATTAATTGGTTTATTGACATCATTCATGTTGTCTAGTTTCAACTCTGAAATTTCTATTTCCCCTTTATCCTTTTCTAAATTTTCAATAAGCTCATCATCATTAAAATTTTCAAACTTGTTTCTAATATTTTTTGCTTGATAGTTCGTATACTGATGTCTTACCTTTCCACTAGCTGTTAAATCTGAACCAAGCTTCACATTGAGGGTTACCGATTCTTTTGAAGATGTTTTTGGAATTAAATCAATCATGGCTGAACTTCCATCTTCCTTGATTAAACGACCTAACCAATTGAGAGTATTTGTCGGCAAAATATTAGCTGTAGTAAACTTGCGAGTTGCATCTAAAAGTATAATAGTACCATCTACATTTATAGCAGAAATCACATAATTGTAACCTGTTCGCGTTGGAATTAATGGAATTCCATTGCTTTTCGTACTTATTAACACGGGATTAGCATCTAACCCAGCATAACGCAGCATTGATGTCAGCATTAAATTAATATCACCACTGTTTCCTGAACCTTGTTTGTACGCCTTAGCAACTCCTTCATCTGCTGAGTAACCGTAATACTCATTCCATTTTACTTTAGATTTTACGTGATTAAAAACCAAACCTGCCTTTTGTTGAATATCATTTTCTGGAACTCCAGATAACAATGCATCAAGATCATCTTTATAGTAGTTCTCTTTCTTTAATTGATCTCCAAAATCTGAATCATCATAAATTGTTTTAGTTACTTTTTCCCATGTAGTCGATAAATATTTTATTGGTTCGCTAGGATAAGCAATTTGTTCTAACTCCATGATTAGTTTTGCTTGATAGTTACTCAAATTATCGACATAATCCTCATCCTTTAAAGGAGGAATATTGTCAATATTAGCCAGAATTACATCTGCTTGATAATCTGTAGTTCTTGAATTATTTGAAGTTGAAACACCACCACCACCTTGAGCAACACCACCAATTGATCTTGTTTTTGAAGTTATTGTAATTTGACCTCTTTCTTTTGTCTCTTCTAGAGTTGGAATAAAACTTGCTCTAGGGTTTAAAACCTTAGAATACTTAAAGTATTCTGGAGTCGCTATTTTAAACTCCATTCGGTTAATTGGTATCAATTGTTGGAATGTAATATCATCAATTCCTAATAATTGGGACTGAACAGTATACACAAATTCAATAACGCAGCCTTCTTTAATGTTTGGCATTGTAAATTTAGTAGTCGAACGGAATTTATTGGTTTTTTCTTCAAAAATACCATCATTCTTTAGCTTGTCTTTAACTATTTTGCCTCCTTCAATATTGTATGTATAGGCCTTTAAACCCATTACCTCTTCCCTAGAAGTACTTCTCACTCCTAAATATAAACTAATTGCCTTAGTTGCATAGTCAAATCCTTCTTTTGTGTAAATTTTTATTCTTTGATGAATCTCGTTATTTTGGATAAATCCTTTTCCTTGTTGATAATCAAATGCAATTTTTTGTTTACAATATAATATTGCTGCAGTAGCTTCTGGATAATCTGGATGAGATTTTTCTATAAGCTCTGCTTCGCTAACTTTACCAAATTTATAGTTCTGAGCAGTAACTGTTTGAGCTATAATTAGAATAGCAATAATTACTAATTTTTTCATTATTTAGGATTTAGGTTTTAGGTTTTAGGTTTTAATACTATTTTAGATTTATCATATTTAACAATTTCGAGCCAAAACTCTCTGAAGGCATCATATTCTTCTTTTTCATAAGTTCCTTTATTCATTATCAATTCTCGTTGATATAAAAGCGTGTCTTCTGAAGTTTGTGTAACTGAAGCCTGATATGTTCCAAACTTGTTTTCTATAGAAACAGGATTCATTAAAGCCTCGACCTGCAGAGCATTTGGGATCTTAATCTCGTAGCTATCTGTATCTACAAACCCTCTATCAATTTCAAATGGAAGCGTACGTTCAGCATAGCGCTTTGGTGCAGAATCTAATCGGTTAAAAAGATTGGGCTGTAATAAAAGTCTGTTACCCGCTTTTGCTGCATAACGTTCAGCTGTAACTTTTACTGATTCTGTAAACACAATACTTTCTTTGTCATTATTGTAACTCATTTCAGAAACATCTAAACCATTGATATGACTCCAATAGTCTTTATACAACAATACTTGATCTTTTAAGGATTGACTTTCTTTCCCTTCGTGATGACTATACTGTGTACCATATGATTTTGATACAACTTCTGCTTCTATATTTCCAGCAGCATCAAAATTAATTTTAGCATTTGTATCTAGCAAATTATCTTCTGTTTTATAGACCTTAGTATGTACAATTTTACCGCCTTCTGGAGTAATAATAAGGGCATCTCTATCATCAGTAAAATTAGCATTATAAGCAAATGGAGACGTTTGACTTGTACATTCTAGCCAAACATAATCAGATTCAGTTGGCAGGCATAAAATAGCATGATTACCTTGTGCAGATGAAAAAGAATCATCTATATTTCTAATATCTCTTCCTCCATATATTAGCGTGTAATAACTTTCAACACCCAACTCATCGAGCATGGCCTTTGTATAATTAGTTAAGCCTTTACAGTCACCATAACCTAGTCTATCCACATCACTTGCTAACATAGGTTTCCAACCACCAATACCAACTTGAACACTTATATATCGTGTTTTATTTTGCATGTATTGATATACTATTTTAGCTTTTTCTAAATCTGTATCAGCATTTGCAGTTAGGGCTTTTATTTCTTTAATAACAGCTTCAGGTAATTCTTGAGTATCTTGAATTAGTTTATCATTTACCCATTTCCCAAAGTCACTCCAATTATTATTGACACCTTCTACACCTTCCATATCAAATTGAGTTAATGACGCTTTTAAAACAGGTGCGAAATAATTAAATGGAGGGCTGTAAGTTTCATATTTTAATGCCTTCAAATTCTCTGCGGAGAAATGTGTATCACTATGTTTTTTAATTTCGTAATCTTCAAAATTAAATGCTTTGGTTTTTAAGTCAATTCCTGAAAGATTTGATATTTTGAAGCTTACGTTCTGAGAGCTAATATAATATCCATCTATCGGTCTCCAATATGGAATAAATGCAGTTGAACTGAATTCAACTTCAGTTTCAAAAACGACGGTGTATGGATAACTAATTGGTGTATAATCTAAGAATTTTACTCGACTATCTGAATATAAGGTTCCTCCATCTACGGCAGATTGATCTTTGAAATCATTTTTACGTATTTTCTTGATTTCTTTACCGTGTTCATTATAAATTCTTGCTTCCAACTTTTTTACATTGGTATTATCATTGTAACTCACGTAAGCACGATGTTTAGAATCGCCAGAAGAATTCAAAATGGTAACAACGCGCTTGTTTTTGTAAATCATTTTGTCGAATGCAACAATTTCTATTCGCTTGTCTTCCATTCTAATAACGGCATTGGCATTTTCGCGAAGTTCTGAAGGAATTAAAAGCGATTGTAACAAGAGTTCCTCTTGCGCCATTGAGGGTAATGACAACAAAATAAAGCTAACTAAAAGTAGTGTTTTTTTTAGCATTGTAGTGGTATGTAAGTTCACATATCAAAGGTAAAAATACATTAAATAAGAACAAAATTTTACGACTATTTTCTATACTTATTTCTCAAAAAAACTAAAAATAAAACTAAAAAACAAGGTATAACGATATACTTAAACTCACTTATTAAGACCCGTTTGCCCCATTCTGAAAAGAACTTCTCAATACCAATTGGAGAAACCTTAATTCCACTAAAATGGAAAAAATAGCGCTCATCGCTAAACGGAATTAAAAAGCCTACGCCTTTTCCGCCTGAAGTCATGGCATCTAAAATTCCGTGAGATACTGTTGCCAAAAACAGCACACTAAAAAAGACTAATCGTTTTGTTTTAGAAAAGATAAAAGTTAAGAGGGTCGACCAAAGTAATGCAAATACTATTGAATGTGTAAAACCACGATGACCAAACATATGTTCATATGGAATTCCAAAACTAAAAGCCAAAACATCTGCATCAGGAATTATAGAAGAAACAATAGCTAAAACCATTAAGATTTTTAAATCTTGCTTATCAATAACTTTTGAAATTGTAAAAGCTAAAATGCCATGTCCAAAAAGGGATGCCATTATATTTTGTTTTTAGTATCAATTATAATAGTTACAGGTCCATCATTTAATAACTCAACTTTCATATCTGCTCCAAATTTTCCTGTCCCAACGGATTTACCTAAGTCAAATTCCAATTGTTCAATAAAAGATTCATAAAGTGGGATTGCTCTATCAGGTTTTGCAGCTTTAATATAACTAGGTCTGTTCCCTTTTTTAATACTGGCTTGCAGTGTGAATTGACTAACTACAATCGCGTCACCTTGAGTTTCAATAAGTGAACGATTCATCACATTATCATCATCAGAAAATATACGAAGATTCGTTATTTTGTTTGACAGCCATTTAATGTCTTCTGGAGTATCTTCATCTACAATACCTAAAAGGATAAGCATTCCGTTTGTGATAGAAGCTACAATTTCTCCATCAATGGTTACACTGGCTTTTGATACGCGTTGGATTACTGCTTTCATAACTTGAAGATCTTCATATTATTCTTCCCAAACATCAGTTCTATAATGCTCATCATCACCTTCTAAAATTTGAAGATAACTTCTGTATCTAGAATACGAAACCTCATCTTTATCTAAAGCTGCTTTTACAGCGCACTTTGGTTCTTCTTTATGTAAACAATTATTGAATTTACAATCTTGTTTGAGTTCAAAAAATTCTGGAAAATAATCGCCTATTTCTTCTCTGTCCATATCGACAATTCCGAACCCTTTAATACCTGGTGTATCAATAATTTTGGCTCCAAAACTTAAATCGAACATTTCTGCAAATGTAGTTGTATGCTGACCTTGACTATGCTGTGTTGAAATTGCTTTAGTCTTCAGATCTAAATCTGGCTCTATAGCATTTACTAATGTAGATTTACCAACTCCAGAATGACCAGCAAACATACTTACCTTATCGGTCATAAGAGATTTTACCTTATCTATATTCTTTCCTGTAGTGGCTGAAATACCTATGCATTCGTAACCAATTTTTCTATACACATGAGCTAAATATCTAACCTCATCTAAAGTAGCTTCATCGTAAGTATCAACTTTATTAAACAGTAATACGGTTTTTATGGAATAGGCTTCAGCTGTTACTAAAAAACGATCTATAAAACTGGTAAAGGTTGGAGGGTTATCAATAGTAATTAATAAAAATACCTGATCAATATTTGAAGCAATTACATGTGTTTGTTTAGATAAATTAACCGATTTACGAACGATGTAATTTTTACGATCATGAATACGATCAATAACACCTGTAATTGTGTCGTTATTGGTTTCCAATTCAAAATCTACAATATCTCCAACTGCAATAGGATTGGTACTTTTAATACCTTTTAATCTGAATTTACCTTTTATTCTACATTGATAAACGGCACCAAGATTTGTCTTCAAGGTATACCAACTTCCAGTAGATTTATAAACGGTTCCTGTCATTTAAAATAATATTTAGCAAAGTAACAATTTTAATTTCTATTAACCTGCCAGAAGTTTCTTTGAATCAAAAAATTAAAATCAATAACAAGCATCCTATATTTGTCTTCTTAATCTTTTTGTAGATAAAACATATAGCATTATATTAGTGGCTTATTAATAAAATTCTACAACATGAAAAAATTAGTGCTATTTATTGCTATTGGTTTCTTAACTTTTACTGATGTTTTTGCGCAAGTAGAATACAAAATCATCACCAGTGTAGAATCTATTGTTCCTAATGGATTAGGTAGATCTAGAATTGTATCTGCAGATGAAGAAAGAGATTATAAAGATTACACTTCAGTACGATCTGATGACAAAAAAGAAGATAAAAGAAACAAATCTGACAGAAGCGAGATTAGAGTAAAGAATTTTGAAGAAACAAAATTGTTAAACTTTTATAACATAGGCGGGATTCGTTTTCAAAATATTGCAGCGAATGATGCTGTTTTAACTTCTAAAGTTAATACAATGATTGAAGAAGGCTGGGAATTGGCTTTTGTTACTAGTGCTGTTGAAAGTGCTGGTAAAGGCGATAACAACGGGATTTTTATAACACGCTTTATTTTTAAACGAAACAAACAATAGTACATATATAATTTAAAAAAAGAATCATGAAAACTATCAAATTAATTGTTATTGGAATCTGTGTTTTATCATTTATGAATGTTAATTCACAAAATTTAACTCCTCAGCAAATAGAAAGGGAAAATAATAGAATTGATTTATTTAATACACAAGAATTTGCAAATCTTCACATCTGGTACAATAATAAGGTTTTGGAATTAAGATTAAGCGAAGAACAAGAAGTACAATATAGTTTTGTTATAGCCAAATACACATACAGAATGTCGCGTTTAGACGATAAAGATTCTGATTATTCTTATGAAGAAATGGTAGAAGAAGTTCATTCGTTAGTGGCTAAAATTGATAAAGACACTAAACCTGTTCTTACTGATACACAGTATGAGGATCATCTAAAAATTACTAAAGAATTTAAACAAACTGTATTAAATAAACTTGAATTAAATCATTCAAAAATTAAACAAGGATAAACAGAAATAAATTAAAAAAAGCCTCATTTTCATGAGGCTTTTTTTTTGTTTAATGATTAATAATCTTCTCTTGATGATTAATTGATTCTTGGTGAATGGCCTTAAACATACGTAAGATAAACTCTTCGCTAAGTCCTTTTTCATCACCTTCCATAACCATTTTTCCTAAAATCTCATTCCAACGTTTACTTTGTAATACAGCAACGTTCTTTTGTTTTTTAAGTTCACCTATTCCATCGGCAACTTTCATTCGCTTTCCTAATAAATCAATAAGCTGATTATCTACAACATCAATTTGAGCTCTTAAATTATTAAGTTCGTTATTGTATTCTGCCTCAGGATCTGTTTCTTTTCTAATTCTTAAATCATTCATGATATGCACCAATCGACTTGGAGTCACTTGTTGTGCAGCATCACTCCATGCATTATCAGGATCGAAATGAGTTTCAATCATTAATCCGTCAAAATTTAGATCCAATGCTGTTTGAGACACATCAAAAATCATATCACGCTTACCAGTAATATGTGAAGGATCATTTATTAATGGCAAATCTGGAAATTTAGTTTGTAACTCAATAGCTATTTGCCATTCTGGATTGTTACGATATTTAGATTTTTCATAAGTTGAAAACCCTCTATGAATTACGCCTAAGTTTTTAATGTTAGCAGACGCTAAACGCTCAATAGCTCCTAACCATAATGCCAAATCTGGATTTACCGGATTTTTAACCAATACAATTTTATCTGTCCCTTTTAATGCATCTGCAATTTCTTGAACAATAAACGGACTTACAGTTGATCGTGCACCAATCCACAATAAATCGATATCATGTTCTAAGGCAAGTTCTACATGGTTTCTATTGGCAACTTCTGTTGCTGTTTTTAAGCCAGTTTCTTCTTTTACTTTTTGCAGCCATTTTAAACCTAAAGCTCCAACGCCTTCAAAGTTTCCTGGACGTGTTCTAGGTTTCCAGATACCAGCTCTATAATAATTTACATCTGTATCTTTAAGCTCATGAGCTATTCTTAAAACTTGTTCTTCTGTCTCTGCACTGCATGGTCCTGCAATTACTAAAGGATGATTTAAACCTAAATCATCCAACCATGTTCTCATTTCTTTTTTATTCTCCATAATCTTTATTATGCAATACCTGTCTCTTATACACATCTCCGAGCCCACGAGACAGGCAGAAATC
>OJDV01000731.1_pt1 | contig 10869 bp, 6 predicted proteins | sample 1592911 | NCBI WGS metagenome assembly OJDV01 (sample SAMN05416860, study PRJEB24817) | seawater metagenome | isolation source: Sea water | place: Canada:Atlantic | collected 2013-11 | reverse complement strand
GAGATTTCTGCCTGTCTCGTGGGCTCGGAGATGTGTATAAGAGACAGGAGTTGAGGGAGGCGGCTCGCCCCAGGATGTCGACGGCGCGATCGTACTCGAAGCGCGCGATCGCGGTCTGGGCGAGCGTGGTGAAGATACCAGGGAGCTGCTCGCTCGCCGGGTAGGTCTTGGCGAGCTCGTCGGCGAGCTCGTACATCTGGGCGGTGTCGCCGATGGCGCGCGCCGCGACGAACGCGTTGATGAGCGCGCGCTCACCCAAGCTGGTGCCCTTCTGCGATTCGGCGAACTCGATGAGCGCCGTGAGGTCTCCCCCCTCGTCGCCAGCGGCCTGGAGCGAGAGCTCGTCGAGCTTCCTCTGCTCGGCCGCCGCGAGGACGCCCTTGATCCTGGCCTTGAGGCCAGACGACGCCGGCGAGGCCTCGTTCATGAAACGACGCGACGCCATGATGAGGCCGTCGTTGTCGTTGAGCGTGTTGAAGGAGTCGAGCACGAGTTGGAGCGACGCGTCGGACTCGTCGGTTCCAGGGTACTCGTAGGCGACCGCCGTGAGCTTGTCGATCGCGAGCGTGAAGCGGCCCTCGTCGTAGTACGTCTGCGCGACGGCGTACTTCACGCGGCGAGCCTTGTCGGGCTCGAGGTCGTAGGTGAGAAGCTGATCCGCGGCGCGCCTGAGCGCGGCTCGCGCGGTCACGCGCTCGTACTGCGAGCGGTTCGACTCCTTGGACATCGAGCCCTGGAAGGACACGATGGAGTCGTAGAGTGCGGTGCGACGCTCGGTCTCGTCACGAAGAAGCGACGAGGCCTCCAGGGACATGAGGCCCGAATCGAGTTCCCTGCCGGCCACGAGCAACACGTCTGCGACGTTGAGCAACATATCAGAGCGCTGGGGCCCCTTGGGGAACGTGTCGAAGTAGACGGCGTACGCGGACGCGAGACGGTCCGCGTACTTTTGCTTGTTGCGCTCCTTCTTGATCTTCGGGAGTCGCTTCTGCGCCGAGATCGCCAGGTCGCGCATGTAGCGCTCGAACTCGTCGACGATCATGACGCGCTGCTCGTCGTTGATCTCGACGCGCGAGTAGCGCCTCACGAGCGTCTCGGCGATCAGCGTCATGTCGTCATCGACGGTGTCGTACTTTCGGAGCTTCTTGAGCGACGTGTACAGCGCCCGCGCGTCGTCGAGCCTCTCGTCACTGGCGTCGCCGAGGCGAAGCAGCTCACGCGACACGAGCACAGCGCCCTCGAAGTTGTCCATCACACGGTAGCGCGATCCCATCTTGTCGAGCGCCGCGACGTAGGTCGGGCGGTCGTAGGAGTAACGCTCGATGTAGCTCACGACCTTCTTGTGCGAGCGCTCACGGCTGTAGCAGTACGCGAGATCGACGAGCGACTCGCGCCGGACGTCGATGTCCTGCTGCGCACCCTCGACCGATGTGTTCTTGGGCTGCTTGGGCGCGGCCTCGACGTCGGAGGCGTCTGCGCCCTCCTCGTCCTCGGCCTCCTCGGCGGCGCGCTCTGCGAGCGCCTCCTCCCAGCGGTTCGAGCGGTTGATCGCGGTCTCGAACTCGTCCAACGCGGACTTGCACTCACCGAGGTTCACCCAGACCCACGCGAGCTTGTAATGACCAAGCCCCGTGACATGCAGGAGCGGACCCTTCGTGATCTGCTCGTAGAACGTCTTGGACTGGCCGAGCTGGTTGCGATCGAAGTGGTAGTCGCCGAGAACGAGCAGCGCGTCGTAACGCAGCGGCGAGTCCTTGTAGTTGTCAACGAGGCGCTGGAGCACGCCGCGCATCTTGTCGAACTCGCCGAGCTCACGCCACTCGTGGCCGATGTTGAACAGCACTCGGGGAGCCAGCGGAGTGTCCGGGAAGCGTGAGAGGACCAGCTCGTAGACCTCGATCGACTTCTCCTTGAGGAGCCTGACCTGAGGCACGTGCAAGACCTTCGTCGCGCGCTGCTCGCGCTCGTAGGCGAGCTGGTAGTGGTAGCGCGCCTCCTCGCTCATCAGCTCGGCGAGGCGCACGTAGAGCTCGGGGAGGTAGGTCGCGCCTCGCGAGTCGGCGATCGTGCGCCGGGTCTCGTCGATGGCGTTGCGCACCTTCGCGATCTTGAGCCGCAACGTCTCGACCTGAGGCGGGTCGGGGACCTCCGTGAGCCCTGCGGCGCAACCGGATGATCCGAGCACGCCGCACATCAGCAACGTCGCGGTGATCTTTCTCAATCGATGCATCGGTCCTCCACCCTCACGACGATGTCGTCGAGCTCATCGGTCCAGAACTCCCCCTCGAACAGATACTGGACCTCGTTCTGCGGATCGAAACGATCCGTGGTCAGGATCCGCTCGGGCTCGCCCGGGTCGTTGCGTCGCCCGCGAAGCAGGGACACCCCCAGCTCGTGTAGGATCAACCGCACGCCCTCCTCGGCTCCGAGCAGGTCGTCTCCCACGGAGACCATGACCCTCTCGAGCTCGGCGTCCTCGCGACGCTCGGCCTCGGCGAGGCCCTGGTCGTAGATCGCACGGAGCCCGTCGGCGAGCTCCTTGCCGAGCTGCCCCTCCATCTCGTCGATCATGACGCGTTCACGCACCAGTCGGGCGCGGTATCGCGCGACGTCCTGTCCTTCGTTGCGCTGACGCGCAGCGTTCCTCAACGCGGCCGACTCACGCAGCGGCACGCCCGCGTAGAGGTCGTCGATGGCGTTACCATGACGAATCCTCAGGCGCACGGCGGCGCGCTGCGCAGGCTCGAACTGACACAGTTTCTGGAGCGAGAGGGCCTCGAGCAGGTACCGCTCGGGCGCGATCAGACCACCGTAGCTCGGCGCGTCGAGCGCCAGGAGGAGGCCGAGCGCGCGCTGATACTCACCGCGGTAGTAGTGCGTCCAGGCCATCTCGAGCAGGAGGCTCGGATCGTCCGGCGCGCTCTGGCGCAGAGTCTCATAGCGCTCGAGCGCGTCGTCCCATCGGGCGCGCTCGAAGTCGACCCTCGCGAGCGTACGCTGCGCGTCGAGGCGCAGGTCCTCGGGGACCCCGTCCTCCTCGAGCAGGCCCTCGATCTCGACGACGGCCTCGTCGAGGTCGTACGAAGAGACCAACCTCATGAGCTGAACGTAGCGGGCGCGCAGCGCGTACGGGCTCCCAGACGGGATCTCCGAGAACCGCGCGTCGGCCCAGTCGTCCAGCCCACGGAGCACGCTGTCGAGCCCCTGATGGTACGCCACGAACGCCTGCTGACGGGGCGGGAGCCCCGTGATCTCGGCCGTGGCGATGAAGCCATTGACCAGCGTCGAGCGATCGTAAGGGTACGTCGCCACCACCCGCTCGAGGCCGAGCACGGCCTCGGCGACCAGCGCGACGTCGCGCCTGGCGCGAGCGATCTCGAGGTACCACAGCGAAGCCGCGTAGCTCAGACCCAGCCGCTCCGAGTTGAGCGCGAGCAGCCTCATCGCTCGGTCGTACCGCGGATCGTCCACGTTGGCGCCACGGAAGTAGCTGTACGCCGCGGCCGAGGCGTAGCTCGACCGCTCCTCGAGCGAAGCCTCCACCGCCGCGGCGTAGACCTCGTCTCGCTCCATGTCCACGAAGGATGGCCCGGCGCAACCAAAGGTCAACGCCGCGAGAACTGCCACTGCGCTAGAACGACAGCGACGTCCCCAGGCTGATCCAGAGCTCATCTTTGACATCGATCGTTTCAAGACTCTCACCGCCCACGAACAACAGGTAACGCGTGTTCAATCGAATCGAGAGGTTCTCCGTCGCGAACAACCTCACGGCCGCACCAAGATCCAGACCGGGCCGCTGACTCCGCGTGAACCACCCGTAGGCGAACCCCGCGTTGAGCAACAACTCGCCGTGCGCGAGCGCCGAGTTCATCCACGCACCCTTCCAATACAACGGCTTGAACACCGCGTTGGTCGAGACGTAGAAGTCCATCAGCTCGAACGGCAACGGCTGGAGGCCCAGCGTCGCGTCCAACTCGTCACGTAGGGCAGTGTCGTACTGGAACGAGTACACGAACTGTCCGACCTCCCACGCGAAGAAGCTCGAGAAGTGCAGAGTGTACGATCCGCTCAACGTCACGCCCTTCGTGAACGCGTCGAGCGGCAACGAGCCCACAGCAATGCTGAGCTCGTGCGTCGGATCGAATAGCCGATTCTGCACCACCACCGATGAATACGGCCTCGCCGACTCATCACTCGCCGCGTCGCTCTGTGCGCTCGCAGGGGCTGCTGCCCCCGCCACACAGGCCAACGCCGCCAACAGGGCGCTCGCGCACCTCGTATAACGTCTCAAATCCATCCTCATCCGACCTCGCTCCTCGCAGGACCGTCGACGCGCTCTACTGTGCGCGCCGCGTCCATCCTCGACGGATGGCTCGCCCCCAGGGGCGACCTCACGTGGAGCATGTCTTACTAACTGAAGGGTTGGTTGCCGTGAACGACCCGGAGCATAGGAGACCGGCGCCAAAGTGACTAGCCCGTTCTCTCCCACGGCCTTTGCTTCACGGGCGCGCTGGGCTACGCTCACGGCGTCACCCAAGAGTCTCTCTCCCACGGTCTCACGACGATGATCAAGCTTCGATACGCCGCGCTGCCCGCTCTCGCGCTCCTCATGAGTTCCTGCGTCAGCGACGAGGCCGTCTTCACGGACGGCCGCATCGAGGACGTCTGCAACTCCGCGATCCCCGTCTGCGCGACCCGCGCCGCCTGCATCCTGCAGGGCGACGAGTTCTACCGCTCCGAGTTCCCCGGCGGAGTGCGCATGATCGTGCGCTCGGAGACCGAGACCGCCAAGCTCATCGTCCGCGTCCTGCTCACGGAGCCGATCTTCCCCGGCACCGAGTTCCGCGTCCAGGCACACACGCCTGGCTGCGGCCAGTTCGACGAGGGCGTCGCCATAGACGTCGACCTCTTCGAGTTCTTCGGAGACGACCGGACCGTCGAGTACGAGCTCGATATCCCCGGCCGCGGTGACCACCTCCTCGAGGTGTTCAGCGACATGTCCTCGACCTACCTGCTCACGACAGAGCTCGTCGAATGACGTTCGACCCGTCACATGTCCCCCGCATCGCCTGAGGCTGTCGCGTCGCCTACGTCGCCCGCGTCCATCCCGAAATCATAGGGGTATCCCTCGACCTGCTCGACCACCTCGAGCGTCGCGTCGAACTCGCCCGTCAGCGTGGCGGTGTCACCACCGACCAGGAAGTTCGCCGCGAACTCGCCCTTCACGCGCGAGCCCTCGTCGAAGTCGAACAGCTCGAGGTCGACCACGCCGTCACCCATCATCGGGATGTCCGTGTCGTTGGAGCGCCCCGAGATCGTGCCGCCCACGGGGAGCTCGATCGTGGCGCCTTGGCGCAGCTCGATGCGGCGGTTGAGCGTCAGCCTCACGGGCACCTCGCCATCCGAGCGCGTGTACTCCACGGAGAACTCCGAGGCGTACAACCTCGCGCGCACCGACTCGTAACCGAAGTTGTAGAACCCCGACAGCGACCCCGACAGCGCACCGTCACCGGGGCTCGAACACCCCGCCAACGCGCACACCAACCCCGACGCCACGCACGCTCGCGCCAAAAGTCCCCTCACGGCAGCGCCTCCCGGACCGCGAACTTGATCGAACCCTTCGTCCCGTCCTCGTCGCACCTGTAGGCGATCACGGGTCTGTTGCCCTGATCGAACGCGAGCGACGGGGCCTCACCACAGAAGCCATCGTCTTCACCCTCGTCGACGACCTCCTGGGACCATGTCCCGTCGCCATCGCGCCACGCGAAGATCACCGCGTCCGAACCCACAGAGCACTCGCCAAGCCCCTCGGTCGAGCGCGTGCATCGATAAAATGCCGCGGCGAGTCGACCCGTCGGGCTGATCGCCAACGAGGGGGAGTACCCCTCGTCGTAGCGGCTGTCCCCGAGGTCCTGGATCGCCCAACCGTCCGAGGCGCTCTCGAAGTCGCCCTCGGAATCGAACGTCGCCAGCGCCGGATACCCCTTCTCCGACTGGTAGAAGAGGACGTGGAGTTCACCGGTCTCGTCGTCGGCGACCATCGCGGGCCGCTCCGTGTTCGCCTGGTTGTAGAGCTGCACGCGCGGCCACGTCAGACCTTCATCCTGGCTGCGCGTCACCCACACCCCCTGCCTGGCGCCCTCGAGGGACTCCGTGGGCACGTAGTACGAGATCACCGGCGCGCCGGATCGATCGAAGAGGAGCTGGTTGAAGTCTCCGGCGCCCAGGCCGAAGTCGACGGGTAGCGCGGACCACCCACCCCCTCTCCTCCACGCCAACTCGAGATCCGCGCGGCGCCGATCGTCGCTCTGGATCGAGCCTGAGTGGACGTCCTTGTACGCGATCGCGGGCGCACCGCTCGCGTCGTAGGCGAGCGCCGGGTAGTACCCCACGACCTCGCCGAAGTCGCTGCCAGGCTCACCGGTGGCAGCCTCACCCGAGTTCGCCACGGCGACCTCCTCGGACCACGAACCGCCCGACCGCGTCAGCAGGCCTACGTCGTTGGCCCCGCAGTAACGGTACAGAGGCAACGGATCACCGATCATCGCCGCGATCTGAGGCTCGCCCGAGGTCGAGAACCCGAGGTCGAGGCCCGTGGGCGCGCCCACGTACAGCGGCCGCACGACCTCCTCGCTCGTCCAGGTCTGCGCCGCAGCGTCCCACTCGGAGTACGTGATCGGCCAGCGCCGTCGCGTCGGCGGGACGTCGACGTCGAGCTCGTCGCAGTCGCCATCGTCCACGCCGTCGTTTGCGAACAACGCCGCGCCGACCTCGCCGGACGGACCGGACGCCAACACGATGTGCAGCGCGCCTTCGGCGGCGAGCGTCCCTCGGGTCCACTTCGAGCGCCCGGTCGGCGGCTCGCGCCGGCCAGTGTCCGTCTGCGTCCCCGCGTCGGGTTCGGGCGTCTCACCGCCACCACAACCCGCCGTCAGCGCGCACAACGCGCCCACGGCGATCCATTCAATTCGTCGGCTGGCCACAACCATCCTCGTAGATCTGACAGGGGGGCTCCTCGCACACGTTCGAGACCTTCTCGACGCAGAACCTGTAACGCTGCCCCTCATCCCAGTCACGGGAGTCGGGTCGAATGGTGGCGTCGTCGCTGAACAGGTCGAACAGGTCGCGCACCACCACGTAGTAGTTGAAGTCTCCGTTGTTCGACGTGTGGCCCTGGTACGCGTAGTAGCAGCGACCATCGCCCGTCAGCGCGCCGGTGGACAGGCCACCCAGCGCGCCAGAGTACGCCGACTGGTTGGCGAGCTCCTCGTTGTCGAACGCCGTGAACCACAGGCTCGATCCGCGGTACAGGTTCACCACGAAGTCGACCGGGCCGGCTTGCGTGTCGTACTTGAAACGCATCGTGCAGTCCTGACCGGGACAAGGATGAGCGTACCTGTAGAAGTCGAGGTCGTTCTCGTAGGCGAGGTAGCCAGTGATCCACTTAGACTCGTCACACCCCTGCCCAATCGTGGCGTCATGGACCGGGATCTGCGTGGCGAAGTTCTGGCTCGCGCGCACCGGGATCTCGTCCTTGAGCGAGTTCGTGAAGACCTCGCTCGGCTCGTTCAGATCAGGGTCGTTGCGCACCGCCGCGCGCACCGTATACGTCGTGCCCGGCTCGGCCCCATCGGCCTGGAAGTCCGACACGCGGATGTAGACGTAAGGCAACCCTCGCAGCGGCATCGACACACGCGCCCGGTTGGGCGGCGGCGTACTGCTGGGGTCGCACTCGGCGAGGTTGGGGCGGCACTCGTAGCGCCGCTGCACCACGTTCGCGCCGCAGACGCCCTCGGGCAGGCACACCGTGGCGCCAGCGCAAAGGTTGTCCGGCAAGCACTGCTCGAACACTCCCGCGCACTCGAGACTCGAGTTGCACGCCTTGCTCAGCGACACGCACGACGCGTCCTGATCGCACGCCGACTCGGGGTGCCCCTTGACCACGGTCACCGTCGCCTGGAGCTCCCGGTTGAACGCCCACTGCTCGGCGTCGGAGAGCCCACCGTTGTTGAACTCGAGCTCGACGTCCAGGATCCCGTCCTGGCAGTTCGCGAGCTCCAACTTGAACCAGTCGTCGTCACCAGGCGCGCCGATCGTTCCCGTCCCGGTGAACGATCGCTCCGAGGCACACGAGACCGCGTCCGCGGAGAGCTCAGTCGCTTCATCCGGGTGGTTGTTCGGCTCGTTCGGATCGGAGTCGGGGATGAGCTCGACGCCCAGCGTGTAGTTCACGTCAGGGTCGGCCTCACCGCCGTCGTCATCCGCCACGATGATGTAGTACGTGCCAGGCCCGGGGACGACCTCGAACCTGTCGATCGCGGTCGCGCGGACCGTCCCCGACTTGTTCTCCTCGCGCACGAGGACGTCACCGGCTTCGGTGCGCAGTTCGAGCGTGGGTTCGTACTCAGCCACGTCGCTCGCGAGCGTCATGCGGATGAGGTTACCTTCCGGCACCTCGATCTTGAACCAGTCCTCGTCCCCGCGGCACGCGATCGCGCCTAACCTGGACTGACCCGCCGTGAGCGCGGTGGCGCCGGCCTGGTCGTCGTTGGGCTCCTGGGAGTCGGGGTCTGGCGCCGTCGTCACCGTGAGCGAGTAGGAGTGACGCAGATCCTGCGAGTTGTCGCCCGAGTCGCGCACTGCCACGAGCAAGTCGCCCGACTCGACGCAGTGGACGTCGTCGAGCGCCGCGCCGATCTGGGTCGACGGCGGCGTCGCCACCGCGTCCAGAGGCTCGCCAGCGGCGTCCTTCGTCCACACCGTGTACGTAGGCTCGATCGGGCTGATCGCGGTCGCGAGCTTGAGCCCGACCCTCAGGATCCTCTCACCTGGCGCGACCGTGATCGCGTACCAGTCCTGGTCCTCGATCGGGCACACGTAGCCCGTGGAGGGGGTCCCGGGCACGTACGTCAGCGGCGTCGTCGCGCCGTCCGAACTGTCGCGCTCACACGTGACCTCGCCAGGAGGTTGGCCGCCGTCAGGCAGCTCCTCGGGTGGGTTCGAGCATCCTATCCAGGAGGTCGCGCCGAGCACGCAGAGCGCGCCGAGGGCGATCTCACGGAATCTTGCAGTCTCTATCGGGGTCAAAATCAGTGACCTCCACGAAGTCCAGCTCATCGAGTCGCATGCGACCTGACGGCGGATTCTTGTAGTTTCCATCGGGATTGTAGCGCGCCATCACGCACGCGACCCGGTAACGCGCGAACGCGCCAGGGTCATCGAAGGCGACCTCACCTGCATACAGCAGGATCCGATTCCACCCGTTTCCAGGGTAACTCGTAGCGTCCTTCGGGTCGGCGATCGTAGGGACGAGTGTAATGTTCGAGATGTCGAACTCGTAGCACGAGCGCGCGCCATCGACCGGGAGTTGATCGAGCTCGTAGCGGTAAGCCGTACGGGAGCGGAACTCGGAGTCGTTGCACACCGGCGAGGTGTTTGCCAACGCCTCGGTGCCGTTGAGCGTCTGATCCGAGTCCAAATCCTCGAGCAGGTCCTCCTTGGCCGGGTTCATCCTGAACCGGACCTCCGAGAGGTCCGGGAGGCCGTCGGCGTCCGAGTCGTTGCCGTTCTGAGCAGACCCATAAAAGACCTCCTCACAATCGTTGAGCCCGTCGGCGTCGCGGTCGTCATAGTCGCACAAGCCGTCGAAGTCGTCGTCGGGGCAGTCGCAGCGGCCGTCCTCGTTCGCGTCCACGCAGTCGTGGCCCAGATTGTCCGCGCAGGCCCTGCGAGGGATCGCGAACAACGTGTTCGCGGGCTCCTGGTCGTCGGGGACGCCGTCGTTGTTGTTGTCGGCGTCGGCGCAATCGCACAACCGATCCGAGTCCTGGTCGAGCACGCAGTCGCAGAACCCGTCCGCGTCCTCGTCGACGCAAGGGTTGGCGATGAAGCACTGCGAATCGGACGCGTCGAGAGGGTTCAGGCCGTCGCGAGACAGATCCCACTCGAGGAAGTCGTTGAGGCCGTCGTCGTCGGTGTCGGGCACGAGCGGGTTCGTGCCGATCGCCAACTCGGCGAAGTCGGCGAGGCCGTCTCCATCCGAGTCCACGAGCGGCTCGCCGCACTCGATGTAGCCCGTTTGGTTGAGGTCGACGAACATGTTCGGGTTCGGCCGAGGCGGCTCGGTCGGACCCGACGGGGCGCCAGCGTCCACTCCACCGTCGAGGCCTCCGGCGTCCCCATCGCCCATACCCACGTCGGCCACGCCCGCGTCGGCCTCGGCGTCGAGCGCCGGGTCCGGTGGCTGAGGAGCGAGCGGGATCTGGGCCTTGTCGAACGTCACGCTGATGTTGACCGCCGAGAGCGTCTTGACCGTGAAGAGCCGCCTGAGGACCGTGAAGTCCACGAACAGGAAGTTGAGTTCCTCACCGTTGGGGAAGTCGCGGAAGTTGCCCCCGCCTGCATCCGCCATGCGTTGGAGCAGCTCACGAGAGGCCGAGTCCGAGGACTCACGGCCCGTCGCGATGTAGGCCGTGTGGAACGCGAAGTCACCCACGCGGAACGTCTCGGCGAGCTCCTGAAGCGCGGTGACGGACTCCTCGATCTGATCGAACGAGTTTCCGCGGCCGCCGCCCGCGTCAACGTCAGGGACTCCATCGGACAGGAACACCACGACGTACTTCGACAGCGGGAGCGACTCCTGCTCGGCAGCGAGGAACTCAGTACGGAGCTGGAAGTAGGCCTCGCCCAGGGCGTTGGCGTAGTTGGTCGTCCTGTCCGTCACACCTAGCGCATCGGTGGCGGCGGCGAGCAGGTCGCGATCTGCTGTGAAGTAGGTGTCGGGCAACGAGTCGTTGTCGAGGTCGACAGCGGTGCGGGAGCTGTCTCTTATACACATCTCCGAGCCCACGAGACAGGCAGAAATCTCGT
>OJDV01000730.1_pt1 | contig 10873 bp, 8 predicted proteins | sample 1592911 | NCBI WGS metagenome assembly OJDV01 (sample SAMN05416860, study PRJEB24817) | seawater metagenome | isolation source: Sea water | place: Canada:Atlantic | collected 2013-11 | reverse complement strand
CCTGTCTCGTGGGCTCGGAGATGTGTATAAGAGACAGATATTCTCCATGGCAAGAGCAGGCTTTACTGCTTTGAAATTGAAACAAACAAATGGCTAGAAGTAATAGAAGTTTTTTCATAAGACATTAGTTTGTTGACTGCTACTAAGATAATCAAAAATTGGATACTATAGAATTAAAAATATTGGACTACATATTTCAATTAAAAAGTGATTCTTGACCAAAAGAAAAAAATTATCTTTGCGCCCCTTCAAAATGGATGAGCAAACTGACTTTTGGAGAAATAGAAATTCTAATTAAACAAAGATGGCACAAAAAATCATTTACACTAAAACTGATGAAGCACCGGCTTTAGCAACCTATTCATTTTTACCAATTGTTAAGCGTTTTACAAATGCTGCAGATGTTGAAGTGGAGACAAGAGATATTTCGTTAGCATCGAGAGTTTTGGCGGTATTTCCTGAGTTCTTGGAAGATGACCAAAAGGTAAATGATGCCTTAGCTGAATTAGGGGAGTTAGCAAAAACGGCCGAGGCTAACATTATTAAACTCCCAAACATTTCTGCTTCGGTTCCTCAATTGTTAGCGGTAATTGAAGAGTTACAAAGCCAAGGATTTAATATTCCTAATTATCCTGAAGCTGTGAATACAGAGGAAGAGAAATCGATTAAAGTAAGATACGATAAGATTAAAGGCAGCGCAGTGAATCCAGTATTGCGAGAAGGCAACTCTGATAGAAGAGCACCTAAAGCAGTTAAGGAATTTGCAAAGCGCAACCCTCATTCAATGGGTGCTTGGGCAAGTGATACAAAATCTCATGTTGCAACCATGGATGCAAATGATTTTTGCTCAAATGAAAAGTCTATTACACTGCAAAAAACTGATGATGTAAAGATTGAATTGCACAAAAGCAATGGCGAAGTAGAGGTGTTGAAATCGAGTGTTCCGCTGCTTACTGGTGAAGTTATTGATGCTACTTTTCTAAGTAAAAAGGCGTTAATGGTCTTTTTGAAAGAACAAAAAGAGGCAGCTAAAGCAAATAGCATGTTGTTTTCATTGCACATGAAAGCTACCATGATGAAGGTTTCAGATCCTATTATTTTTGGTCTTGCAGTTCGAGTATTTTTTGACGAAGTATTTGATCAATTTGGAGAGGACTTAGATAAAATTGGAGCAAATCCAAACGACGGTTTAGGAAGTGTTATTGCACAATTAGACGAGCTTGATGCGGATAAAAAAGCAGCTGTTTTAGCAGCAATTGAAAAGTGCATGGAGGATGGACCAGATATGGCTATGGTAAATTCTGATAAAGGAATTACCAATTTACATGTTCCATCTGATGTAATTATTGATGCATCAATGCCAGCGATGATTCGAACTTCAGGAATGATGTGGAATGCAAAAGGTAAATTACAAGAAACAAAAGCAATAATTCCTGACAGCAGTTATGCTGCAGTTTACGATGAAACGTTTAAGTTTTGTAAAGAGCATGGAGCATTTGATCCTACTACAATGGGAACAGTTCCTAATGTTGGGCTGATGGCTCAAAAAGCTGAAGAGTATGGATCACATGACAAAACTTTTGAAATAAAAACTGCTGGGACTGTTAAGGTGCTAAGTCAAGATGGAACTTCATTATTAGAGCACAACGTAGAAGCGGGAGATATTTGGAGAATGTGCCAAGTAAAAGATGCTCCTATTAAGAATTGGGTTGAATTGGCTGTGAACAGAGCTAGAGCGACAGGGTGGCCAACCATTTTTTGGTTGGATGAAAACAGAGCTCACGATGCAGAATTGATAAACAAGGTAAAAGCATATTTACCGAATCACGATATAGAAGGATTAGATATTCAAATCATGTCTCCAAAAGAGGCAACTAAATTTACGCTTAAAAGAGTAAAGGAGGGAGAAAATGCTGTTTCTGTAACTGGAAATGTTTTGCGAGATTATTTAACTGATTTGTTCCCGATTTTAGAATTAGGCACGTCGGCAAAAATGTTATCCATTGTGCCACTGATGAATGGTGGAGGATTGTTCGAAACAGGAGCAGGCGGTTCTGCACCAAAACATGTAGAGCAGTTAACAGATGAGAACCATTTGCGTTGGGATTCCCTTGGTGAATTTTTAGCTTTGGCAGTTTCTTTAGAACACTTGAGTGAGAAGACAGGAAACCGACATGCGAAGGTATTAGGCGAATGTTTGGATCAAGCAACAGAGCAGTTGTTGTTAAACGGAAAATCTCCTTCTAGAAAAGTAAATGAGTTGGACAACCGAGGAAGTCATTTTTATCTAGCATTGTATTGGGCAAAAGCGTTAGCGGCTCAAAACGAGGATGAAGAATTGAAAGCTTCATTTATGGGCTTAGCTCACACATTGGAATCGAATGAAGATCAAATTGTAGAAGAATTGAATAGTGCGCAAGGTGTTGCTGTTGATATAAAAGGATATTATAATCCCGACGAGTCTATCGTAGAAAAGACAATGAGACCAAGTGCTACTTTGAATGAAATTATAGGGTAGAGATTGAGCTCTTCAGCTCTGCTTGGATCTCTTGCTAAATAAAAATCCCTTGTCCATTTCGCCTTCGCTCAATGTGACAAGGGATTTTTTTATGCCCTAATAAGATGTACATCCTAAAGTTAAAAGTCTTGTCATGCTGAGCGGAGTCGAAGCGGGCAAGACTTTTACTTTCTCCCCAATTGGCCAATGTTTTTGAAAACAATCTCTAGGTCTTTCACTACGCTGTAATCTCTGCCATATTCAAAATTGAGTTGCTCAATATTATCAAGGTCAAGAGTAAAAGAATCGTGTAAATCAGTAGGATTGAGAATGCCCTTTTTAATTTTTAAATTTTTATCAACCATTTCACTTGAAGAGTAAAAACCTACAAATGAAATGTTACTCAAAAGCACGCTAAAAAGGTTACTATAATAACTTCTTTTTTCGGCTACAAACCAAAAGAATAGAGGAGATAGAAGAAGGAAGAATATCGATAATAATAAATCTAAGCTGCGTTTATTTTTCTGGTTAACAGGTTTTAATATAGTGTCAGAAGCCAATATGTAATACTCTCCTGAGCTTTCTATACTGTTGCTACCAATTATGTATAAACTCTCTGGAGGCGCAATTTTGAAATCAACATTTTCTTTTTCTATTGCGCTCATTTGCTCAATAATTTGAGTCGAGCTTAAGTCTTTAGCACAAAAAATAACTTCGTTAATATCATAAATATCTATAATGTCTTTTAACTGATAAAGTCTAGCAGAAAACCCTTCGTTGCTGACTCCATCATTTTCTGCATTTACATTGATGATTTTTTCTGGTTTTATCAGTGTTTTCTTTAAAAAAGAACTGATTCTATTTAGTTCATCGGCTTTTCCCACCATGGCAATTCGTTGCGCTCTATTACTATTAAACTTTCTGATTCGCAGTAGGTGGAGTACATAGCGAAAAAGGGGAATGACGATGCTTGCAAAAATAACCGTGAACAGAATGATGGCCCTTGAAAAACGATAGTTTTCACTCAATAAAGAATACACCATCAATAATAGAGCGGAACCGCTGAAAACGCCATTCAATACCTTTTTAAAAGAAGTTGGAATGGAGAAAGTTCCATTGAACAAAAGCGATAATAAATAAATCAGAATAATGATTGGAATACCATAGGTTTCAACCTCCTCAGGATATGCTCCGCCCGAGATAAATTTTACGTTGTCTTCGTAATATTCTTTAAACAGATACACTCCACTTCCTAAAACAATACTATCAACTAAAGGGAGTAAAAAATGTTTAATTGTTCGAGTTAAAACAGCTAAACCAGCACGAATATATATTGCAAAATTGATTAAGGTTGAAAAGAGCTGAGCATTCTTATTAGAGAAGTGTTTTTTAGCAAAAATGGCCATCGCACGGTAAAAAACAAATACATAATTAATGCTGCTTTTTTTAGTGCTCTCTCCTTTGTAATGAATGATTTGAGTTTCTGAAAAATAGTGATTTGTATAGCCGGCCTGCGTAATTCGATAAGAAAGATCAATATCTTCTCCGTACATGAAAAAGCTCTCGTCTAAAAGGCCAATTTTGTCTAAAACAGACATTCGCATCATCATGAAGGCGCCACTTAAAATTTCAATTTTGTGGTTCTCATCTTTGCTCAAGTGACCCAAATGATATTGGCCAAATTTTTCTGATTTTGGAAAGAGTGAGGATAGTCCAAATATTTTGTAAAAAGCAACTGAAGGAGTAGGTAAGCCCCTTTTAGATTCTGGTAAAAAATTACCTTTCCCGTCTAGCATTTTAACTCCAAGTCCCCCGGACTTCGGATTCGAATCCATATAGTCGCAGCACAACTTAAAAGTGTTCTCTTCAACTACTGTATCGGGGTTGAGCAATAAAACATATTCGCCCTTTGCTTTTTTTATGCCTTGATTGTTTGCCTTTGAAAAACCCTTGTTGTCTTTGTTTGCAATTACTGTTGTTTGAGGAAATTTTTCCTTCAACATTTCGAGCGAACCGTCAACAGAATTGTTGTCCACTACTAGAACTTCAAAATCAATGCCCTTTGATGAGTTGTAAACGGAATTCAGACAATTTTCTAAAAAGTATTGAACGTTGTAATTGACAATGATAACACTTAACTTCATTTTATCTGACTAAAGTATTTTCATAAGGAACTCTATTCAATAAAGAACGCCCTAAGGTTAACTCATCGGCATACTCTAATTCGTCGCCAACAGAAATACCTCTTGCAATAGCAGAAATATTGATTTCAAAATCTTTCAATCGTTTAAAAATGTAAAAATTGGTAGTGTCTCCTTCCATCGTTGTGCTAAGCGCCATAATAACTTCTTTAGCCTTTCCATGTGACACTCTTTCTACTAATTCTTCAATTCTAATGTCCGAAGGTCCAATTCCATCCATGGGCGAAATAATTCCACCTAAAACATGATATTGACCTTTATATTGTCCCGTATTCTCAATGGCCATTACGTCACGTACATCTTCTACCACACAAATCAAACTCTCATCGCGCAGACCGTTGCAGCAGATTGAGCAAATTTTATCTTCTGAGATGTTATAGCACTTTTCGCAATACTTAATTTCATTTCTAAGCTTTATAAAAGCTTCTCCAAAACGATTCACTTCTTCCTTTTCTTGTTTCAATAGAAATAGGGCAAGTCGCATGGCGGTTCTTCTTCCAACTCCTGGAAGTGAGGAAAATTGCTCAATGGCATTGGCTAAAAGTTTCGAAGGATATTCTTCCACAGTGCAGATTAATGTGGCTCAAAGATACTAAGTAGAATTACGAAATATAAGATGTACAATGAGGAATGTTGGATGTTGAATAAAGAAGTTAGAAGCTAGAGGATAGATGATAGACTTACAAAGTAAAATTGATTTAAAGTCTTTGAATGTATATTGTCAAAGAATTGGCACCATATAGTTGTCGAAATATTAGAGGAGCAAGATAGTCTGACCATAATACTTAACTTTTTGTCATACTGAGCGGAGTCGAAGTATAAATAAAAAGAATAATTACAATATCTGTTGCTTTAAAAATTCAATTTCTGTTTGGAAATCCAAATCGTTTGCCAATTGGAAAGCCTTTATTTTCGACTTTAATTTCAACAAAAATTGTTGATGCTTTACACTATCAGGCTGAAAAGCTCGATGTTGAAGTGAAGTATTGATTTTTTCAACTTGCTGATTGATTAATTGAGTGCCTTTTGCGAAATATGTCTCAGAGAAATTCTCCCAAATGTAATGTATGGCTGTCTCGTTCGGATGCAGTAAATCGTCTTTGTAAAAACGGTAATCTCGCAAGTCATCGAGAAGAAGCTCGTAAGCTGGAAAATAATGACACTTATTATCGACGCTGCAAATCTCTTCTACTGCTACATGTAAGATAGACTTACTGAGTTGATTTTCTCTAAAACCATCTTTCAAATGTCGCACCGGGCTAATGGTGAAAATGTAATTCTTGGAAGGATACTTTTCATCCAAGTACTTTTTTGTATGCTTCCATGATTCTACAATTTCCGCAACAGAAAGCAACCGCTTTGTAAATAATGCTGAAGGTTGTTTTTGGCAATTATTTACAATTTTACCAGTTGCTTTTTCTTCATACACCCAAGCTGTTCCGTACGATAAAATTATGGTACTTTCTGAATTCAAAATAACATCCTGTTTTGCAATTACCTCTTTGATATTGCCTTGAAAGCTCAGCTCTGAATTTGAATTCATTTCAGAATGTAGGTCGTAAGAAAAATGGATGCCTTCAACTTCCGTGCTTTTTACTTCTGAATTAGTATTCAAGCATAAGGTATTGTGAATGGAAATAGGATTGTAACTGATGCCAAAGGGGTTCGCTAATGCTTGAAATTTTAAATCCCCTAGTTTTTTGCCAATATTCTCTGTAAAACAAGAACCGCTGAGGTATATCTTGGAAGAGTGACTCAAGCGTAATTCGCTTGTTAGTGGTTCAAATACAGTTCTAAAATCGTTTTTCATCTCTTTGGCAAATTAACTACATTTAAACTTTACAATTAACCGATTAGAGTTGGAAAAAAAAGATAAAAATAATTTGACAATAAAGGAGAAGCTTCATGAAATAATTTTTGAAGCAGATACCCCTATGGGAAAGCTCTTTGATGTTATCTTATTAGTGGCGATTCTTTTATCTGTATTGGCTGTATTGCTGGAGACAGTTGCTAGTATTAGAGAAGAATATGAAGGATTGCTAAATTTGCTGGAATGGGCATTCACCGTTGTTTTTTCGGTAGAATACTTACTGAGAATATGGTTGGTTCGAAAACCCTGGAAGTACATTTTTAGCTTTATGGGAATAGTTGATTTACTATCAACTTTGCCGACCTACATCAGTCTCTTTGTGGCTGGTCCACAGTATTTATTGGTAATTAGAACTGTTCGTTTATTGCGGGTTTTTAGAGTACTAAAATTAACCAGGTACCTTTCGGAAGCCAAGATTTTGAAAAATGCATTGAAACAAAGTGCGGCCAAAATAACAGTATTTATAGGTGGGGTAATTGTTTTGGTATTAATTTTAGGGTCGTTAATGTATATTATTGAAGGCCCAGGGAATGGGTTTTCCTCTATTCCTGCAAGCATGTATTGGACCATTGTTACCATAACAACCGTTGGTTATGGAGATATAACTCCTGTAACTACTCTTGGACAAACCATCGCATCTGTTATTATGCTTTTAGGGTATGGAATAATTGCAGTCCCAACCGGTATTGTAACGGCAGAAATGGCTTTTTCAAAGAAAGATGAAACAATTTCTACTCAGGCTTGTCAGTCATGTTCTAAAGAAGGGCACGATCCAGACGCGAAGCATTGTAAATTTTGTGGAGAGCAGCTTTAGCTCTTGAGAAAATGGACAATTGATAAGTGACAATTCGTTGTATTGATTTGATATTATGGTTTTCAATTATAAAAAGTCAATTTTAAATTGAAAATCATGGAAAATTTACTAAAAGCTTTCTTTTCGCTTTGAAAGTTGTAAAGACTTGTAAGTCTCTTGTTGAAAATAAGAGGGAGTATGTTTTATCTAAACAACTATTGAGAAGTGGAACAGCAACAGGCGCTTTGATAAGGGAAGCTGAGCATGGAGAGAGTAAAAAAGACTTCATTCATAAATTAGCAATCGGGCTGAAAGAAGCGAACGAAACAGAATATTGGCTAGAGTTATTGCACCAGTCAGAGTATATAACAGACCGGGAATTTAAAGAATTAAGTGGTTCCGCAGGAGAGTTAAATATATTGTTGATTTCTATAATTAAATCAACGAAACGTAATCTGGAGAACAAAAATAAGACGAATTGATAATTGTCAACTGTTCATTGTTCAATTACTAAGCCGTCCAAGTTTGCTTGCAGCGAATCTCGTTTCAAGATAAAAGCTTCTTTTATATCTGGAGAAATCGGCTCTGCTGAAGGAAAATCTTCTCTTAAATGGTCCACTTGTTTGCCATTTTTCCAAAAACGATAACAGACATGAGGCCCAGTAGCTAGACCTGTGCTACCAACATAGCCAATAATATCTCCTTGCCTTACTTGTTTGCCAACCTTCACGTTGCGTTTGCTCATGTGCAAGTATTGCGTTTCATACACGCTGTTGTGACTTAGTTTAACAAACTTCCCATTTCCTCTCGTATAACTCGACTTAATTACAACACCGTCTGAAGTGGCCATGATTGGTGTTCCTCTTGGAGCAGCATAATCTGTTCCCAGATGTGCTTTCCAACGCTTTTGTACTGGGTGAAATCTGCGCATGGTAAAGCGTGAACTTAGCCTACTAAATTTTAAGGGGGATTTTAGAAATGCTTTTCTAAGGCTGTTGGCTTCCTCATCATAATACTCTACTTTGCCCTTAATGTCGTAACCAAAAGCTAGGAAGGATTTGTCGAAATGATTGAACTCGACCGCTTTTATTTCACCTATCCCAAAAGATTTGCCATCTACAAATTTCTCTTCATAAATAACTTTAAACCAATCTCCTTTTTGAATTCGATAAAAATCAATTGACCACGCAAAAATATCGGCTAATTTAACTGCTAAATAAGGGTTTGCTTTAGATTCTTTTAAGGTTTGGTACAAGGAAGAATTGATTACTCCTGAAGCCGTTTGAATTTTTGTTTCAATGGGCCTTTTTTTGCGTTCTATAATAATTGAATCTCTTAAATCGTAAACGATATAGTCAACTGCATCAATTTCATAAATAAAATAGTCGGCCTTTCGAATGCTATCCTTCCGAACTAAAATGGTGTAATTCTTTCCTACAGCAATTCTGCGTACATCGAAAATGGGTTTCGATTTTTTTGCAAGGGCGTCAATCGTTCCATAATTAATTTCATAGGGTAGAAGAATATTTGCTAGAAATTCATTTTTTTTAATGGTAGATTGAATGACTTCAAATGAATCTATCTCAATGTCATATAATAGTTTTGCGGGCACAATTGTGTCCTGCACAATAGGCGCAGCAACAGGTGGTACAGGTTTGCTCCCAGACTTTAGAATAAACAATACAACAAAAAATCCCAATAGTGCGGTTAACCCTACACTAATCCACTTTAATTTCTTCTTCAAGTTTTATTGCTTTTTCGGTTGTACCTGGTTTCAATAATTCCAATTTAAATTTTATTGGAATTGCTGTTTGTCTTGTTTGGTCAAAATTACACTGCTGCATTGAAACAATAATGAACGATTGTCAATAGTTATGTACAACTATTGCTTTAAAACGTACGGCTGTTGCACTAGTTTCTCAGGGCTAGACTGATTCGAAAATTTCGATTCAATATAGAACTGTTTTGAGATTGATTTGAAGCAATGTTAAGTAAACCGAAATCATAATGGATACCAATTTGAACAAATCCAAGTTCAACTCCTCCGCCGAGTGTTAGACCAAAATCAGATCTTCTAACAAAATCAAGACTATTTGATCCGATGGTCATACTTTCTTTGAAATTTTTCTGTTCACCGTTCTGCTCATATTCCTGCTTCTGTCTTGCGAATAAAAGAATACTGTAGTAGAATCCAGCGTCGGCAAAAAATAATCTTTCATCAACTGGTGTAGAATGAAACCGACAACCAAATGGGATGTCAATGTAAGTTAAATTCGTTGTTAAAGGAGACGTAGTTTTGATAGGTCCATTTAATATAGAAATGTTGGCGGCCTCATCTGATTGATATCCCTCGTTGGAATAAAGAAGACTAGTTTCAAAATCTATTTTGTCACTTAGTGGAATGTATAAAGATCCACCTAGATGAAACCCCAATTTAGCATCCGTGCTAACAAGGGCTGTATCTGAACTTCTATTAATATTGGTAAAATTAAGACCTAGCTTTACCCATTCTTTTTGAGCAAAGATTGAATTGCAGATTACGCTAACTAATACGAATAGAAATAGTTTTCTCATAGTATGCATCTGGTTAAATAACAAAGTTTACAATTTTCCCAGGCACTACAATCACTTTCTTCGGTGTTTTGCCTTCTAACCATTTTGCTGCATCAGCATGTGCCAGTACTGTTTTTTCTATTTCGTCTTTCGATAAGTCAAGAGGAAGTTCCATCATAAATCTCATTTTTCCATTGAATGAAACAGGGTATTTATGAGACGACTCAATCAAATGCTTTTTATCAAATTTTGGAAAGTCAGCTGTTGATATAGAAGTGTTATTTCCCATTTTTTGCCATAATTCTTCTGCAATATGAGGTGCATACGGTTCAATAAGAATAACTAATTGCTCTAAAATCTCTTTCTTGTGGCACTTTAGATCTATTAACTCATTTGTACAAATCATGAAGGCAGAAACACCGGTGTTAAAAGAAAAGCGCTCTATGTCTTCCGTAATTTTCTTAATCGTTTTATGCAGTGCTTTAAGCTCTTCCTTGGTAGCTTTTTCAACTGAAACAATAAAGTTGTTTTCCTTATCATGGAATAATCTCCAAAACTTTCTTAAAAATCGGTGAACGCCTTCAATGCCTTCCATGTCCCAAGGTTTCGCTTGCTCTAATGGTCCCAAAAACATCTCGTATAAACGTAATGTATCTGCTCCGTATTTTTCTACAATATGGTCTGGGTTTACAACGTTGAATTTAGATTTCGACATTTTTTCCACCTCAGCACCACAAATGTATTTTCCTTCTTCTAATACAAAGTGCGCTGCGGTTTCTTTTCCGTTGTTAGCAGATTTAAACTTATTAGTATCTAAATCAATACCTTCAACTATAGAAATGTCGACGTTAACAGCTGCTATTTTATGAGATAATTCAGATTCTTTCCAGAGAAGATTTTCACTAGTGTAAACCTGTCTCTTATACACATCTCCGAGCCCACGAGACAGGCAGAAATCT
>OJDV01000729.1_pt1 | contig 10881 bp, 6 predicted proteins | sample 1592911 | NCBI WGS metagenome assembly OJDV01 (sample SAMN05416860, study PRJEB24817) | seawater metagenome | isolation source: Sea water | place: Canada:Atlantic | collected 2013-11 | reverse complement strand
ATTTTTGCAAAAATATTTCAGAAACCATGCTTGAAAATAAAAACAATTCTAAAACGAGTATTTCAGATTTTGGCGAATTTGGATTAATAGATCACCTTACTAAAAATTTCAAGATCACTCAAAAATCTACAGTAAAAGGTATTGGAGATGATGCCGCAGTTTTATCAAATGATTCTTCAAAAGAATTAGTAGTAACAACCGATTTATTAGTGGAGGGAGTGCATTTTGATTTAAGTTATATGCCTCTAAAGCATTTAGGGTATAAAGCGGTAGTTGTCAACCTTTCGGATGTTTATGCGATGAATGCTGAAGCTACTCAAATTACAGTTTCTATTGGTGTTTCTAATCGTTTTCCTGTAGAGGCCTTAGAGGAGTTATATGAAGGAATTCATACCGCTGCAAATTATTATAATATTGATGTAGTAGGAGGAGATACTACTTCTTCAAAAACTGGGTTGATTATTAGTGTTACTGCAATTGGTATTGTAAACAAAGGGGAGGCTGTTTATAGAAATACTGCAAAAGAGAATGATTTATTAGTAGTATCTGGAGATCTGGGGGCTGCATATTTAGGATTGCAAGTATTGGAGCGTGAGAAAAAAGTTTTTGAAGTAAACCCTCAATCACAACCAGATTTAGACAACTATACTTACCTTATAGAAAAACAATTAAAACCAGAAGCTCGTAAAGATATTGCTGGTTTATTAAAAGAATTAGAAGTTAAACCAACTTCAATGATAGATATTAGCGATGGACTTTCTTCTGAAATATTGCATATCTGTAAACAATCTAAAGTAGGTTGTAATCTATATGAGGATAAAATACCTTTAGATCAGCAAGTGATTTCTACTTGCGAGGAATTTAAAATTGATAGTACTACGATTGCTTTAAGTGGAGGTGAAGATTATGAATTGCTTTTTACAGTAAGTATGGAAGATTTTCCTAAAATTAAAGCAAACCCAAATCTTTCGATAATTGGTCATATAACCCATGAGAAAGAAGGGGTACATTTAATTACACGAGGAAATGAAAAAATTCCATTAATCGCTAGAGGATGGAATTCTTTAGAAAGTAGCCAAGAATAGTTAGGAGGCTCTTTGGAGTTTCTTTTGAAAAAACGCTGACAAGCACGCGTTTATTTTTCTGTTTTTGAAATTTAAAAGCTCGAGTTCACCTGAAAAAACATTGGTAACTTCCTTGTTGCAGGTTTTACATTTAAACTCTTTAATGTGATTAGTAACATTGTTTGTAACGATAAATCGGTGCCCAAATGTTGAGCATAATATACTTGAAAGGTTAAATTGTTGGTTAGGGGAGTTTTGCTTCATAATATATAAATATTTGTATAACAGGATTAAACTTACAACAAATATTTGATATATCGGATAAAAAGCTATAAAAAATCGATGAAATACACAATTTCAACAATTTCATCGATGTTTTCGTTAACGCTCATGTGTCCAGATTGCACTTTCAGTAATTTTGTTTGACTTTCATTTGCAACTTTTTCTGAACTAGAAATAGGAATTATTGGATCTTCAATTCCTGAAATCATGTATTTATCACCCTGAAATGATTTTAAAACTGATGTTCTGTCTTTTCTTATTTTCATTCCTTTAATAGTAGCTATAATTCCTTCCACTGGAAAATCGAGAGCATCATTTGAAAATTCATCGATATAATGCTGAAATTGATTTCGCTTTTCTTCTGGAAAAAGTGAAGCGATTGCCATTTTTACAAAAACAACTTCATTTTGTTTTAATATTTTTATAGCTCTATCTCTATTTATTTTTCTTTCTTGGGAATCTTCTTCAGAAGAAGAGTTTAATAAAACTAGTTTATTGATTTTAGTTGGATATTTTTCGGCAAAAGCTAAGCATATATAACCTCCCATTGAGTGACCTATAAAACTAGCCTTAAGAATATTGTTTTCTTCTAAAATAGAATTGACAACTTCAGCCATTAATTCCATAGTATGTGTTTCAGCAATACAACCACTTTTACCATGTCCAGGTAAATCGATACTGATTACTTGATTTTTTTTATAAAACTTAGGGATTAAATCAACCCAAATAGAAGAACTTAATAAAAATCCGTGCATTAGTACTATACAAGGACCATTCCCATTTATAGTATAATGAATTGGAATTTGGTTGAAGTAAGTAATCATTTTTATATATTTAACACAACAAATATCTTAGTTTGAAACACAGCAAACAAACCCTAATCATTGCTTTTGCATTATTTTCTTTATTCTTTGGAGCAGGGAATTTAATACTCCCTCCTTTTTTAGGGTATAATGCTGGTGATGGATGGATTTGGGTACTTATTGGATTTATTATTTCTGCGGTGATCATACCTATATTAGCTATATATGGACATGCGAAATTACAAGGGACCATGTTGGATTTTGCTAAAAAAGTGTCTCCAACATTTGCAATTGTTTATTCGATATTGATTTACATAATTTCGATTTCATTACCTTCTCCAAGAACAGCTTCTGTTACTTATGAAATGGCTATAGAACCGTTTTTTCAGATTTCATCCTTTGGATTAAGTAGTATTTATTTTGCCTTTGTATTGGTCTTTGTTCTGAATCGAACTAGAGTGTTAAGCCTCATTGGAAAGTTTTTAACTCCTTTAATAGTAATTCTACTTATAATAATAATTTGCTTAGGCCTCTTTACCGAAGTGGGATCTATCCGAGGCTCCATATTCAATAATTCATTTGTAGAAGGAATCCTTGAAGGATATCAAACATTTGATGCTATTGGAGGTGTGGTAGTTGGAGGTGTTATTGTTATTTCACTTTCACTTCAAGGGAAATTTAATTATGAAGAAAAGAAACGAATGATTGCAAGGTCGGGTCTATTTGCTGGCCTTGGACTGTTAATTATTTATGGAGGTTTAATTGCTTTGGGTGCCCATTATAGCAGTGTATTAGTTGTGGATAATCGCACCGATTTATTAAGTGTGTTAAGTATTCAAGCCTTAGGAAATATTGGAAATGCATTTTTATCAGTTTTAGTAGCATTGGCTTGCTTTACAACAGCAGTAGGAATTGTTACAGGTACTGCAGACTTTGTAAAAGGGTTGTTAGGAGATTCTCAAAAAGCCTATATTTTAACTGCAATTATTGGTTCTGTTTTAGGGGTGTTAATGGGGCAATTTGATGTGCATTATATTATTAATATAGCATTGCCTGCTTTGATGTTTATTTACCCAATAACGATTGTATTAATCGTGTTAAATGCATTACCTGAAAAATGGGCATCAAAATTAGTTTTTAGAGGAGTAATATTGGTAACCTTTATTTTTAGTATTCCAGATTTTATAAAATTTTTAGCACCGGAAGGAACCATAACACCCTTACAGGAATTTATACCACTTTCAGAAAATAGTATGGGATGGGTGCTTCCTGCTTTGCTTGTTTTTGTTATTCTAAACTTAGTGAGTTTAGGGAATAAAAAAACCGATACTTAATGACTTAATTATGTATCGGCTTATGCTTTAAAAATTCTCTTTTAAGAATTCATGATATCCTCAATTTCTTCAGCATTAATTGGGATATTTCTCATTAAATTAAAAGGTTCACCATTTTCTTGAATAACAACATCGTCTTCTAAACGAATTCCAAACCCTTCTTCAGGTATATAAATTCCAGGTTCAACAGTGAATACCATATTGGCTTGCATAGGTTCCCAAAGCAATCCGTAATCGTGAGTGTCTAATCCCATATGGTGAGATGTTCCGTGCATAAAATATTTTTTGTATGCAGGCCAATTTGGATCTTCGTTTTGTACATCTGCTTTATCAATTAATCCTAATCCTAATAATTCAGAAGTCATTAATTTTCCAACTTCTATATGGTAATCTGCCCATATAGCTCCTGGAACAAGTAATTTTGTAGCGTCGTTTTTAACTCTATTTACAGCATCATATACATCGCGTTGACGTTTGTTGTATCTTCCATTTACAGGAATGGTACGTGTCATATCACTACTGTAATTTGCATATTCAGCCCCTACATCTAATAATATCAAATCACCATCATTACAAGGCTGATTGTTTTCAATATAGTGAAGTACGTTAGCATTATTACCACTAGCAATAATGGGAGTATATGCAAATCCCTTAGAACGATTTCTTAAAAATTCATGCATAAATTCTGCTTCAATTTCATATTCTGTAACACCCGGTTTCACAAATTTTAAAACTCTTCGCATTCCTTTTTCTGTAATGTCACAGGCTTTCTGAAGTAAATCTAATTCAATAGAATCTTTTACAGAACGAAGTCTTTGCAGGATAGGGTTGCTTTTTGCAACACTATGTGCAGGATATTTATTTAAAAGCCATTTTGTAAAACGAGCTTCTCTAGTTTCAGTTTCTATAGATGCTCTGTAATGCTCATTTGTATTAATGTGTACTGTATCACATTGAGCCATCAACTCAGCCATTACTTTTTCCATTTCTTGAAGCCAATAAACAGTTTTAATGCCACTTACATCAAGAGCACGTTCTTTGGTTAGTTTTTCACCTTCCCAAACCGCTATGTGGTCGTTGGTTTCTTTTAAAAATAGTATTTCGCGATGTTTCTTGTGTGGTGCATCGGGAAACATTACTAAGATACTTTCTTCTTGATCTACACCACTTAAATAGTAGATGTCTCTATGTTGTTGAAAAGGTAAAGAGCTATCTGCACTTATTGGGTAAATATCATTACTGTTAAAAACGGCAATACTATTTGGCTTCATTTTAGCCATAAAATTTGCGCGATTTTTAATAAATAAAGCCGAATCAATTTGATGATATTTCATAATTTAATCTTTTAAAGGATTTGATTTCTTCAAAATTAATCAAAGATTTAATTAATAACGAAGCCAAATGTCCTTAATTTATTTTTTTTCGAATTCTACTCATATGTCGAGAAGAAATGCCTAAAAAAGAGGCTAAATAATGCAAAGGTATTTGTTGTATGATTTCGGGATGATTTAGTAACAATCCCTCATACCTTTCTTCAGGAGTTTGAGTTAATAGATTAATCCGATAATCATCAATTAAAAATATTTGATTTTCAATTAAATTATGATAAAAAACCTTAAATCCTTTGTTGGTATTGATAAGGTTATTGAATTTTTTTAAATCAATGACCCATAAATTACAATCACATAAGGCTTTTATGTTTTTTCTAGAAGGCTGACTTTGTTTAAAACTTTTTAGCGCGGTTGTAGCGGTGTTTTCTAAAGCTAGGTAAGTGGTTTTTTCTTCTCCTTTACTAACTATAGAATGTTGTAAGACGCCTATTTCTAAATAACAAAAATAGTTGCAAACTTTTCCAGTCTCCACTAAAAAGCTGTTTTTTTTAATTTGAAGATAATTAAATTCCATTAGTATACTAGGTAGGTAATGTTCTAACCCCTTGTTGTTAATAATATTCTTTAAATAATTGTAAAATTGAGTATTTGAGTCCGGCATCACTATTCCCTTTTTATAAAACCGAAAGTATTAAGAAAATTCATAAAGTATTATAAAATAAGGCATAAAGTTTTGAGGAACAATGCTATTTCATTAAATTCATCGTCCTTTAAAAAACCAACCATGAAATATTTATTCTTTTCCATTTTCGCTTTCTTTTCTCTTCAGATTTTCGCACAACAACCAGCTTCAAGTTCTTCAGATATTGAAAAGGGATTGCAACAAAAAGAAGAGTTAACCAAAAACTCTTTAGTTAAAAATTTGCCTTTTAAAAATATTGGACCAACGGTTATGAGTGGCCGAATTACAGATTTAGCTATTAATCCAAATAACCCTATTGAGTTTTATGCAAGTTATGCCAGTGGTGGTGTATGGTATACCAATAATAACGGAACATCATTTACGCCTATATTAGACAGTAGTCCTACTCAAAATGTAGGGAGTTTGGCAGTAGATTGGAAAACCAAAACCATTTGGGTAGGTACTGGTGAGGTAAATGCCTCACGTTCTTCTTATGCTGGAATTGGTTTGTTGAAATCTACCAACCAAGGAGAAAGTTGGGAGAATTTAGGTTTAATGGATTCTCACCATATTAGTAATATATTAATTAATCCTAATAATATAAATGAAATCGTAGTAGGAGTCGTTGGACATTTGTATTCTGCAAATAAAGAAAGAGGTATTTATAAATCTACTGATGGTGGAAAAACTTGGGCTCATTCCTTGTTTGTAAATGATCAATCTGGAATAATAGAATTAGAAGTTTCTCCTATCGATTTTAATGTAATGTTTGCTTCTTCTTGGGATAAAGATAGAAAGTCTTGGAATTTTAGAGGCAGTGGAACAGGTTCTGCAATCTATAAAAGTACCGATGCAGGAACTACTTGGGTTCATGTTTCTGAAAAAGGAAGTGGTTTTCCAACGGGAGAAGGAGTCGGTAGAATTGGACTTGCAATTTTCGATAATCAAACTATTTATGCAATTCATGACAATCAATCAAGAAGAAATGATACTTCTGAAAAAAAGAAAACAGAAGGCTTAACAAAAGATGATTTTAAAAGCATGACGAATGCTCAATTTTTAGAATTGGACGATAAAAAATTAGACAAGTATTTGAAATCTAATCGATTCCCAGAAAAATATACTGCAGCTTCAACCAAAAAAAGCGTTAAAGAAGGAAGTGTTCAACCTGTTGATTTAGCAAAATATTTAGAAGATGCAAATACTTTATTATTTGATACTCCTGTTATTGGTGCAGAGGTATACAAAAGTGTGGATGGAGGGAAAACATGGAAAAAAACTCATGAAGGATTCTTAGACGACATCTATTATTCTTATGGTTATTATTTTGGAAAAATTCACGTAGACCCTTCTAATAAAGACAGTATTTATGTTTATGGAGTACCTATTTTAAAGTCTAAAGATGGCGGAAAGTCCTTTACCTCTATAAATGCAGATAATGTGCATTCAGATCACCATGCTCTATGGATCAACCCAGAAATGCCAGGACATTTAATTAATGGCAACGATGGGGGAATTAATATCTCATATGATGATGGAGCTACTTGGATTAAAAACAACACCCCTTCTGTAGGACAATTTTATTCCATCAATGTAGATAATGAAAAACCCTATAATGTTTATGGAGGTTTGCAAGATAATGGAGTTTGGGTTGGACCTCATACCAACGAAGAAGATTCTTATTGGAAACAGTCTGGACAATACCCTTATGAAGCAATAATGGGTGGCGACGGAATGCAAACTCAAATTGATGATAGAAATAGTGATATTGTTTATACAGGATTTCAATTTGGAAACTATTATAGATTAAATCGTGGAACAGACGAACAAACTTATATTCAACCTAAACATGAATTAGGAGAAAATCCCTATCGTTTTAATTGGCAAACTCCAATATTATTAAGTCCACACAATCAAGATATTTTGTATTTGGGAGGAAATAAATTAATGAGAAGTATGAATCAAGGAAGTGATTGGGATGCGATTTCTGAAGATTTAACACAAGGTGGTAAAAAAGGAAATGTAGCCTTTGGGACTTTAGCTTCGATTAGTGAATCCCCTTTTCAATTTGGATTGTTATATACAGGAAGTGATGACGGTATTGTAAGTGTAACAAAAAATGGTGGTGGAAGTTGGATAACTATTTCTGAAACTTTTCCAAAGGACTTATGGGTAAGTAGGGTAATTGCATCAGAGCACAAAAAGGAAAGAGTTTATGTAACTTTAAATGGATACCGATGGGATGATTTTAAACCTTATGCATATATGAGTGAAGATTATGGTGCTACTTGGAATAATATTAGTAGCAATCTTCCAACTTCATCTGTGAATGTTATAAAAGAAGATCCTAAAAACGAAAATATTTTATATTTAGGAACCGATAATGGAGCCTATGTTTCTTTTAATAAAGGGGAACATTGGGAGGCTTTTTCAAATGGATTGCCAAATGTGGCTTTTCATGATTTAGTGATTCAAACCGAAGCAAATGATTTAATATTAGGAACTCATGGACGTTCTTTATATTTAGCTAATATTTCCTTATTACAAAAAATGAGTAAGGATGAACTATTTATAAATGATATTTCATCCCTACGAGCTTCATCACGTTGGGGAAGTTCTTGGAGTCAATGGGGTAAAGCATACGAGCCTTCGGTTGAGGTTCAATTTTACAGTCCCAAAGCTGAAAAAGTAACCATGAAGATACAAACGGAAGATGGAACGGTGCTTAATAGTTATCAGATTGAAGCTGAAAAAGGGGTAAATGTATTTGAATATGACGTAACGGTTTCAGAAAAAGGAAGGAAAGCAATGTCTAAAAAAGATCAAAAAATTACAGAAGCGAAAAATGGAAGCTATTATTTGCCTAATGGAGATTACATAATTGAAATTAATGATCTTAGAAAAAGTTTAATTGTAAAATAAAACCACAATTAATAACTATTCTAAATACAAAATAAAACAAACCCTAAAGTTTGGCTGTTTTTTCTTAGAGCCGTAATTTTGTGAAACTTATTAAAAAAAAATAAAACAAATGGGAATTTTATCCTCTTCAATTGCAAGAAAAGTGTCAATGGCACTTTCTGCTCTTTTTTTAGTATTCTTTTTATTAATCCATGTTTCTGTAAACCTAGTTTCAGTTTGTAGTGAAGACGCTTTTAATGCGGCATCTCACTTTATGGGAACCAATCCTTTAGTGCAATTTGTAATGCAACCGATTTTAGTTTTTGGAGTTGTTTTTCATTTTGTATTAGGTTTTGTTTTAGAATTGAAAAACAAGAAAGCAGTAGGTGTTTCTTATGCAAAGAATAATGGAGCAGCCAATTCTACTTGGATGAGTAGAAATATGATTTATAGCGGCCTTGCTATCTTAGCTTTCGTGGTGCTTCACTTTATCGATTTTTGGTTTCCAGAAATCAATCATAAATACATCGAAGTTTTACCAGAGGACCCAACAAGATATTATCACGAATTGCGTGAAAAATTTGTAAGTCCAATAAGAGTTGGAGCTTATGTTATTGCATTTGTGTTTTTAGCATTACATTTATTACACGGATTTCAATCGGCATTCCAATCTATGGGAATGAATAATAAATATTCAAAATATGTGAGAAATTTTGGAAAAGCTTATGCAATAGCGATTCCAGCACTTTTTATTTTTATTGCACTTTTTCACCATTTTACTCATTAATTAATACAAAAATATGTCTGTATTAGATTCAAAAGTACCCGAAGGACCCATTAAAGATAAATGGACTACTTATAAAGACAAAATCAACCTTGTAAATCCTGCAAACAAACGAAATATTGATATCATCGTTGTCGGTACTGGTTTGGCTGGAGGTTCTGCTGCGGCAACGCTATCAGAACAAGGATATAATGTAAAAGCTTTTTGTTATCAAGATTCACCTCGTAGAGCACATTCGATTGCTGCTCAAGGGGGAATTAATGCTGCAAAAAATTATATGGGAGATGGTGATTCTAATTACCGTCTTTTTTATGATACCGTAAAAGGTGGAGATTATCGTTCGAGAGAAGCCAACGTTCATCGTTTGGCAGAAGTTTCTGGAAACATCATCGATCAATGTGTTGCACAAGGGGTTCCTTTTGCTCGTGATTATGGTGGTTTACTTGATAATCGTTCCTTTGGTGGAGTTTTAGTATCGCGTACTTTTTATGCTAAAGGACAAACTGGACAACAATTATTGTTGGGTGCATACTCTGCAATGAACAGGCAAATTGCTCGTGGTAAGATTGAAATGTTCAATCGTCATGAAATGTTAGATGTAGTAAAAGTCGACGGAAAAGCAAGAGGGATTATTGCTCGTAATTTAATTTCTGGAGAAATTGAAAGACATTCAGCACATGCGGTAGTAATTGCAACGGGTGGTTATGGAAACGTTTATTTCCTATCTACAAATGCAATGGGGTCTAATGCGACAGCTGCTTGGAAAATACATAAAAAAGGCGCGTATTTCGCTAATCCTTGTTTTACTCAAATTCACCCAACGTGTATTCCTAGATCGGGGGATTATCAATCCAAACTAACTCTGATGTCAGAGTCGCTTAGAAATGATGGTCGTATTTGGGTACCCGCTAAAATTGAAGATGCAAAAGCAATACAAGAAGGGAAATTAAAACCTACTGAAATTGCAGAAGAAAATAGAGATTATTACTTAGAAAGAAAATACCCAGCTTTTGGAAATTTAGTTCCTAGAGATGTAGCATCTAGAGCGGCTAAAGAACTTTGTGATGCAGGTTATGGGGTAAATGCAACAGGTGAAGCAGTATATTTAGATTTTGCCTCAGCGATTGAACGTTATGGAAAAGAACAAGCAAAAATTCATGGAGTTCATGATCCTTCTAAAGATAAAATAACAGCATTAGGAGAAGGAGTTATTGAGGAAAAATACGGTAATCTTTTCCAAATGTATGAGAAAATTGCAGCTGAAAACCCTTATAAAACACCAATGATGATTTATCCAGCGACCCACTATACGATGGGTGGTGTTTGGGTTGATTATAATTTAATGACCACCGTTCCAGGATTGTATTGTATAGGTGAAGCTAACTTTAGTGATCACGGAGCAAATCGTTTAGGAGCTTCTGCATTAATGCAAGGATTGGCTGATGGATATTTCGTTCTACCTTATACCATAGGAGATTACTTATCTGATGATATTAGAACAGGAAAAATTGCAACGGATAGCCCAGAATTTGATGCTGTTGAAAAAGAAGTAACCGATAGAATTAATTTCTTTATGAATAATAAAGGAACTAAATCGGTAGATTATTTCCATAAGCGATTAGGAAAAGTAATGTGGGATAAAGTTGGAATGGCTCGTAACGAAAAAGGCTTAAAGGAAGCTATGGCTGAAATTAAAGCAA
>OJDV01000728.1_pt1 | contig 10891 bp, 5 predicted proteins | sample 1592911 | NCBI WGS metagenome assembly OJDV01 (sample SAMN05416860, study PRJEB24817) | seawater metagenome | isolation source: Sea water | place: Canada:Atlantic | collected 2013-11 | reverse complement strand
AGATTTCTGCCTGTCTCGTGGGCTCGGAGATGTGTATAAGAGACAGGCATTAGAAGATTTAATTGCTGCGAAATATTATTACAATCAATTTAAAAATGAATAATACCTATCAAAATATCATACAAAACACTCAACTTGTACCACTAGAGGATTGGCTTCAAATAAAAACCATAGACATGCATACAGGAGGGGAACCGCTACGTGTTATTTTGGATGGATTTCCAGAATTGAAGGGGAATTCGGTTTTAGAATACAGACAATATTGCAAAGACAATTTTGATCACTTACGTACTTCTTTAATGTTTGAACCTCGTGGTCATGCCGATATGTATGGTTGCATTTTAGTACCACCAAATGATGCCGAAGGCGATTTTGGGATTTTGTTTTTACATAATGAAGGCTATTCTACGATGTGTGGTCATGCTATTATTGCTATCTCAACTTTAGCCATAGAAATGAATTGGATTGAAGTAAAGGAAGGTGATAATCTATTAAAAATTGATGCTCCATGTGGTAGAATTACTTCTTTTGCCAATGTTAAAAATGGAAAAGTTACAGGAGTCCGTTTTTATTGTGTCCCAAGTTTTGTAGAGAGTTTAGATAAAACATTAAATGTTCCTGGTTTAGGAAATGTAACTTATGACTTAGCCTATGGCGGTGCTTTTTATGCTTATGTAGATATGGAAAAAAACAATTTCAGTTTCGATTTGAAGCCAAAATTTTATTCAGAATTAATAAAATATGGAATGGAAATTAAACGAGCTATAATGAAAGAAGATGACAACATTCATCATCCAGAAGAAGGAGATTTGAGTTTTTTATATGGCACCATTTTCATTGATAATACGAAACAAAAGTCTGGAGCAGACAGTCGGAATGTTTGCATTTTTGCTGAAGGAGAAGTAGATCGAAGTCCAACTGGATCTGGTGTTGCAGGAAGAATGGCAATTCACAAAACAAGAAAAGAAATTGGTTTTGGGGATTCTATGACTATTGAAAGTATAACAGGTTCTGTTTTTAAAGGTTCTGTAATTTCTGAAGAAGATTTTGGGCCTTATAAAGCTGTAATTCCTCAAATTGAAGGGACTGCACACATTACGGGACAGCATACTTTTATAATTGACCCTAAAGACCCAATGAAAAACGGATTTATATTGCGATGAAACAACTACTATTCATACTAGTTATAGCCATCATTTTTAGTTGTAAAACTGAAACAGATATAGATAAAACTCAAGTTTTTTCTTTTCTGAATTATAGTGAGAATATTTTGGACTATCGAATCTCTCCAAAAGACTCGATTGATAAATCGGGTTTAATGTTTTCAGATCAAGGTGCTTGGTTTGCATATAGTTTACCTGATTCATCTTCAGGTTATTTGGGTTTTTCTGGGCCTTTTTTAATGACCCAACAAAATGGAAAATGGAGTAGTTATTCTTTGACACATTTAAATTTATATAATGATCAACAAGAATCAATCGTCAATAAAGAAAATATAAAATTCACTCAAAATAGCGATGCAACTCATTTAGAACAATCTCTAAATAACGATAAAATACATTTAAAACAAGATCTTGTTTTTTTATCTGGACACACAACTCTTCAAAGGTTTATTGTCACTAATATCTCCGACAAGATCATTGACATATATCCCCTTTTAAGTGGAGAACTATTTGATAATGGCATTTCAATTTCTAACGAAAACGAAACCATTATTTTAAAATCTGATAAATCAAAAGCTATAGGTTATATCCAAATATTAGGAGAAATGTATTCAACAAAAAGTGATTATTTTTTTTATAATTCCCAATTAAATGCAATATCATTAAAAGCTAATGAATCAAAAGAATATCTAATTTCCCAATCTTTTATTTTTCCTGAATACTCTTGGAAATCTGAAAAAACCCTTATTGAGCAATCTAATTTCGATTCCGTTTTATCTGCCAGAAAAGCAGAAAAAAATGCTGAATTAAAATCTCTAATTTCAAATAAAAGAAAACAGTTTTCAGATAGCATCTATTCAGGTGTGTTAGCAAAAGCACAGCTTACCCTACAAAATAATTGGCGAATTCCCGCTGGAGAAATAAAACACGAAGGGCTTTTTCCAAGTTATCATTATAAATGGTTCAATGGGTTTTGGTCTTGGGATTCATGGAAACATGCAGCAGGGCTCTCCTACTATAACTCCGATTTGGCTAAAAAACAAATGAAATTGATGTTCGAATTTCAAAATGAAGATGGATTTATAGCAGATTGTGTTTTTAGAGATACTCTCATTGAACAACATAATTACCGAGACACCAAACCTCCTTTATCAGCTTGGGCAGTTTCTAAAATTTTTGAAAAAAACCAAGACATCGAGTTTCTTAAGTATATGTATCCAAAGCTTAAAAAATATCACGAATGGTGGTATTTAAAAAGAGATCATGATCAAGATGGCTTGTGTGAATATGGCTCTACCGATGGCAGTTTGATAGCTGCAAAATGGGAAAGTGGAATGGATAATGCCATCCGATTTGATAATTCAAAAATTCTTAAAAATTCAGAAGGTGCCTATTCTTTAGACCAAGAATCTGTTGATTTAAACGCTTACCTTTTTGCTGAAAAAAAATATCTTTCTGAATTAGCAAAAACTCTCGGAAAAACAGAGGAGGCAATACAATTCAATAAGGAAGCTAGTCTATTAAAGGCACGTATTCAAACCCAATTTTACGACAAAATTGATGGTTGGTTTTACGATACTAATCTGGAAGGAGATGCTTTTATTAAAGGAGAAGGTAGTGAAGGTTGGACTGCACTTTGGGCAAAAGCAGCCACTCAAGAACAAGCAGAAGCAGTAAAAAACAACATGATGAATACTGAGAAATTCTATACCAAAGTCCCATTTCAAACCATGAGTGCCGATCACGAAAAGTTCAATCCTTTAAAAGGATATTGGAGAGGCCCTAATTGGTTAGATCAGGCTTATTTTGGTGTAAAAGGGTTGCGGAATTATAGATTTAATGAGGAGGCAGATAAAGCAACTGTTCAAATATTTAAGGGTGCTGAAGGGATTTTAGGAAAAGGAAAATCAATACGAGAAAATTATCATCCACTAACGGGAGAAGGATTAAATGCACAAAACTTTAGTTGGAGTGCTGCTCATATAATAATGCTTTTAATGAACGATTAAATGGATTACAATACCATCAAAATAGACACAAAGCAAGCCGAAAGTATTTTATTCGAGCTATACAACATCAATGGAAAAGCTTCTTCTTTACCGGGTTATGTCGATTTTAATTTTAGAATAAAAGTTGAAAGCAGTGAAGGCTTTATTTTAAAAATTTCACGTCCAGAAGAGAATAAAAAATATCTTGATTTTCAGCAAAATTTATTACAATCTATTGAAGCAAGTGATGAAGATTTGATTGCTCCAAAAATTATTATTGATCGTAATGGAAATTCCATTTCAGAAATAAAAGATGCCTTTGGGAAGCAACGTTATGTAAGAATGCTCACTTGGGTTTCAGGTAGGGTTTGGAGTTCTGTAAATCCACAATTAGAAGATTTTAGGTTTAGTTTGGGCAAAAAATGTGGATTATTAACTAAGGTGCTACAAGATTTTGATCATCCAGAAGCTCATTATTATTTTGAATGGGACGTTGCACAATCACTTTGGACCAAAGAACAGCTTCATTTATTTTCAGCAGAGAAAAAAGAGATTCTAAGCTATCATCAAAACAAATTTGAAACAGCACAAGAATCATATATAAAACTTCGAAAAAGTGTAGTTCACAACGACCCAAATGATAATAACATTATTGTATCTGCAGATACAATTAATCCAAAAGCAATAGCCGCTATTGACTATGGAGATGCCATTTACACTCAAATCATTAATGATGTTGCTATACTTTGTGCCTATGGTGCTTTTGGGCACAAAGAGCCTTTAAATGCTTTATTAGATTTAATAAAAGGATATCATGCGTCGTTTCCATTATTAGAAGAAGAATTAGCACACTTATACCATGCCATTGCTATGCGATTAGTAATTATTGTAACGAGAGCTGCAATGAGTAAAATTGAAGAACCTGACAATGAATATCTATGGATTAGTGAAAAACCTGCTTGGGAAGTTTTAAAAAAATGGTATCAAATTTCTCCTGAATTTGCGCATTATAGCTTTAGAGAAGCTTGTGGATATATTTCGCATCCAAAAGAACAGGAATTTAATAATTGGGCTTCAAATCATTCATTTCAATTATCAGAATTATTCCCAACGATCCAAATAAATGAGGTACATCCTGCCGATTTAAGTGTTTCAAGTAAATGGATGGGGCATCAAATAGAATTTAATAATTTAGAGTTATTTCAGTTTAAAATTGAACAACTGCAAAAAGAAGTTCCCAATAAAATTATTGCAGGAGGTTATTTAGAGCCAAGACCTATTTATACTTCTTCATCTTATGACCGGATTGGTAATAAAGGAAGGGAAAGCAGAAGTATCCATTTAGGAATTGATTATTGGTTGCCTTCAAACACAACGATTCACGCCATCTTTGAAGGTGAGGTCATGATTGCGATTAATGATTCTGGTGATAAAGAATACGGTGGCTTAGTAATTTTAAAGCATGGTGCTAAAGAGCTTGTTTTTTATACACTCTACGGGCATTTAAATGTAGAAAGTGCTACAAAAAACAAGGTAGGAGCTATTATTAAAAAAGGGGAAAGAATTGGTGTTTTAGGTAATTTTCCAGAAAATGGAAATTGGGCACCTCATTTACATTTTCAAGTGATGTTATCTTTATTAGAATATAAAGTCGATTACCCTGGTGTAGCTTATTATTCTGAAATTAATGTTTGGAAAAGCATCTGTCCGGATCCTAATTTATTGTTTAAATCTGATGTTCTTCAGGAAAAAATAAAAACCAGTCAAAAAGATCTCATTAGGTATCGAAAAAAACACTTGGGCAAAAGTTTAAGCCTTCAGTATAAAGTTCCAATTGAAATGGTTCGTGGTGCTGGTCAGTATATAATGGATTCCTTCGGAAGAAAATACTTAGATACCGTAAATAACGTAGCTCATGTAGGGCATGAAAATTATCAAGTGGTGAAGGCTGGTCAGGAGCAAATGGCACTCATCAATACCAATTCTCGTTATTTACACAAAAACATCAATATACTAGCAAAAGAACTTATTGAAACCTTACCTCCCGAACTGAATGTATTGCATTTTGTAAATTCAGGAAGTGAAGCAAACGAGTTGGCCATAAGAATGGTAAAGGCTTATAATGGAGAAAAAGACATCATAGCTTCAGAAGTTGGTTACCACGGAAATTCAAATATGTGTATTGACATTAGCTCCTATAAATTCGACGGGAAAGGTGGTCAAGGTGCTACAGAACACACACATATATTTCCATTACCAGACGCTTTTAGGGGAAAATATAGAGGAGACCATACAGCTGAAGATTATGCAAATGAAGTCCAAAAGCAAATTGAAATCATTCAGAAAAAGGGAAGAAATGTTGGTGGCTTTATAATCGAACCTATTATAAGTTGTGGAGGACAAATTGAGTTACCAAAAGGTTTTTTAAACAAAGCATATCAATTGGTAAGGGAAGCAGGAGGAATTTGTATTTCAGATGAAGTCCAAACAGGATGCGGTAGAATGGGGAAAACATTTTGGGGATTTCAATTACATGAAGTAGTACCAGATATTGTTACGATAGGAAAACCCTTAGGAAATGGACATCCCATTGCTGCAGTTGCTTGTAATCAAGAAGTAGCCAATCGATTTGCAAACGGAATGGAATACTTTAACACATTTGGAGGGAATCCTGTTTCTTGTGCCATCGCCACAGAAGTACTTCGGACTGTAAAACGTGAAAAATTACAAGAAAATGCTTTGCAAGTAGGTGAATTTTTAAAGACTGAATTAAAGGAACTATCAAAAGAGTTTTCAATTATAGGTGATGTTCGTGGTCAAGGGTTATTTCTGGGAATTGAATTAGTTGATACTAATTTAAACCCTCTCGAAGAACAAACAACCTATTTAGCCAATCGCATGAAAGATCATGGTATTTTAATGAGTACTGATGGACCTAATCATAATGTTTTAAAAATAAAACCTCCTCTTGTTTTCTCAAAAGAAAACGCTGAAGAGCTTATTTACTATTTGCAAAAGATTTTGGCAGAAGATTTTATGACATCCTATTAATAAAAACCATTCAAGACTCTTTTAAAACAGCTATATTTGATTAAACAACAAAAAATAAATATCATGAAAAAATCACTACTCTGTTTTCTTCTTATTATTGGCTCAATGGGAGTTGTAAATTCTCAGAGCATTGTTACATTTTATACAACTGAAGGGGATTTTGAAGTTGAACTTTATGACATATTAAAACCTATTACTGCAGGAAATTTTTTAGACCTTGTAGAACAAGAGTTTTACGATGGAATTATTTTTCATCGTGTTATTTCAAATTTTGTAGTTCAAGGTGGCGATCCTACAGGAACAGGATCTGGTGGTCCAGGATACACCATCGAAGATGAATTTGACTCAAGCCTATCTAATCTAAAGCGAACACTTTCTATGGCGAATGCTGGCCCAAACACAGGAGGAAGTCAGTTTTTTATCAATCTTAAAGATAATATCTTTTTAGATTTTGACAATGCTCCATTATCATCTGCTCATCCAGTTTTTGGAGAGGTTATTACGGGTTGGGATATTGTTGAAATAATTGAAAATGTACCCGTTGATGGTAATGACAGACCAATTACACCAGTAGTAATGGATAGCATTAGAGTAACACAACCGCTATTGATTATACCAGAATTTAATGAGAAGAATTATTCTTTTAGTATTCAACCAAACCCAACCAACGAGCAAAGTGTTATTGAATTAAACAGTAAAATCAATAGTCAAACTGAATTCACGATTTATAATATGTATGGAACTCTAGTGGTAAAAAGAATAATACAAATGAATCAAGGAGTTAATATTATTAAGCTCTCAGATTTTGGAATAGTTAGTTTGTCCAATGGCGTTTATTTTATGAAGCTAAATATGAATAACAGCATTTCCCATAGGCGTTTTATAATTGCAAATTAGCCATTCTAATAAAATGAACCTCGATATAGAAGAGAATACGAGGTGTTATCAGAAAACTATATTTTAATTTTAATTGAAAATCATGAGAAAATTATTTTTAATACTTTGTTTAGTATCCTTTAGTACAGGATTCAGTCAAAATCAAGAAAAAGAAGATAAAGAGGCCATTCTTTCTGTTATGGCTCAACAAGAAAAAGCATGGTCTAAAAACGACTTGGAAGGCTTTATGCAAGGCTATTGGAAAAGTGATTCTTTAAAATTTTTTGGAAGTAGTGGTCTCACCAAAGGTTGGCAACAAACTTTAAATAATTATAAAAAAGGATATCCTACAAAAGAACACTCTGGAACTTTAAATTTTACTATTAAAGACATCTCTAAAATAGACGAAGGTAGTTATTGGGTAATGGGAGAATATGATTTAAAAAGAAGCGTTGGCGATGCCAATGGAGTTTTTATAATCATTTTTAAAAAGATTGGTGGCGAGTGGAAAATCGTAGCCGATATGTCTTGTTAAATGTTAAATATTATTTTAAAATTGAGGGAAATATATTTTAAATGACAATGTAACTACCACATGTTAGTTAAAATACTCTTATATTGATAGGTATGATTTAAATAAAAAATAAATTTAGTATGTTAACTTAACATTTATTTTCAATGAAACTAAGGAATATTTTATGATATCATTAACACTATTCGTAACTTCGCTACTAAATTATTTTAACTAAACTATAAAAATTATGAAAAAAATTACTTTATTAACCTTTTTATGTGCCTTTTTAACAGTACCGCTGTTATATGGGCAGACATCAAGCTATTTGAATAGTGATGCTAATGAAGCATCTATTCAAGCAGGAGTTTCTATGTATAGTCCTACTGTAGTCGAAGGAGATCTAAATATGGTTTCACAAACAAGTAGTATTGCTTCAACAACATTAACCACACTTTTTGCATCAAATAATGGAGGAAGTCCTGGAGGAGCTGTTTATTTTGATGTAACGGTAGGAGCTGATGATGTTGAAATTACAGATCTCGAAACTAATACTTCATCTGGAGGTGCTATGACGATGAATGTTTATACACTGGTTGGGAGCTATTCTGGCAACGAGACTAATGCGGGTGCTTGGACATTAATGTCAACTGCAACAGGAACTGGTGAAGCGGAAGATACCCCGTCATTGTTAAACTTAGGAACCTCTATAACTTTGACAGCTGGAACTACTTATGGTTTTGCATTAGTTATGGACGCATCTCATAGTCACGAATATACTAATGGAAATGGTTCCAATCAAAACTATAGCGATGCAAATCTTACTATAGATTTAGGTTCTGGTTCAAACATTCCATTTACTGGCGGTATTTTTTCTCCAAGAATTTGGAACGGAAGTATTATTTATGATTTAGCAGCCTCTCCTCCACCAACTTCAGAATTTGAATTTTGTACTGTTGATGTACCATTATCATTTGCTCCACCAGTTCAAGCTTCTGCTGCTGCTGCTGCAACTAGTACTGCTAACTCAGGAGATACTGGTATTATAGGAACTGGATTAGGAGAATATACTATTAATAGTGTAGATGTAAATGTCCAAGCTGCTTCTGCGGCAAGTATAGCACTAGCAATACAATCACCAAATGGAACTATTCTACAGCTTTCTTTTGCAAATGGTGGTGCAGACGGTTTAACTACTGCTGCTGATTTGGTATTTACAGATGCTTCTGCAAATGACATTACTGGATGGACAGGCGGAGCACCATTGGCAGACTATCTGCCTCTAGGTGGTGATTTTGCAACTGTTTTTGCAGGTCAGCCTATCACAGGAGATTGGTTTATTTTAGCAGATTCAGATCCAAGTAACCAAGCAGGAGGTGTAATTAACAGCTACTGTATTACTTTTGAAATGTCAGTAGGAACTGCACCAGAGATTTTTTGTATCCCAGATTTTACTGTTGATAACGATGAATTTGCATGTGGAGCTGTTGTAAACTTTGCAGCACCTTTCGCAATCGATTTAGAAGATGGAGTATTAGATCCAACTAGTGTTGTTCAAACAGGAGGTATTGCATCTGGAATGGAATTTCCAGTTGGTGATAATGATGTAACTTTTACAGCTACAGATTCTCACGGTAACGAAACTTCTTGTACGTTTGTGATTACGGTAATAGATGCTGAGGCACCTGTAGCAGTATGTCAAGACATTACAGTGGTGTTAGATGCATCAGGAAATGGTTCATTAGTAGCTGTTGACCTAGATGGTGGTTCTACAGATAACTGTGATGTAGCTGCTTTAACTTTAACTGCATCTCAAGTAGACTTTACTTGTGCTGATGCAGGAACGGTAGATGTTACTTTAACTGTAACAGATGCAGCTGGAAACGATCATTCTTGTGTTGCTGTTGTAACGGTAGTTGATGAAACGGCACCAGTTATAACTTGTATTGGCGGATCTGCAGGTCCATCTATTTTTATAAATGAAATACATTATGATAATGCTGGTTCAGATCAAGATGAAGCAATAGAAATTGCTGGTCCCGCTGGAACAGATTTATCAGGATGGTCATTAGTTCTTTATAATGGAAATAATGGAGAAGAATATGATACTATTGCACTTTCAGGTACAATTGATGATGAAGGAGATGGTTTTGGAGCTTTAAATTTTTTACCAAGCGCTAATATTCAAAATGGATCTCCAGATGGAATAGTTTTAGCTAATAATGGTTCAATCGTACAATTTTTAAGTTATGAAGGAAGTTTTACTGCTGTTGACGGTGTTGCTAGTGGCTTGACTTCTATAGATATAGGTGTTTCTGAGCCTAATAGTACTCCTATTGGAATGTCTTTACAATTAACTGGAACAGGCGGGACCTACACTGAGTTTACTTGGAATGCTCCAATGGCTTCTACTCCAGGAGATCTAAATGCAGGACAAGTTATTGAAGCTCCTGTAGATTCTCCTCCATATTTGGTTGATTTAAATGCAGATGGTACAGTAACCATACCCGCATCAGATCTTATTGATGGAGTTGATGAAGCTTGTAGTTACACAGTAACTTCAGGAGGTTCTACACCTTGTAGTCAAGATAATCCTTCAAATGGATTTGAAAATGGATTTGGTATTGATGCTAATGGTATTTTCAGTGTAGCTAATGATTTTGTAGCTGATGGAGATTTTACTCTTACACAAGTAGGAATGAATTTATTTCACAATCCAGGTGCAACTATTGTTGATATTAACTTAACTTATTATGAAGATGCTGCAGGTATTCCTGGTGCTATTTTAGGTTCTGAGACAGTACCGGCTTCATCACAAACTGTAATAGGTGATAATTTTGGATTTGATATAAGTGCTGTTACATTCGACATTACTCCAGTATCTTTTCCAGATGTATCTGGAACAGGAACAACTTATTGGGTAGGAGCTACGGCTAATACTTCAGATGCTGGTGCAGTATTTTGGGAAACAACTACAGCTTCAATTGCTGGTAACGTTGTTGCCGCTTCTAATGATGGAGGAGTTGTATGGGCACCACAAGCTGGTGTTGATGGTGTAACTACTTTCTCAGGTGTATGTGGTGTTAGTGATCCAACTAACTTTACTTTTGATTGTTCTAATTTAGGAGAAAACTTAGTAGAAGTATTTGTAACAGATTCTTCTGGAAATACAAGTTCTTGTTTAGCAACGGTTGTTGTATCAGATGTAACTGCACCAGTAATTGTGTGTGGTCCTGGAGACGGAGCAACAACTGTACTAGTAGATTTTAATGAAAGTACATTGCCAACAGGATGGTCTTTAG
>OJDV01000727.1_pt1 | contig 10919 bp, 6 predicted proteins | sample 1592911 | NCBI WGS metagenome assembly OJDV01 (sample SAMN05416860, study PRJEB24817) | seawater metagenome | isolation source: Sea water | place: Canada:Atlantic | collected 2013-11 | reverse complement strand
GAGATTTCTGCCTGTCTCGTGGGCTCGGAGATGTGTATAAGAGACAGGTAAAGGGTTTAGACTAACACTTTTTTGAATATTTAACTTAAAATTTATGTCTTATCGATACTCTTGCAGGACTCTTCCCTATAAAAAGAGAGGATTCATCCACCTTAACATCTGCGCCAAAATCAGGCTTATAAGTAAAGCTCTCATGAACGAACAATGGTAAAACGAATCCAAGTGACCATTTTTCAGATTTATGAATATCCAAACCAGCATAAACACAACCTCTAATACCGGTAAAAGAATCAGAATAAGTTCCGTTATCAGTATTTCCAAAACCATACTGCCCCATTAATCCCGCCGTTAACTGTGCTTCTCCACTAGGAACAATTGCAGTATTTACTTGGAGTTTTCCACCACCATAATAATTATTACTACTCAAATTATTAAAATCTATATTTTCATACGATAAATCGACACCACCATAATAACCTGTTCGTCCCGATTCAGATATTGCGATTCTTCTTTGATAATCAATTCCTCCGCAGATAACTTGTCTATCAAAATCGTTTGTTGCACCATATCCTACGCTCACACCAAAGCTGTTTTTCGGTAGTGTATTTTGCACGATAGAGAAATCGCTATTAGCAAGCTTTTGGATAAGTTTATCCTGTAGTTGCTTATCAGCTTCAGAATTTATATCTGAACCATTAACTTGTGAAACGGAACCAGATTTTCCGTTTTTTTGCGCATGAACATTTGTTATTGACCCTAAAAAAAGTGCCAGAATAAGCGTTAAAGTAATTTGTTTCGTTTTCATAATTTGAATTTTTAAATTTATTTTTTAATGATTTTTATTTGCAAAAGTGTAAACCAGAGAAAATGCTAGTAGATTTCTTTTGTTAATCAATCCCCATCTTGAAAACGTTTTTGTCTCAAAACCTTCGTTTTTAAGAGTTTGTTCTTGATAATTGAAAATATTGGTTTGAATCATTAATGCCCACTGATGCGCCAACATGATTTGGAAACCTAGAACTATACCAATAGTAAGTCTGGTTATATCATAGGTAAATCCATCTTCATATTTTTCTTTTCCAAAACCATATGCACTAGCTAAACCATAAAGAAACCTAACTTGTTGAAATTGCTTAACTAATTGAGCGAACATTAAAACTTTTAATGTTATATCAATTAAAGAAGTTGAAATAAAATCACTATTTGAACCATTATAGGTTACGCCTAATGCTCCATATACAGCTGATCGTTTTAGCATTGCCAATCTATAATAATATTCAGCGTGTAGGCACCATAGAGTTTGGTCGCTATTAATCCCAAAACCAGCTCCAAACGCAAGCATACTAAGTGCATACGCAATAGCATGAGTTTGGGCATCATTTTGAGTAATACTCGTCGGTGCATTTTCAACACTGTATTCTAAATTGTAATCATCTAAATTTATTTCATATGATCGTAAATCTATCGTTTCATATGACAATGAGCTGATATCAAGATCTTGAAAAGTAATTTCATTCTCATTTAAATTTTGAGATTGTAATTGAGTGGCAGTGTTTATTAAAATAAACGCTAATACCATTAAAAAAAGTTGTGTTGTTTTCATAATATAAAGGTTTGGTTAATTTCTATTTATAGTTTTATTTTGTTTACGCAAAACGCATGATATACTCTTAATTCCTTAGTACGAGTTTTTATGTTTGACTTTGCCTCAAACTCCCATGAATCAGGCTCATTTTGAGGAGCTTCTTCATCTCTACTAAATAATCGTGTAGAACAAGTTTTATCTTTACAATGGTTGTTACCTTCACACCAAACAAAACCATTTCCGAACAATACTTTCTTTTTTGAGCCACCACAAAACTTATAGCCATCTAAAATGACAATTGCTTTTTTCTTAAAAGATGTGAGTACTCTTTTCACTACTATTAATATGAAATAATTAATATGAAATGAAATTACAAGACAACGATTGTGAGGGCTTTAAGTATTTCAAGAAATGCTATTAGTAATGTTGCATCGCTTGTAATTAACATACACTATTATTGCATTTTTAAAATTAAAATAAAGGTAAGTAATTGATTTTTAATTATTTGCGCATTTCATTTGGAGGATAACCAAATTCATCCTTAAAAGCTCTACTAAACCAACCAGGACTATTAAAACCTGTTTGATAGGCGATTTCAGAAATAGTATATTCTGAGTTTTGAAGTATTGTTTTGGCTTTTTGAAGTCGTACTCTTCTAATAAAAACAGCTGTGGAGGCGTTAGTTGTTGCTTTTAATTTTCTATATAATTGGGATTCACTTAAATTTAGTTCTCTCGATAAACGCATCGAATTAAAAGAAGCGTCCTCTATATGTTGTTCAATATGAAATAATACTTTATTCATAAAAGTAGCGTCTTTATCCTCAAGGTCTTTATTTGGGATTGCATCCCAAGAAGAAGCACTATTATATTTCTGATATAATAAAGTCCTTAGTTTTATAAGCTCTTGTATTCTTATAAATAGCTCTGCTTTATTAAAGGGTTTTGTAATGAACGCATCAGCACCATTTGAAAGACCTCTTATTTTATCTTGATCCGAAGCTTTTGCTGTCAATAAAATAATTGGGATGTGTGATGTTCTTTCATCGTTTTTAAGGGTTTTGCAAAGCTCAAACCCATTTTTTTCTGGCATCATAACATCGCTTATTATAACATCTGGTATGTTCTCAATTGCTTTTTCAATACCTATTTTTCCATTGATGGCAGAAATGACGTTGTAGTGGGTATTTAAAGATGCCTGTAATAGATTTAAAATATCTTTATTATCATCAACAATTAAAACGATTGCGTCTTCTTTTGAGTTGCTTTCATTAGTTTCAATAAAATCATTTTCTGATGGATGTGATGTAATTAACACATCTAATAATTGGTCTTTTAGCGTTTCTTTTGGAGCGCTATTCGTAATTGGTAGTGTAATATTGAATGTGGTTCCTGTTTGAAATTCGCTTTCAACGCGGATAGAGCCATTCATTAAATTTACAAGCTCTTTTGTTAGTGTTAATCCAATACCAGAACCCTCTTCTGTATATTCCGTTGTATTATCAACTTGATAAAAACGATCAAAAATGGACGCTAAATGTTTTTTTTCTATGCCTTTACCGGAGTCTTTAATATTAAGTGTAACTGTACTTTTTTCGGTTTTTAGGTGTACTACAATTTGGTCATTTGCCTCACAATTTTTTATAGCATTGCTTAAGAGGTTGCTCATTATTTTTTGAATTCCATTGGCATCGAAGTCGCATATGAATCCCTTTTCTTCGGTGTAAAAAGTGAGTTTTATATCTTTTGATTCCGCATAAGAAGAAAAATGCGCTACAATATGTTTTACGTACCATACCAAATCTGCTTGTACTGGCTTTAACCTTAGTTTTTGTTTGTCAATCTTTGCTAGATCTAACATTTGATTTACCAGCTTGAGAACAGCATTACTGTTGTGCTCGATAGTTTTTAACGATTTTACTGAATGGTCATCTTTTAATTTTTTAAAATTTTCACTTAAGTTTGAAGTGATGCCTTTTATAACCGTCAAGGGTGTTCTAAACTCATGGGTTATATTAGTATATAGTTTAGTTTTTAACGCATCAAGTTCTTTTAACTTTTGTGTTTGTTGCTCTTGGAGTTTTTTCTGTAGCTGAAAATAATATAATGCAGAAATGAAAGACAATAATAACAAACCATAAATAATGTAAGCTACACGTGTTTTCCACCAAGGAGGAGTTACTTTTAATGTTAACGTTAATGGCTCAGAACTCCATATTTCCCCTCTGGTTTTCCCTTGTACCAAAAGCGTATAATCTCCTGATGCCATATTTAAAAACTGAATTTCTTTCCTTTTTTGAAGATCATTCCATTCAGTATCATTAGGTAATAATTTGTATACGTAACTATTATTTTTTTGTGGATTGAAGTCTAAATCTGAAAACTCTAAATAAAAGGGGAACTGATTAAAAGCTAATTCAATTTTAGAACTTTCATCTTCATTTTTATTAATTAGTGCCTTGTAATAATGATTAGCATCATCAATTTTTACATTGGTAAATGTTAACGACCCATTAATATCTAACTGGTCAATATCGTAAGGGTTAAAATAATTGTAACCGTTTGTTCCGCCAAAATATAGAACACCATTAGTATCTTTAAAGCTTGCTCCTAAATTGTACTCGTTACCTTGTAAACCGTCATTTTCATTGTAATTTGTGAACTGTTCTTTGTGCTTATCAAAACTAAAAATCCCTGCGTTTGTTGACAACCATAAAAGCCCAGATTCGTCTTGTTGAATGGTATAAACGACTCCATTTGTTAGCCCATGTTCTTCGTTGTATACTTTAAACGTATTTGTATCTGGATGATATTTATTTATCCCATTTAAAGTTCCAACCCACAAGGTTCTGTCTACATCTTCAAAAATGCTAAGAATGGTATTATTACTAATAGAATTTGGGTCCGCTTCTTCATTCTTAAACCAAGTGAATTTTGGTTTATCAAAGTCATTAGAACTAAACTGTAAACGGTTTAATCCATTTTCAGTGCCTATCCAATAAGTATTAGATTGATCTTTGTAAAACACATAGTTTACATTAGTGCTTATGCTATTACTGTTTTTTGAATTGTTTTTAAACTGCTGAAACTTGAAATCTCTGGTTTCAATATCTCCAATGAATCGATGAGTTCCTCCTCCCAATGTTGCAATCCATATATCTCCATTAATATCTGCATGAATATCTCTAATTTTAAGATTACTTAGACTTAACGAGTCAACAGCGTGTTTGTCTATAGTTACAAAATCTGGAGCTTTTGGATCAAAGTTATTAAGGTTAGTGACAGCGACACCTTTTTGAGTTCCAACCCATAAATTATTTTTGGCATCTATAGCTATACTTCGCACAGTATTATGAGGAATGTTATTATAAAAGTATGTTTTGTTTTCGGTGATTAAATGCAACCCATCTAATGTACCAGCCCAAAGACCATGATTACTTTTAGTAAACGTATAAATATGTTCGTGTTGTAATGTGTTTTTTTGAGGCTTGTTTTTTTGCACTAACTTAAATACGGGATCTTTTAAGGTGGCTTGATAAAGTTTATCACCTCCTAACCATAGAAAATCGTCTTCAACGAATACACAATTTATTCTATTAGTCAACAGTCCAGTTTCTTCACTAGTATTTGTATTAAAGAACTTGGTTTGTAAAAAAGAATTGTTTTTTTTATTGAAGTTGTTACACCATATAAACCCGAAATCTGTAGCCAAATACAGGTGGCCTCCTTTTGAAACCATATCAAATACAGTGATTGGTTTAGTGCTTTTTAAGTCTATTGAATTTATTTGATTGGCACTTTGATCCAAATGATGTAAACCTGTGTCTGTGCCAATCCATAAGCCATTCTTTGAATCAATAAAAGAATGAATTTTGTGCCCACTAAATTCATAACTTAGTCTTTTAAAGTTAAACTCAGAACCTGCAATTGTAGAATAATAAATTTTGCCATCTCTTGTACCAATCCAAATGTTGTTTTTTACAATTTTTAAAGCCGTAATATTTGCGGGAGTATTTTCAAAAAATGCAATTTTTGTTGCATCAGCCCCGTTTTTAGAAACAGAGATTGTTACTAAACCTTGATTTAAAAAAGAGGCAAAAATATTCCCTTTATTATCTATTGATAGTTTATTGCATTGTGCATTATTAGGTAAATTTGGAATTGTAATTTTATTAAAAATGTCTGTTTCTGGAGAGTAATAGCAAAGCCCATTATTTTTAGTAGCTATCCAAATATTTCCATTTAGATCTTCAGCCAAAGCATTTATGAAGTTTCCTGAAATACTTTCTGTATTCTTTTTTTGAAATTTATAAACCTTAAATGCATGACCATCAAATCTATTTAATCCATCTTGAGTACCCAGCCACAAAAAACCATTACTATCTTTTAAAATGGTATTTATAGTTTCTTGAGATAATCCTTTTTCAACACCATATTTAAAAAAATCTAGTCGTTGCGCATTAAGAGTTGATGTTATTGAAAAAACAAAACATAATAGAAGAGGTAATGATTTTAGAAAAGTAAATCTAAAACACATGAATTTATTAAAGGTTGGTTGACCTAAATGTACAAAAAAACCGAAGTGAAATACTTTGGTTTATATTTTAAAAATCAATTTGTAAGATTAATCATTCAATTTTAACACGGCCATAAATGCTTGTTGAGGTATTTCTACATTTCCTACTTGACGCATACGTTTTTTACCTTTTTTCTGCTTTTCTAAAAGCTTACGTTTACGTGAAATATCTCCACCATAACATTTAGCAGTTACATCTTTACGTAAGGCTTTAATAGTTTCTCGAGAGATTATTTTTGCTCCAATAGCTGCTTGAATAGGAATATCAAACTGCTGTCTTGGAATTAATTCCTTTAATTTTTCACACATTTTTTTACCAATATGTTGCGCATTATCAGCATGAATTAATGCCGAAAGTGCATCAACAGTTTGTGCGTTTAATAAAATGTCTAAACGAACCAATTTTGAAACTTTCATTCCAATAGGTGAATAATCAAATGAGGCATAACCTTTTGAAACGGTTTTTAAACGATCATAAAAATCAAAAACAATTTCTGCAAGAGGCATTTCAAACGTCAATTCAACACGTTCTGTTGTTAAATACGTTTGGTTTATAACAATACCACGTTTCTCAATACAAAGCGACATCACGTTTCCAACGAAATCTGATTTTGTAATAATAGTAGCTTTAATAAAAGGTTCTTCAACACGATTTACCGTTGTTGGTTCAGGTAAATCTGAAGGGTTATTTACAATAAAAGCTTCGTCTGGATTTTTATTTGTGTATGCGTGATATGATACGTTAGGAACTGTTGTAATCACAGTCATATCAAACTCACGCTCTAAACGCTCTTGAATGATTTCCATATGAAGCATTCCTAAGAATCCACAACGGAAACCAAAACCTAAAGCGGCTGAACTTTCTGGTTGAAACACTAGTGAGGCATCATTTAATTGTAGTTTTTCCATAGAATTACGAAGCTCTTCGTAATCTTCAGTATCCACAGGATAAATACCAGCAAATACCATCGGTTTTACATCTTCAAAACCTTCAACGATATTGGTTGTTGGGTTTACGAAATCGGTAATGGTATCACCAACTTTAACTTCTTTAGCAGTTTTAATTCCGGTAATTAAATACCCAACATCACCAGCTTTTACACTTTTCTTTGCGACTTGAGTTAACTTTAAGGTACCAACTTCATCTGCAAAATATTCTTTATCTGTTGCTACAAATTTTATCTTTTGTCCTTTTTTAATTTCACCATTAAAGACTCTAAAATAAGTTTCAATACCTCTAAATGTATTGTAAACCGAATCAAAAATTAAAGCTTGTAATGGTGCTTCAGGATCTCCTTTTGGAGCAGGAACACGTTTTATAATAGCTTCCAAAATATTATCTACTCCAAAACCTGTTTTACCACTAGCGTGAATTACTTCTTCTGGATCACATCCTAAAAGATCAACGATATCATCTGTTACTTCTTCAGGATTTGCACTAGGTAAATCAACTTTATTAAGCACAGGAATAATTTCTAAATCATTTTCTAAAGCGAGATAGAGATTAGAAATCGTTTGTGCTTGTATACTTTGAGCGGCATCAACAATTAATAAAGCTCCTTCACAAGCAGCAATAGAACGTGACACTTCATAAGAAAAATCAACGTGACCAGGAGTATCAATAAGATTAAGTACATATTCTTGACCCTCAAAGGTGTATTCCATTTGAATGGCATGTGATTTAATCGTGATACCACGTTCACGCTCCAAATCCATACTATCTAAAAGCTGGTCTTGTTTTTCACGATCAGTAACAGCACCAGTGAATTCGAGTAAACGATCTGCTAATGTGCTTTTTCCGTGGTCAATATGTGCAATAATGCAAAAATTTCTGATGTACTTCATAAATCAAATCTCCTTTAAAAGATGCTGCAAATATAATTGATTTCTTACGCATAAAATGGCATAAATGATTACAAAACCTTAAGAAGTGTGGAAAATCCGTAAATACTATTTAAAAACAAATGCTATATTGCATTTCAAAACCCTAATTAATTTTGAAATCCCTGCGCATTTTTACGTTCTTATTACTATGCTCACTATTGAGCTATGGGCAGAGTCTATCTGTCTCTGGAACCGTAATTGATGGCGATAATAATCCAATAGAGTTTGCTAATGTCATTATATTAAATGAAGATGAGAGTGAAATTTTAAAAGGCACTTCAACGGACGATAATGGCTTTTTTAATGTTATTAATTTAGATGCTAACACTTATATATTAAAAATCAGTTATATAGGCTTTGAGGATTTTAATCAAAAAATCATTCTTAAAGGGAATTTAGATTTAAAAACAATTCAAATTGATGAAGTTTCAGAAACCCTTGATGAAGTAAGTATTTTTGTAAAGAAACCAACTATAAAACGAGAAGCTGATCGTTTGATATTCAATATAGAAAAAACGGCTTTAGTTGAAGGAAATATGCTACAAGTATTAAAAAGTACGCCTGGCGTTTTGGTTATTGGTGATGAAATTACAGTTAAAAACTCTACACCAACAGTATACATTAACAATAGAAAAGTTAATTTATCTTCTGAAGATTTAAACCAGTTACTAACAGGTTCTTCTGCAAATGCTATAAAATCTGTTGAAGTGATTACAAACCCTTCTGCTAGATATGATGCCGAAAGCGGAGTTGTGATAAATATCATCATGAGTAAAAATCTCATAACAGGTTACAGTGGAAGTGTTTTTGCAAATTATACTCAAGGTGTTTTTCCAAGATATACTGCAGGAACAAGTCATTTTTTCAAAAATGAAGATATTAGCCTGAACGTGAACTACAGTTATTCTAAAGATAAAATTAATAGGAAAGGAGACGATACTGTTAATTTCTTGAATAGTTCAAATGAACTCGACCAAAATTGGCATTCATTTATAACTAGAAACACGTGGTCTGAAACCCATAATCTTAATGCAAACTTTGATTATTTTGTCAATGAAAATAGCACCTTGAGTTTATCTTCGAACGCTTTGTATTTGCCATATTTTAAATATAAAATCGCAAATAACACGGTCATTAATGATGCAAATGGTGATTTTTTATATCGATTTACTGCAGACAACTTATCAAGAGATAACAAATATAATCTAGCTTTTGATTTCGATTTTAATCACAGTTTTACAAAAGGAGAATTAGCTGTAAATGCACATTATACAGCCTATAATTATGAGAGAAATCAAGGTGTAATTAGTAACATTTTTGACGTGAATAATACCTTTCAAAATGTAAGCGCCTTCAATACAGAAAACAACCAAGACACGAATATTTTTGCTGGAAAAGTAGATTATAGTTTACCTCTAAATGAGTCATCAAATTTTGTAACAGGACTTAAATTTTCTAGTACGAATACAGAAAGCAATATCACACAATTTGATGTAGATCTTAACACAGGAAATGAGACTATTGATGCTTTAGATTCTGATGCTTTTAATTATGATGAACGCATTTTTGCCGCTTATGCAAACTATGACATGAGTACTGAAAAATGGAGTATCAATGCTGGTTTACGGGTTGAACAGACTAATATTGAAGGTGGTTCACCTTTAACAAATATTAGCAATACACAAGATTATTTAGAGTGGTTTCCTAATGTGAGTGCGCAATACAATATTTCTGATGATTATAATGTGAAAATAAATTATAAGCGCAGTATCGCTCGACCTAGTTATGCAACTTTAAATCCGTTTCGTTTTTTCTTGAATGATAATTATGTAGTATCTGGAAATCCGTTTTTAACACCAACTTTTATAGATCATTTTGTAATTGGAACAAGCATAACTGATTACTTTACATTTGAGGCGTATTATAAGAATTTTGATGGTGCGATATCTGAAATCCCTAGACAAAACAATACCGATATTTTTATTGAATCTATATCAGTAAACTTTGATAAAACAGTTGATTTCGGATTCGATTTTATTACCAATTTTGATGTTACAGACCGATGGTCAGTTTATGCAGTGACCTCGTTTTATAATTTTGAAGAAGAAACCAATTTCGGACAAGGTTTTGAAAAACAAAATCAATGGTCTAATTATTCTGAGCTACAAAATGATTTTACATTTTTAAAAGATAATAGCTTAAATATTAGCTTAGCCTTAACTTGGGTTGGAAAGAATTTACAAGGGTTTCAAACTGTTGAAAACCGACTGTTTTCTGATTTAGCGATCTCAAAAACGATTTTAAATAAAAATGGAATTATTTCGCTCTCAGCAAGTGATTTGTTTAATATGCAGGATGTAAATTCTAGTGTTAGATACCAAAATCAATTCAATGCACAATACGTTAATATTGATAATCGCTACATACGACTGGGTTTTAGATATAAATTTGGAAACACAAAACTAAACAGTAATGCTCGTGCTATTGATACTGAAGAGCGAAATCGTTTAGAAAAGAAAGATAAATAATTTAATCTTGCCACTCTGCAATAAACAAATTAGTATCACGACCACCTCCATTATTTCTATTAGAAGAAAAAGCTAAATATTTCCCATTGTTAGAAAATACAGGAAATGCATCAAAAGTTTCACCATGAGTGACGCGCTCTAGATTTTTACCATCCAAATCAATTAAGTATAAATTAAAAGGAAATCCACGTTCAGCTTCAAAGTTAGACGAGAATAATACTTTCTTTCCAGAAGGATGAAAAAACGGACTCCAATTAGCGTTTCCTAAATCGGTTAGCTGACGCAAATCACTACCATCAGCCTGTCTCTTATACACATCTCCGAGCCCACGAGACAGGCAGAAATCT
>OJDV01000726.1_pt1 | contig 10923 bp, 4 predicted proteins | sample 1592911 | NCBI WGS metagenome assembly OJDV01 (sample SAMN05416860, study PRJEB24817) | seawater metagenome | isolation source: Sea water | place: Canada:Atlantic | collected 2013-11 | reverse complement strand
ACGAGATTTCTGCCTGTCTCGTGGGCTCGGAGATGTGTATAAGAGACAGCACTATGATACAATTATGTATTTTAGTCTTTTCTAAAAAAAAACCAACCATGAATAAATTACTTGTAGTACTCTTTTTAGGGTTTCTTTTTATCAACCCTATCACTGCTCAAAAAGAAAAAAAAGAAGAAAAACCTAAATGGGATGTTTCAAATCCTGGTGAAGATTTTAATTACAAAAAACATAAATTCACCACTGAGGAAGGAACTTGGATGAATTTAGATGTGAGTCCCGATGGAAAAACTATTGCTTTTGATATGTTGGGTGACATTTATACCATGCCAATAGAAGGAGGAAAAGCGAAAGCCATTAGACCTGGGATTCCGTTTGAAATTCAACCGAGATTCAGTCCCGATGGAACTAAAATATTGTTTACAAGTGATGCTGGCGGTGGAGATAATATTTGGACTATGAATGTGGATGGTAGTGATCCAAAACAAATCACTAAAGAAGATTTTAGATTGTTAAATAATGCGGTTTGGATGCCAGATGGTAATTATATTATTGCAAGAAAACATTTTACCTCTGGAAGAAGTTTGGGTGCTGGTGAGATGTGGATGTATCATATTACAGGAGGTTCTGGAATACAATTAACTAAAAGAAAAAATGATCAACAAGATGTAAACGAACCTTTTGTTTCTCCAGACGGAAAGTATCTATATTACAGTGAGGACATGTATTCTGGTGGAAATTTTCAATATAACAAAGATCCAAACAAACAGATTTATGTAATAAAACGCTACAATTTTGAAAATGGAAAAACAGAAACGATTACAGGAGGGCCAGGTGGAGCAGCAAGACCAACCATTTCTCCAGACGGTACTAAACTAGCTTTTATTAAAAGAGTTCGTACAAAAACGGTATTGTTTATTCAGGATTTAGCAACAGGAGAAGAAAGCCCAGTGTATGATCAATTAAATAAAGATCAGCAGGAAGCTTGGGCAATTTTTGGTATTTATCCAAATTTTAATTGGATGCCAAACAATAAAGAAATTGTTTTTTGGAGTGAAGGAAAAATAAATAAAATCAATTCAGAAACATTAGAAGTTACCAACATTCCATTTTCGGCTAAGGTTGCTATCGATTTAGCAGAAACTGTTCATTTTAATAATCCTATTGAAGAAAACACCTTTACTTCAAAAATGATTAGAAATACCGTTACTTCACCCGATGGAAATACTCTTGTATTTTACTCCTTGGGATATTTATGGAAAAAGGAATTACCTGATGGAAAACCTCAACGATTAACTTCAGGAACAGATTTTGAATATGAACCAAGTTTTTCTTCCGATGGTAGTAATATTATCTATGTAACTTGGAACGATGTTAACAAAGGCGCTATTTATAGCACTTCAATTTCAGGCGAGGCTCCAGTTCAACTTACATCAAATAAAGGAATTTATAGAACACCTTCCTATTCGCCTGATGGAAAAACAATTATTTTCAGAAAAGAATCAGGAAATATGGATCAAGGGTTCACCAATACAAAAGAACCTGGAATTTATAGTATGAAAGCTTCAGGTGGAAAAGAAACAAAAGTCATCAATAATGGAGCTTATCCTATGTTTTCAAAAGATGGTAAACGAATTTTTTTACAAACAGGGGGAACCTATTTTGGAAGCCTTACTAAAAAATTAATTAGTGTAAACCTAAACGGTAAAGACGAAAGAACACACATCACTTCTAAATATGCAAATAGATTGGTGCCAAGTCCAGATAATAAATGGATCGCATTTACAAATCTTCATAAAGTATTTATCGCACCTTTAGTTTTAAATGGTCAAGAATTAGATTTAGATGACAAAAGTAAGTCGGTACCTGTTTCAAAATTAGCAGAAGATTCTGGAATTAGTATCCATTGGTCTAATGACAGTAAAAAAGTAATGTGGACTCAAGGAGATGAATATTTTTCAAATGAAATTAAAGATAGGTTTACTTTCTTAAATGATTCCCCAGAAGAAATTCCTGAATTAACGAAAGAAGGTATTAAAATAGGGCTACAAGGTAATGTTGATTCTCCAAATGGTAAAATTGCATTTACCAATGCTAGAATTATCACTATGGAAGGCAATGAAGTCATTGAAAATGGAACTATTATCATTAACAATAATAAAATTGAAGCCATAGGAGAAAATGTTGCAATCCCAAGTGATGCGAAAGTATATGATATTTCTGGTAAAACAATTATGCCAGGTATGGTAGATGCACATGCTCATATTGGAGCTTTTAGATCTGGATTATTAAGTCAGCAAAATTGGAGGTTCATGGCAAATTTAGCTTATGGTGTTACCACTGCTCATGATCCTTCTTCAAATACCGAAACGGTATTTTCTCTTTCTGAATTGCAAAAAACAGGAGGGCTTATTGGTCCTAGATTGTATTCAACTGGATTTATTCTTTATGGAGCAGATGGTGATTTTAAAGCAAAAATAAACAGTCTTGATGATGCCAGAAGTAGTATTAGAAGAACAAAAGCATTTGGCGCAAAAAGTGTTAAAAGTTATAACCAACCTAGAAGAGAACAAAGACAACAAGTTTTACAAGCTGCACGTGAACTAGAAATAAATGTAGTTCCTGAAGGAGGTTCCACTTTTTATACGAATCTAACGATGGTGATTGATGGACATACAGGAGTGGAACATAATATTCCTGTAGCACCTATTTATAAAGATGTTGTTGAATTATGGAGTGCTAGTGGAACAGGCTATACTCCTACTCTAATAGTAAATTACGGAGGTCTAAATGGTGAATTCTATTTTTACCAAAGAGATAATGTTTGGGAAAACAAAAAACTTCTAGATTACACTCCTAGAGGAATTATTGACAGTCGTTCTCGTCATAGAACTATGGTGCCAGATGAAGAATATAAAAATGGACATATATTAGTTTCTGAAGCTGCTACAAAACTTGCAAATGCTGGTGTAAAAGTAAATATGGGAGCACACGGACAATTACAAGGCCTTGGAGCACACTGGGAAACTTGGATGATTCAACAAGGTGGTATGTCTAATCATGAGGCTTTAAAAACTGCTACTATTAATGCTGCAAATTATATTGGCTTAGGAAATGATGTAGGTTCTTTAAAAACTGGAAAATATGCTGATTTAATAATATTAGAGAAAAACCCATTATCTAATATTGAAAACACCAACAGTATCGAAATGGTGATGATTAATGGTCGATTGTATGATACTAAAACTATGAATGAAATTGGAAATCATCCAAAAGAAAGAAAACCATTCTTTTGGGAGCTAACTAATTACAATCAGGCTTTTCCTTGGCATGAAGAAACCAATGGATTTATGGATGGTGGTTGTGGATGCCATGTAGGTCATAATTAATATTTATTAAACGAAACGTAAAGAAAGTCCCTTTTTAAATACACTATCTTTGCACAAATTCTATGTAAAACCTAATTATGCACTTTAGTGATCTTGATTTAAACAAGCCTCTTTTAAAAGCTGTTTTTGAGAAAAATTATGAAACTCCTACAGAGATTCAACAAAAAACCATTCCTTTAGTTTTAGCCAAAAACGATGTAATTGCTACAGCACAAACGGGAACTGGAAAAACTGCAGCTTTTGCACTACCTATATTGCAATTATTATTTCATCAGCAGGATGCAAATAAAAAGCAAAAAAACATTAGAGCTCTGATAGTTAGCCCTACAAGGGAACTTGCTCATCAGATTAACGAAGAATTTACCAGTTTCTCTAAATATACCAACCTTAGTTCCACGGTAATATATGGAGGTAAATCTATTGATACTCAGAAAAAAGTGCTTAAAAAAGGAGTTGATATTTTAATCGCTACCCCTGGAAGGTTACTTGACCTATGTAAACAAGAGATCGTGGATCTTAGTTCTATTGAAATATTAGTACTCGATGAAGCAGATTTAATGCTAGATATGGGCTTTATAGATGATATTAAAAAAATACATCTGTTATGTCCCAATGAAAAGCAGGGTCTATTGTTTTCTGCAACCATGCCTTCAAAAGTGGTTCACTTTGCTAAAAGCCTTTTAACAAATCCAGAAATAGTAGAAGTAAGTTCAGGAAAATCTAAAAAAACGACTGTAAAACAACTATTATATTATGTACCAAAACCTAATAAAATAGAGCTCTGTTTACATTTATTAAGAAATACCATAAAAGGGAACATTCTTATTTTTAGAAGAACTAGAAATGGAGTTGATAAATTAGAACAGACTCTCTTAAAGAATGGTTTTAAAGTAGAGACATTACACGGAGAAAAAAGTCAAAACCTAAGGCAAAACGCATTAAATAAGTTCAAAAACAATGAAGTAAATATTTTAATTGCTACTGATGTTGCTTCAAGAGGTATTGACATTGAAGGCTTAGATGCAGTTATTAATTTTGACCTACCCAATATTTCAGAAACCTATATCCACCGAATTGGTAGAACGGGTCGTGCAGGAAAAACAGGTACTGCGTATTCTTTCTGTTCGGCAGATGAAAAAAACTATGTTGTTGATATTCAAAAAACAATTAAGAAAGCTATTCAAATTGTAGAAGATCATCCCTACCCTTTACACCCAGATACAAAAACGATAGTTCATAAAAAAAAGAGCAATAGTAAACATAAAAAGGGTCGGAAATCCATAGCCTCAAGGAAAAACAAAAAGCGTTGGTATTAATGTAAAGAATTTAAATTCTGAAAATTAATTCGGTTTTTTCTTTTAAAATTAATATTTCTCAAGATCATCCACTTCTTTTTAAAAGTCTATATTTGCGCGCTTTATAAATACACAGAAATGCAAAGATTACTTAAGAATTTTACATTCAATCCTAAAAACGATATCCTTTCTGGATTAACTGTTGCACTAGCTCTTGTACCTGAAGCGGTAGCATTTGCTTTTGTAGCAGGAATAGATCCTTTAGTTGGACTTTATGGGGCTTTTATGATGGGAATTGTAACCGCTATTTTTGGTGGCCGCCCTGGCATGATATCTGGTGCTACTGGAGCTATGGCTGTGGTGATGGTGCATTTAATTCAAAAAGGTAATGAAGTTGGAATGGGACTTGAAGCTCCCATTGAAAATTTAGGTTTGCAATGGTTATTTATTACGCTACTATTTGTGGGATTAATACAAATATCGGCTGGAGTTTTTAAACTTGGAAAATTTGTTAGACTTATTCCCCACTCCGTAATGATGGGGTTTGTAAACGGTTTGGCAATAGTTATATTCTTATCTCAAATAGGGTTATTTAAAGAAACTATAAATGGAGAAAAACAATGGATGCAAGGCTCTAGCTTATGGGTAATGCTTGGGTTTGTTGGTCTTACCATGGCAATAATGTACTTTTTACCTAAGCTTACTAAAAAGGTTCCTGCTGCATTAGTAGCTATTATAGTAGTAGCAACCATCACCATTTTAGGTGGTGTAGATGTTAGTACTGTTGGCTCTTTTATTATAGATGGTGGTGGCGATGGTCTTCAAGGTTCCTTACCAACTTTTCAAGCTCAGATTTTTGGATTATTTGATACGCTTTCTGGGAATTGGGATTTAATCCTTTCCACTGCTGTATTATTAGCAGCGGTAGGTTTAATAGAATCCTTAATGACGCTAAACCTTATTGATGATATGACCGAGACTCGTGGGTCTGGAAACAGAGAATGTGTAGCTCAAGGTGGAGCAAATATACTTAATGGACTGTTTGGAGGTATGGGAGGTTGTGCAATGATCGGACAATCCATTATAAATGTGAATTCTGGTGGTAGAGGAAGGTTATCTGGTATTGTAGCAGCGCTTGCTCTTTTAGGGTTTGTATTATTTGGAGCTCCTTTTATTGAGCGAATTCCTATTGCTGCATTAGTTGGAGTTATGTTTATGGTAGTTATTGGTACTTTTGCTTGGAGTAGTTTTAGAATTCTTCATAAAATACCACTTGCCGATGCAATTGTATTAATAACAGTATCTGCTGTTACAGTATGGCAAGATTTAGCAATCGCTGTTATCGTGGGTGTTATTATGTCTGCATTAGTGTTCTCTTGGCAAAGTGCTACTAAAATTAGAGCACGTAAAAGAATAAAAGAAAATGGTACTAAGGTATATGAAATATGGGGACCTTTATTTTTTGGTTCTTCTCAGTCTTTTAATACAAAATTTGATTATAAAGGTGATCCTGAAAATATAGAAATTGACTTTATCGAATCTAAAGTAGGTGATCATTCTGGTATAGAATCCTTACAGAACGTAACTAGTAAATATCTAGCTTTAGGAAAAAATGTAAAACTGACTCATTTAAGTCCTGAATGTAAAATGATATTATTAAAAGCAAATCCTAAATTTGAAGAAATAATTGAATCTTCAATAGAAGATCCACGTTACCATGTGGTAACAGATTTGCTGGATAGTGACGTTTAAAAATTATAAATAAATAAATCATATTCTCTTATTGTTTCGTATATTTAAAACATTAACTAAAAAATTATTATAATGATTAGAGCAAAATATCAAAGTGTTTTGGAATTAGGTGAAAAACTTAAAATTCAGAATGGTGATGTAAAAGAAGAAAACGGGCAATTAAAAGTTTGGGGAACTGCTAATAACCCATATGAGAAAAATTTAATTTGGGATGAAATCAAAAGAGTTGGTGGTGATAATCCTACTGATATTATGGCTGATATAGCTGTTGCTGACGAAACCCTATATGCTCGTCATACAGTTGCAAGTGGAGAGTCTTTAAGTAAAATCGCAAAGCATTATTATGGTAACGCTATGAAATATACTGCCATTTTTGAGGCGAATAGAGATCTATTAAAAAACCCTGATGTAATTCATCCAGGACAAGATTTAGTTATACCAAATTTATAATTTTAATTAAATTTGAACATACATACTGCCTATTTTTTAGGCAGTTTTTTTTTGCCATTTAATTAAGAAAATTGAAAAACTCAATTGTTAAATTTTAGATATATACAATTTCTTACTGTGTTTTTATCTATTTTAGAATGCTTAAAACCAACCAAAAAATGAATAAAATAATTACTCTGATGTTGTTTTTCATAACAATATCTCTTTCAGCTCAAGATTTTACAGCAGATATTTTAAGAGACATGGAACCAAGAAACATAGGCCCTGGCGGAATGTCTGGTCGTGTTACTGCAATCGATGTCGTTACCAACAACCCAGAAGTTATGTATGTAGGTACCGCATCTGGAGGTTTATGGAAATCTGAAAGTGGAGGAATTAAATGGAAACCCATTTTTGAAAAAGAAAAAACGGCTTCTATTGGCGCTGTTGCTATTCAGCAAACAAATCCTTCTGTGATTTGGGTTGGTACTGGTGAAGGAAACCCAAGAAACAGCCTTAATGGAGGTTTTGGCGTTTATCGTTCTCTCGATGGAGGAAAAAATTGGGAGGTAATGGGGCTTGAAAAAACAAGGCACATACATAAAATTATTATTGACCCAACCAATCCAAACATTGTTTACGTAGGTGCAATAGGATCTCCTTGGGGAGCGCATGAAGAAAGAGGTGTTTTTAAAACTATAGATGGAGGAAAGACCTGGAATAAAATTTTATATGCCAATATAAAAACGGGGGTTGCCGATATGGTAATGGACCCAACAAATCCAAATAAATTAATAGTTGCTCTATGGGAGCATAAACGTGACCCTTGGTTTTTTAAATCTGGTGGTGAAGGTTCGGGAATTTTCATTACCCATAATGGTGGTGAAACTTGGGAAGAAAGAACAGATAAAGATGGATTGCCAAAAGGAGATTTAGGACGTATTGGTTTAGCAATAGCAAATAACAAACCCAATGTTGTTTATGCCTTGGTTGAAGCTAAAAAGAATGCACTCTATAAAAGTACCGACGGTGGTTTTACTTTCAAAAAAATAAATGATAAAGAAGATATTGGTAATAGACCTTTCTATTACAGCGATATCTTTGTAGATCCTCAAAATGAAAATAGAGTATATTCCGTTTTCACATATGTAAATGTTTCGGAAGATGGCGGTAAAAACTTTGAGCAATTAATGCCTGCTTATGGTGTTGATAATGGCGTACATCCAGATCATCATGCATGGTGGATACATCCAACCAATGGAGATTTTATGATAGATGGTAATGACGGGGGAATGAACATTACCCATGATGGAGGTAAATCGTGGCGTTTTGTTGGAAATTTACCCGTAGCTCAATTTTATCATATAGCCGTTGATAATGAATTTCCATATAACGTATATGGGGGAATGCAAGACAACGGAAGTTGGCGAGGACCTGCTTATGTTTGGAAATCGCAAGGCATTAGAAATGATTATTGGCAAGAAATATCTTTCGGTGATGGTTTTGATGTGGTACCAGATCGTGATGATAGCAGGTATGGATGGACAATGAGTCAACAAGGTTATGTGAGTCGTTATGATTGGCAAACTGGAAACAATTATACCGTACGCCCTATTCATCCGGACCCAGATGTGAAACTACGTTTTAATTGGAATTCAGCAATTAATATAGACCCCTTTAATAATAGTACTATTTATTTTGGAAGTCAGTTTGTACACAAATCGACAGATAAAGGACTTACATGGAAAATCATTTCAGAAGATTTATCAACGAATGATCCAGAAAAGCAAAAACAAGATGAAAGCGGTGGTATCACTATGGATGCTACAGGTGCAGAAAATCACACTACGATTCTCGTAATCGAACCCTCTCCTGTTGAGCAAAATATGCTATGGGCAGGAACTGATGACGGTAGAGTTCATTTTACACAAAATAGTGGTCAATCTTGGACGGAAGTGACTCATAACATTTCAGGTTTACCAAAAGGAAGTTGGATTGTACAAATTAAAGCCTCCAATAAAAATAAAGGAGAAGCATTATTAGTAGCAAATGACTATAGGAGATTTAATTACATACCTTATGTGTATAGAACTACTAATTACGGGAAATCTTGGCAGCGAATTGTTGATAAAGAAGATGTAGTAAGTTACGCATTATGTATTGTTGAGGATCCAATTGAAAAGAACTTATTGTTTTTAGGTACCGACGATGGATTGTATGTTTCTATGAATGCTGGTAATTCTTGGGATAAATGGAATGATAGTTTTCCTACAGTTCCGGTTAAAGACTTGGTAATTCAAGAACGTGAAGATGATTTAGTTATCGGAACTTTTGGTCGAGCGGCTTGGATTTTAGATGACATCAGTCCATTAAGAGCTATTGCAAAAGACAATAACATATTGAGTTCAAAAATAGAATTATTTGAAGCACCAACAGCATATCAAGCTGCCTACCAACAACCAACTGGAAGTAGGTTTGGAGCAGATGCTATTTTTAATGGTAAAAACAAAGAGTATGGAGCTCGAATTATGTATTACTTTCAAATGAATGAAGTAGAAGAAGAAAAAGAGAATAATGAAGATAAAAAAGAAGATGCTGAAGAGGATTCTACAAAAGAAAATACTGAAGGAAAACACAAAGATTCTATTTATTTAAAAATATACGATGGCGAAAGATTAATTAGAAGCCTAAAGAAAAAGATTCCGGATAGTACTGGAATTTATAGTTGGGGATGGTATATGAATGAAGCTGGTGGTGATCGCCCTTCTAGAAAAATTAGAGAGCGTAAAAATGAACCTGGAGGCGCCTCTGTAAAACCAGGAGTATATCAACTTGAAATTAATTATATAGAAGACAAATCAACCAATACTATTGAAGTAAAAAGTGACCCAAGATTAGAAATTTCTAACAAAGCAATAAATGACACCTATAATACTGATAAAGAAATAGAAGGCTTGACACAAACCGCAGCAGATGCCGTTAAGCAATTAGTAGAAAGTAAAAAAATTGCAGATTCTTTTAAAAACGATTTATCTAAAGAGGACAAAGAGAAATACAAGGATCAAATAAAGTTAAGTAAAGAAGTAAGTGAAAAATCTGATTCTTTAATTGGTTTGTATATTGGTAAAGAAGATAAACGTCAAGGTATTACCAGTAGCCCAGATATTTCCGTAATGCAAAGAATTAGAACTGCCAACTGGTATGGGACGAGTAGACCAAATGGCTTAACAGACACAGAAAACACACTGTTAAATCAGGCCAAGATAAGATTAGAAGAGGTTTTAAAAGAAACCAATTCATTTTTTAATATGGAATGGACAGCTTATAAAACCGAATTAGATAAAATCGATATTTCGCCCTTTAAGGAAATAAAAAAAATCACTACTAACTAAAATCAAAACAATGAAAAAATCACTAATCCTTCTTTTTGGAATTCTATTAATGTATTCCTGCCAAGAAGAAGAAAAAAAAGAAATAGCAAAAGTTATTGAAGTAAAAGAATACACTATAGAACAGTTTATGGACAACGAGAATTCGTTCGCAAATAGTTTTTCTTCAGACAAAAAAAATGTATTGTTAACCAGTAATCGCTCTGGAATTTACAATATGTATACCACCACAAGTGAAGGTGGAGAATTAACACCAATCACAAAATCTGATAGTGCTTCTGTATTTGGAATATCCTACTTTCCTGAGGACGATCGAATTTTATTTAGAATGGATGGAAATGGAGATGAAATCTATAAAATATACATGAAAGATAGTTCTGGTATCAAAAACTTAACTCCATTAAGTAATGTAAGAGCTTTATTTAGAGGCTGGTCTAAAGATGGAAAAAGTTTTTTCTTTGGAAGTAATGAAAGAGATTCAAAATTTATGGATCATTTTGAAATGGATATTTCTTCATTAGAATCTACTTTAATTTATCAGAATAATGACGGAATGGACTTTGGAGGAATGTCAGAAGATAGAAAACATGTATTATTATCAAAAACCATTAATACAAATGACAGTGATCTGTATTTATCTGTCTCTTATACACATCTCCGAGCCCACGA
>OJDV01000725.1_pt1 | contig 10929 bp, 11 predicted proteins | sample 1592911 | NCBI WGS metagenome assembly OJDV01 (sample SAMN05416860, study PRJEB24817) | seawater metagenome | isolation source: Sea water | place: Canada:Atlantic | collected 2013-11 | reverse complement strand
TGTCGACTTTTATGGTTTTGTACATAGAGATATTTTTCATAATGATTTTGTATTGTAATTGTGATGTTATCTGAAGTAGTTTATGCGTTACATTCTGAAGACGCCATATTTAGTGTCTTTTGCTGGTGCATTTAATCCAGCTTCTATGGCCATTCCTAATATTTTTCTCGTATCTATTGGGTTGATTATACCATCATCCCATAAGCGAGCGGTTGAGTAATAGGGTGAGCCTTGATCTTCATAAAGTTGTTTGATTGAGTCATACTCTGCTTGTTTTTCTTTATCGTCCCAATCAAGACCGCGTTTGTCCATGCCATCTTGTTTTATGGTTGTCAGAACTGATGCTGCTTGTTCACCTCCCATTACAGAGATTCTGGCGTTTGGCCACATCCATAAAAAACGTCCGCCATAGGCTCTGCCATTCATGGCGTAATTTCCTGCACCAAATGACCCACCAATGATAACAGTGTATTTTGGTACGGATGCACAAGCCACAGCAGTAACCATTTTTGCTCCATTTTTTGCAATGCCATTTTGTTCATATTCTTTGCCCACCATAAACCCAGTGATGTTTTGTAAAAACACCAACGGAATGTCTCGCTGACAACACAGTTCTATAAAATGAGCGCCTTTTAGTGCTGATTCTGAGAATAATATGCCATTGTTGGCAATTATCCCAACAGGGTTTCCGTGTATGTGGGCAAATCCACAAATCAATGTTGTGCCATATTTTTGTTTGAACTCTTGAAAATCTGAGCCATCAACAATTCTGGCAATAATCTGTCTTATGTCATAAGGTATACGTGTGCTCTGTGGTACTATTCCGTATAGTTCTTTTTCATTGTATATGGGATCTTGGCTTGGTTGTTTTTTTAACCAATTGTGTTTATCTCTGTTGAAGAATTTAGCAATATCTCGGGTGATTTCTAGGGCATGATCATCGTTTTCTGCAAAATGATCGGTGACACCTGAAATTGAACTGTGAACTTCAGCTCCACCAAGTGTTTCTGCATCAACAATTTCACCTGTGGCTGCTTTTACGAGAGGTGGCCCACCTAAAAAGATGGTTCCTTGCTCTTTGACAATGACGGCTTCATCACACATCGCTGGTACATAAGCACCACCTGCTGTGCATGAGCCCATCACAACGGCAATTTGAGGAATGTTTTTACTTGATAATTGGGCTTGGTTATAAAAGATACGTCCAAAATGTTCTTTGTCTGGGAATACTTCGTCTTGTAATGGTAAAAAAGCCCCACCTGAATCAACCAAATAAATACAGGGCAGGTGGTTTTCTAATGCAATTTCTTGCGCCCTTAAATGCTTTTTAACGGTTAAAGGAAAGTAGGTACCCCCTTTTACAGTGGCATCATTGGCCACAATCATGACATTTTGACCATGAACAACACCTATTCCTGTAACAACACCTGCTGCTGGTGCATCATCATTGTACATTCCATTGGCTGCAAGAGCTGATAGTTCTAGAAATGGGCTGCCTTTGTCAATCAGTGTGTGAATTCTATCGCGCACCAAAAGTTTTCCACGGGATTCATGTCTGTCTCTGGATTTTTGTGAGCCACCCAGTGAAATTTTCTGTGTATGCTCCCTAAATTCATCTACCAATCCGTGCATAAAATGGTAGTTTTCGTCAAACTCAGGAGATTCGGTATTTATTGTGTTTTTGATAATTGTCATTTTGCGAATTATATCATGACAATAAATCACCGCTATATTTTATCCTATAATATTTAAGATGTAGCCGGATATCAATCTTGGTTGTATTTTAAAAACCAGAAAAAACATGAAAAAGAACAACTAATTAACACAAACAAAACAATTATTATTATAATATCAAGTTAAAGTTTCCTTGGAGAATAATTGAATGCTCGAAATAGTCAGTTCTGGCGGTGTAGTTATGATATTTATCTTAGTGTTAATGACACTAGCGATGATGATAGTAGGTGAGCGATTTTGGTCATTACGTGATAAAGAAGTTATCCCTACTGAATTAAAAGATCAAGTAATAAAATGGTCTAAATCAAAACACCTTGATGCAAGTCACATAGCTAAACTTGAAGAGAACTCTCCATTGGGATATGTCATGGGTTCTGCCTTAAAAAATAGAGACTTGCCTAGGGAAGCCATCGTTGAAACAGTTGAAGATGCTGGACGACATGCAGTACATAAAATGGAAAAGCCATTAAACTGGCTATCTGTTATTGCTGAAGTTTCTCCATTGTTAGGTTTGTTGGGTACAGTTATCGGTATGATTAAAGTATTCGCAGCCATTAATGCAAATGGAGTTGGAGATGCTGCACATTTGGCATCGGGCATTTCACAAGCCCTCATTACAACTGCAGCTGGTCTCGTAGTGGCAATACCTGCCATGTTATTTCACCGCCATTTTAAAACCAAGATTATTGATCAAACCATCATTATTGAAAAACAAGTCATGGATTTAATTGACTCAATTCATAACAATAAGAAGTAAGTAGATGAAATTTACTGACGAAAATAATCCTGGCCCAAAACTTAATATGACATCATTAATTGATGTGGTTTTTTTATTGTTAATTTTTTTCATGGTGACCACAACATTTGAAAAACAAGCGAAATTAAAAATAGAATTACCTGAAGCCACAGAAAAAGTAAGTACATCTGCAACTGAACAATTGGTCATATCAATTAATCAAAAAGGCAGTATTTACCTAAATAACAATGAATTGGTCAATTCAAAATATGAAAGTATAGTCTCAAGTTTGAATCGCATGATTAAAGACAAAGAAAAACCTGCTGTTGTAATCCGAGCTGATGAAAACGCCGCTCATAAGCACGTAGTAACAGTGATGGACGTATTGGCAGATATGGGGTTTACAAGCGTTTCGATTGCGACCACGCCAAGCAAGTAATTTATGGCATCTTCAGAACACAAAAAAACCTCTTTTGGTCGAATTTGGCAATATGCCAAACCTTATAACCTGGTCATGTTTGTCGCTGTTTTTGGTGTGATGTTAGATGCTGCTGTTCAAGGTTCATTTATGTTAATGTTTGAATACATGATTGATGATGTATTTGATAAACATGATCAGACAATTATTAAAATATTGCCATGGGTTATTATTGGCATGTTCACTCTTCGTGGTTTGGGAAATTACTTGGCTACCTATGGTTTGAATTGGGTTGGTAGAAAGGTGATTACTGATTTGAGGCAATTGGTTTTTGCTAAATATTTAAAATTACCCACGTCATTTTTTGATAAAGAGACTTCAGCTGGACTGATCTCACGCATGACATTCGATATAGAAATGATGGCGATGGGTGTATCAACTGCAGTGATTGTTATTGTTAGAGATGTGTTAACGATTATTGCTCTGTTATCAGTGATGTTGTACCAAAGTGTTAATTTAACTTTGGTGGTCTTTATTCTATTGCCATTGGTGGGTATGATTATTTCGTTTGTTAATAAACGTTTTCGAAAAATCAGCCATGGCATACAAAACTCTATGAGTGGAGTGAGCGAAATAGTAGAAGAAGTTGTCAAAGGCCAGAAAGTAGTACGGGTGTTTTCTGCTCAAGAAGAAGAAGCCAATCGGTTTTTTAAGGTGAACAATAAAAACAGAAGCCTGAATATGAAAGTAGTTGCGACCAGAGCATTGTCTTCTAGTACTGTTCAAATCTTAACGGCTTGTGCTTTGGCAATAATTATTTATTTTGCAACTGTTCCAGGATCTATTACAGCTTGGACTGGCGGAAAATTTATGTCATTTATTGGTGCCATGATGGCGATGTTACCGCCATTGAAGCGCTTAGCTGATTCTAGTTCAACCATTCAGAAGACTTTAGCCGCAGCAGACAGCGTATTTTACATATTAGATCAAGAATCAGAAGAAGACAGGGGTAAGAAAACTCTGTCCGCTAAAGAAATATCTATTTCATTTAAAGATTTAAGTTTTTCATACGAGGATGGAACCCAAGCATTATCAAACTTAAATTTAGAAATTACTCAAGGTGAATCGGTTGCGTTTGTAGGACAATCCGGTGGTGGTAAAAGTACATTGGTCAACTTGGTACCACGTTTTTATTCCCATACATCAGGAAAGCTTTTAATTAATGGACATGATATAAACGATTATACATTAGATAGTATCCGTGACCACATTGCTTTCGTTGATCAAAGTGTTGTGCTTTTTAATGACACTGTTGCTAATAATATTGCCTATGGTGCCAATAGTAATGCAAATTTAGATGAAATTAAGAAAGCAGCACAGCAAGCCAATGCCCTAGAATTTATTGAACAATTGCCAGATGGTTTTGACACCATGCTAGGTGAAAATGGCACACGTTTGTCAGGTGGGCAAAGGCAAAGAATTGCGATTGCCAGAGCCATATTAAAGGATGCTCCGTTGTTGATCTTAGATGAGGCAACATCTGCATTGGATTCAGAATCTGAGAAATTAATACAAGCAGCGCTAGAAAGAGTCATGGTTGGAAGAACAACTTTGGTTATTGCACACCGTTTATCAACCATTGAAAAAGCCGATAATGTGGTGGTAATGTCAGGAGGAAAAATAGCGGAAATGGGCAATCATCAGCAATTGTTAACACACAATGGAATCTATGCAAACTTACATCAAATCCAGGCGGCATCGCAATAATCCATGTCATTTTTAAATCAGAAGAAATTAAACAAAATTTGGTATAAGGGCAGAAATGTTCCAATAACCTATAAAGCTTTGTCTGGCATCTTTTCATCATTAAGTGAATTAAGAAAAAAAATGTATGGTTTTGGTGTTTTAAAAACAAAGAAAATTAAATGTCCTGTTGTTGTAGTTGGTAATATTTCTGTGGGTGGAGTCGGTAAAACACCAATGGTTATCTGGATTGTTAATAAACTTCAAGCACAAGGTGTTAAAGTTGGGGTGGTTTCAAGAGGTTATGGAGGTAAAAGGGAACATGAACCTTTGTTGGTTATTCCTCAGACATCCTCTAAAGCCAGTGGCGATGAAGCCTTACTTATTGCTAAACACACCAATGCTCCTGTATTTGTAGGCAAGAACAGAGTGAAAGCAGCAAAGAAACTACTGTTAGACTACCGTGTTGATATCATCATTGCTGATGATGGCTTACAGCATTATGCTTTGGATCGCGATATTGAAATTGTATTAATTGATGCAAAATTTGGATTAGGTAATGAAAAAATGCTACCTGCAGGTCCCTTAAGAGAAAAAAAGTCGCGGTTAAATAATGTAGACATGGTAATTTATAAAGGTAAGATGCAAGATGCTGATTATTTTGAGTATGAACCATTAATGGTTTATGCATTAGGAGATACCAAAAATCAAAAATCTATTGAGTCATTTAGAAACCAACACATTAATGCCTTAGCTGGTATTGCACACCCAGATAGTTTCTTTAATATGCTCTCAAACAATGGTTTAGCTGTTGTTAAAAACCCTTTAAATGATCATGAGGTGTTAACTGAAGAACACTTTCAATTTGAAAACGACGATCCTATTTTTATAACAGAAAAAGACGCTGTTAAATGTCTTGGTATGAAACTGGATAATGTTTGGGTTGTTGTGCTTAAATTAGTGGTAAAAAAACAGACTGAAGAAAAGTTGATGAAACTATTAATGGGGGCAATTAATAAATGAGTAGTGATGTTGTCATTTGTATTCCAGCAAGATACCAATCCAGTCGCTTGCCAGGTAAACCATTAATTGAGATTGCTGGAAAACCGTTGATACTTTGGGCATTAGAATCTGCTGAGAAACTCAATGCCAAGCAAATGTTGGTAGCTACTGATGATAACCGCATTAAAGAGCTGGTTGAGAAAGCTGGATATAAAGTGATTATGACAAATAAAAATCACCAATCAGGCACAGATAGATTGGCTGAGGTAGCAAATAGGATGTCATGGTCTGATGATACCATTGTGGTGAATTATCAAGGCGATGAGCCGTTGACACCCAAGGATAATATTAATCAGCTTATCAATGCTTTAAAAAACAATGCAAAAGCCTCTATTGCTACTTTATATCAACCAATAAACAATTTCAAAGACCTTATCAATCCCAACCATGTCAAGTTAGTGACTGACAGTAACGGATATGCCCTGTATTTTTCACGTTCTGCGATTCCTTATTCAAGGAATAGTTTTGAAAATAACATATTAGATGAAAATATTACATACAAACACCACATTGGTTTGTATGCCTATCGGGCTGGTTTTTTAAAGAGTTTTTCAAATTTACAACCCTCAGATTTAGAAAAAACCGAATCATTAGAACAACTGCGTGCCATGTCACACGGACATAAGATTGTCGCTGAGCTGGCTAAAGAACCCATGCCTCATGGAATAGATACACCCGAAGACATTATTAGTTTTGAACAAAACCTTAAATAATCTTGTCTATTACCCAAATTAAAAATTACAGATAATATGGGCATTAAAAAAAACATACTTGGAAGATTTAGCTGGAAAAGATTGATTACATCTTTAATATTAATCTATGTCATTATGAATGTTTTTGTACACTTTGTTTCTGATGGCATGATGTTTCCATACAATCAAACCAGTTATGATAAAAATCTAAAAAACTTAAAATTCATTAAAACCAATGGTGGTTTAAATATTGCGACTAAATTTTGGAAAGCCGAAAATGAAAAATACTTAATTATCTATTTCCATGGCAACTATTTGGATTTGGGGCACCTAGATGAATCGGCTAAAAAGTTCAATGATCAAGGGTATTCAGTGTTAGCAATGGACTACAGAGGCTATGGATTGTCTCAAGGTTTGGCAACGGAGAACAATGCTTATAACGATTCACAGCTGCTTTATGATGAAGCCCTTGATCTTGGGTATAAAGAGGATCAATTATTGATTTTGGGGCGTTCAATCGGTACTGGAGTGGCAACTGAATTGGCGTTAAACAATAAAAGTAAGGCATTGATTTTAGTGAGTCCTTTTACCTCTGCATACAGAGTAATGACGAACATTGCTTTAACACCGTTTGATAAATTTAATAATTTATCAAAAATGTCAGACATGCAAACGCCGTTATTTATTTTACATGGCAGTGACGATAAAATAATTAAACCATGGCACAGTGAAAAACTATATAATCAACATAATGGAGCAAAAAAACGGCACTTAATTATTGGAGCTGATCACAATAATATTTGGGCACATGATTTAGCTAAAATGATGAATGAAATTGAATTGTTTGTTAAGAGTATATGAAATTTTAAGCAACAAAATTATAATAGTTTTAAAAAGTACTTAAACTTTAGGGATGTATTCTAAAAAGCTGTAATCATATTGATTTGTTTCATCAGATTTGTGTTTTACTTCTGATACAAGTTGCCAGTCATTTGGGTTCCAATCGAAATAAGTGTCGCCATCAAACTCATGATGAATTCTTGTGATTAAAATTCTTGATGTATAGGGCATTAATAATTTATAAATCATAGCGCCACCTATAACCATGACTTCTTCATCAATGTCATTAACGCAATCAAGTTTATGTATAATTTCAAAACCTTTTCTGGAAAAGCTAATGTTACTTGTTAATACTATATTTCTTCTTTTGGGCAAACAAAATGGCAATGATTCACAGGTTTTTCTGCCCATTAATATGGGCATATTTAAAGTTTTATTTTTGAAATATTTTAAATCTGCAGGTAATTTCCAAGGCAAATCATTGTCACTGCCAATCAAATTATTCTCATCCATGGCTAGTATGAAGGTTAGATTTTTGTGTTTTATCATTTGTTTAAACTGCCACTTTACCCTTTATATGTGGGTGTGATTCGTAGTTGATTAATTCAAAATCTTCATATTTAAAGTCAAATATACTTCTAATATCTGGATTGATCTTCATTGTTGGCAATGGAAATGTTGATCTTGATAATTGTAATTTGGCTTGTTCGACGTGGTTTGAATACAAATGTGCATCACCTAATGTATGAACAAAATCTCCGTATTCCAAATCACATACTTGAGCCATCATCATGGTGAAAAGTGCATAGGATGCAATGTTAAATGGAACGCCTAAAAATACGTCAGCGCTGCGTTGATATAACTGACATGAAAGTTTATTATCTGCAACATAAAATTGGAAAAAGCAATGGCAAGGGGGTAATGCCATGTTCTCGATTTCGCTAACATTCCATGCACTTACAATCATTCTTCTAGAGTCTGGAGTGTTTTTAATTTGATTAATTACATTTTGAATCTGATCAATGTGTTTGCCAGAAGCTGTTGGCCAAGATCTCCATTGAGAACCGTAAACCGGACCTAAATTGCCATCTTTATCGGCCCACTCATTCCAGATTCTTACTCCATTTTCTGTTAAATATTTGATATTGGTGTCACCTGAGATAAACCACAATAACTCATGTATTATAGATTTAAGGTGTGTTTTTTTAGTTGTCACTAAAGGGAATCCTTTATTTAAATCGAATCTCATTTGGTGCCCAAACAAACTTTTTGTTCCAGTACCTGTTCTATCTGTTTTTGTAGTTCCTTCATTGAGTAGTAAGTCGAGTAATTCCAGATAGTTTTTCATGAATAAGCCTTAATAATAATTTCTGTTATTATAACAATCAACATTAATGCTTGGAAGAGGGATGGGTTTATTTCAGGTATAAAAAAAGCCTTATGAAAAGGCTTTTTTAATTTAGTTTAAGATGGTCTCATTTATCCAAATAATGCTTTTCTTACTTTGCTATTATTTTGAATGGCTTGAGATAATTTTGTACCTGTTAGATTTAAACTTTCAGGCAATAATGCCTTTTTAACCATTGGTCTATCTATTTTAGATAAAAATGCACGTTTAGATAAATCTATGGTTTTTGATGAGTCTATATTCTCATTTTTATTGTCTTTTAATAAAAATACTTCTGGTCTTAATCTTTTTTCTGGGTTGTGTGAAACAACTAGACCAATAGAATCATCTGTTAATTCAACAATTGTTCCAGGAGGATACAAACCTATGGCTTGAACAAAATCTTCGATTAATTTACCAGAAAACAATTTGTCTTTTTGGCTGTGTAACCAATCCATTGCTTGAGCAGGCGTTAAATGCTTTCCATAAGATTTTTTATTTGTTATGGCATCAAAAACATCAACTAAACCAGCAATTTGACCGAAAAATGGAATTTCTGTACCAACTAATCCATAAGGATAACCAGAGCCATTAAATCTTTCATGGTGAGTTTCTACGATAACAAGAGTACTGTGATCTATATCATGCTCTGTTGCTAACATTTCTACACCCAGTTCTACATGACTTCTTACTAAAATCTTATCAGAGCTAGAAAGTTTTTCTTTGCTGTTTAACAAAGATCTTTTTATTTTGGTTTTACCAATGTCTGCAAGTAATACACCTGAGGCCAATGAGATTAATTCGTCTTCTGAAAGTCCAAGATATCTACCAAATACAGTGGCCAATACGCTAGATCTTAATGAATGGTTGTAAGTATAATCGCCTTTGTCTTTTAAACGGCTCAACCAAATCATAGTATTTGGATTGCTTATAACACTTTTTACAACTGATCTTGTTAATAACTTTGTTTTAGATACATCAATTCTTTTGCCAACTCGTATGTTGAAACTAATTTGTTCAACTGAGTGGGCTAAATCTGAAAATAAGGCTTTTGCGTTATTGATTTCTTTCTTAAATGGTTTTGTTTGTTTTTCGTATTTGCCAATTTGTATTGTGACTTCTTTTAAATCTGTTTCATTTACATGACTTGATTTATTTTTGCTTTGCTTTACAAGAAGTGGTGATGGTTTGCTTATTTCTGATTCTTTGTATGGTTCTGAACCTTTATCACAATCGATATAGACAAACTCACAAAAGCTTTTGACTTCATTTATCTCATGACTTGTACGTAAATAAAAGCCTTGAAAAGGAAATGGTGTGTCAAGCCACGGTCTATCAAGTTTGCATATGTACATGCCTACTCGTAATTGACTAACTTGTATTTTATCTTTATCTATCATTTCTATTCAAACAGTAATTTAATAATTAATTCGGATTATATTATGTATTTTGGTTTTTAACTGTGAACAGGTTCATGTTTTTATATATAAATGATTATTCAATGCAAAATACCAATAATGCACCGATTGTAACATGGTTTTAAGGATCAGTGAAACAAAATTTTCGAAATAACTGAATGTCGTCTAAATTAATGTTTCCATCGATAGGAGTTTCGTTAGAAAAAAGCAATATAAATGTTAGTGATATATTGAATTGACAAATATTAGCACCTTGAAAGTTGCCTTTTATCTGTTGGCTTAATGAGGAATTGCTTTATTAAAGCGGCCAGTATCAAATAATAAATACCAATTCTAAATTGAATATCTAGAATTGGTATTATAGATTAATGATTAAGCCATTGCTTTAATTTTGTTGTTTAAGCGACTTTTATGTCTGGCAATCTTGTTTTTATGAAAAATGCCTTTGTTCGCCACTTTGTCAACAATAGGAATCATTTTGTTGTATAGTTCCGTTGCTTGTTTTTTGTCGCCAGCTTCAATGGCTTTTAATACATTTTTAATGTGAGTTCGTGCTTCAGAACGAATTCCCATGTTGTGTAAGCGTCTTTTAGCTGACTGTCTTACGCGTTTTTTTGCAGATGATGAATTTGCCAATTTGGTTCTCCAATATAGGGTGTTTAATTTTTTAAGCCGCGCATTTTCACATTTATGTCAACACTAGTCAATAATTTAGAAGCCAATCAAGGTTTTTTTAAGCTATTATTTGTATTTTTTATTAAATTCTTGTTTTTATTAATAATACTTGTGAAATAGGAGTGAATATTTATAAAATCCCACCATTATCTCTGTCTCTTATACACATCTCCTAGCCCACGAGACAGGCAGAAATCTCGTATGCCGTCTTCTGCTTGAAAAAA
>OJDV01000724.1_pt1 | contig 10932 bp, 7 predicted proteins | sample 1592911 | NCBI WGS metagenome assembly OJDV01 (sample SAMN05416860, study PRJEB24817) | seawater metagenome | isolation source: Sea water | place: Canada:Atlantic | collected 2013-11 | reverse complement strand
ATGTGTATAAGAGACAGTAATTATATTTTGAATATCGTATTCGGCACGAAGCGAAAGTAAAGTGGTTAAACTACCAGGTCCTGCAAGAAGTGGAAAAGCTAGAGGAAATACGGAAGCTAATTTCGGACTGCTATCTTCATCTTCTTTAAATAAAGTGATTCCTAAGATCATCTCTAAAGCTAAAAAGAATAGGATTAGTGAACCAGCTACTGCAAATTCATTTACATTAATTCCGATTAAACTTAAAATTTGTTCTCCTATAAAAAGAAAAACAATCATTAATACTGCTGCTATTACAGAAGCCATTTCAGATTGAATGTGCCCTGCTTTTTCACGTAATGATATGATGATAGGAAGACTTCCAATAATATCTATAACCGCAAACAAAATCATTGTCGCCGTTAATATTTCTTTTAAATTGAAATCCATTGTTTTTAGTTTTTAATCTGGCAAAATTAAGTATAATACCATGATAATTGTATTATTTTTGCCAAATGTTTCAACTAGGAAAAACCATCGTATCGGAAGATATTATCGAAAAAGAATTTGTTTGTAACCTTGGTGCTTGTAAGGGTGCATGTTGCATTGAAGGTGAGGCAGGAGCACCTGTAACCGAAGAAGAGGTAGCGATTCTTAAAGAAATTTACCCAAAAGTAAAACCGTATTTGCGCCCTGAAGGCATCAAAGCGATTGAGGAACAAGGAACTCATATTGTAACCAATCTTTCCGAATTAGAAACCACTTTAGTGAACGGTAAGGAGTGTGCCTATGTCACTTTATCAGATAACGGAACCGCTGGTTGTGGAATCGAAGATGCCTATAACGATGGTAAAATTGATTTTAAAAAACCTATTTCCTGTCATTTATATCCAGTTAGGGTTCAGGATTATAGTGAGTTTGCAGCAGTAAATTACCATAAATGGCCAATTTGCAATGATGCTTGTAGTCTTGGGCAAGAATTAAAAGTTCCTGTTTATAAATTTGTAAAAGAAGCCCTAATTCGAAAATTTGGTGAAAATTGGTATTTGGAATTAGAAAAAATTGCTTCGAAATTATAAATTTTTTATTGCTTTTTTTATAATCACATTCCATTAAGTGTTTTTATACTTTTTATTCTTCAAAAAAAACATTTTAGCTTTTCATTTTTAATTATTGGCAAATAATTGGTTTTTATTTTGTTGAAAATTAAACGCTAATAATTATTATATTTTCACTTCTAATCTATTGTGAAAGTGCAGTCTTTGCGGGTTATCAACTATAAAAAAATGAGTTTGTTTATAAAAATATTTGTGTAATATAAATACCTGATAAACAATTATATATATTTATTATTTAACAGAAAATTAATAAAAAGATAAAAATAATTGATGTTGAAAACTTGTTGAAAACCTAAATTATTTTCTAAAAAAACACACCTATTTTTCTCCATATTTGTAAGAGCCAAAACTTCTAGATTTATAGAAGTAATTACCAAAATTAAAAAACAAACAGAAATCACATCAAATAAAATGGTGTTAAAACCATATAAAGTTGTGATTCTAGCTATAATTTAACATTAGAACAGCCAAGGAAGGTTATGGAAATTAAACACATAATTAAACGAGATTACGAGACTGATATTTTTGAATTAGATAAAATTGTTAGTGCTATTGAAAAAGCAATGCTTTCTGTAAATCATGGAACTAAAGAAGATGCTGTTGCTATTTCAAAAATTGTAATTGGTACTTTATTAGAAAGAAAACTTAGGGATCCAAAATACATTCCAAATGTTGAGCAAGTGCAAGATATTGTTGAATATAAATTAATGGATAGCCCATTTCACGATGTTGCAAAAGCCTATATTTTATATAGAGATGAGCAAAATCGAAGCAGAACAACCAATATTTTTGAAAAAAGAATTAATTTAAAACCTTACGAATACCCTGAGTTAAACGAATATGTGGATGCGATTCGCCATTCTTATTGGATTCATACAGAGTTTAATTTCACCAGTGATATTCAAGATTACAAAACAGCTTTAACCAATCCGGAACGCAATGCATTAAAAAATGCAATGCTTGCTATTTCACAAATTGAAGTTGCTGTAAAAACATTTTGGGGAGACATCTACCAAAAAATGCCAAAACCAGAAATAGGATCTGTTGGCGCTACATTTTCAGAAAGTGAAGTACGACACCAAGATGCGTATTCACATTTATTGGAAATTTTAGGTTTAAATGCAGAATTTAAAAACCTAAAAAAGAAGCCGGTAATTATGAGGCGAGTGAACTATTTAGAAACCGCCTTAAAAAATTCTAAATCTGAAGATAATAGAGAATATGCAGAGTCTATTTTATTGTTCTCTTTATTTATAGAACATGTTTCGCTTTTTTCTCAATTCCTAATCATTATGGCCTTTAATAAAGAAAAAAATCTTTTTAAAGGAATCTCTAATGTAGTAGAAGCTACTTCAAAAGAAGAACAAATTCACGGGGATTTTGGAATTGATGTAATCAATATTATCAAAAAAGAAAATCCAGATTGGTTTGATGATGATTATAATAAAATGATCCAGGATATATGCCATGAAGCCTTTATTTCTGAAAGTAAAATTATCGATTGGATTTTTGAAGAAGGAGAATTAGATTTCTTGCCAAAAGATGTAATTAACGAATTTATAAAACAACGTTTCAATAACTCATTAGAAAGTATTGGAATCACAAAAATATTTGAAGTAGATGAAGCCTTAGTCAAAAAAACCGAGTGGTTTGACGATGAAATTATTGGAACTAAACATGGTGATTTCTTCGTAAAACGATCCATCAACTACAGTAAAAGAACAAAAAGTATAACCAGTGACGACCTTTTTTAAATTATGAACAACCTTACAAACCAACAAACAAGTCCCAAAGAATCCCTCTCTGAACAAGATCGATTGCTTCAAGCAAGAAAAGAAACAATGCAAAAAGCAAAAAGTGAAATGAGCTTGCCAGATATTAAGTGGTTAACAGAAAATAGCCGTAAATTTTTAGAATCTGGGTATTTAACTGGAGATACCACCCCAGAAGAAAGAATTTTAGAAATTGCTCAACAGGCAGAAAAAATATTGGGTATTGAAGGATATGCCGAAAAGTTTTATAAATACATGTCCGAAGGATTTTATTCATTAGCTTCTCCAGTTTGGTCAAACTTCGGGAAAGAACGTGGCTTACCAATTAGTTGTTTTGGCTCTTGTATTGCAGACGATATGGGTGATATTTTATACACACAATCTGAAGTAGGTATGATGTCTAAACTAGGCGGCGGAACATCTGGTTATTTTGGTAAAATTAGACATAGAGGTGCTGATGTTAAAAATAATGGAAGCTCTTCTGGGTCGGTTCATATTATGCAGTTGTTCGAAAAAATGGTAGATATTGTAAGCCAAGGTTCAGTTCGTCGAGGTCGATTTGCCCCTTATTTGCCAATAGACCATCCAGATATTAATGAGTTTTTAGAAATTGGTACCGAAGGAAATGCAATCCAGGAATTAACTCATGGAGTTACCGTAGGAGATCAATGGATGCAAGAAATGATTGATGGTGATGTTGAAAAAAGAACGCTTTGGGCGAAAGTTTTACAACGTAGAGGTGAAATAGGATATCCATATATTTTCTTTAGAGATCACGCTAATAATGGAACTGTAGATGTTTATAAAGATAAAAAATTGGAAATCTACGGAAGTAATCTTTGTACCGAAATCATGTTGCCTTCTAATGAGGATTGGTCTTTTGTATGTTGCTTGTCTTCAATGAATTTATTGCATTATGATAAATGGAAAGATACCGACGCTGTAGAAACTCTTACCTATTTCTTAGATGCGGTAATGGAAGAGTTTATCACAAAATTAGAAGTATATAAGGACTCAACAGACCGTGACGACCAACTTACTTTTACCTTTATGGAGAAAGCTTATACTTTCGCAAAAGAAAATAGAGCCTTAGGATTAGGAGCTTTAGGTTGGCATTCTTTATTACAATCTAGAATGTTACCTTTTGATAGTGAAGAAGCTTTCAAATTAAATTCTGAAATATTTAAAACAATAAAAGATAAATCCTATAAAGCTTCAGAAGAATTGGCAAAATTGTTTGGAGAGCCTGCTGTATTAAAAGGTTATGGAAGACGAAATACAACTCTTAATGCCATAGCGCCTACCACTTCTTCCGCTTTTATATTAGGACAGGTATCACAAGGTATTGAACCAATATGGTCCAATAGTTATGTAAAGGATATTGCTAAAATTAAAACGACTATTAAGAACACATTTTTAGAAGGTCTTTTAGAAGAAAAAGGACAAAATACTACCGAAACTTGGAGAAGTATTAGAGATTATGATGGATCTGTTCAGCATTTAGACTTTTTATCAGAACATGAAAAAGACGTATTTAAAACATATCCAGAAATAGACCAAACAGTAATTGTATATCAAGCTGCTAACAGACAAAATCATATAGATCAAGGGCAATCTATCAACGTGATGGTCCACCCAGATATGCCAATTAAAGAAGTGAATAATATTTATATCACCGCTTGGAAATTAGGCGTAAAATCTATGTACTATCAACACAGTATGAATGCAGCTCAAAAATTTAAACAAAAGAAATCTTGTACTAGTTGCGAAGGTTAAAAACCAATAGGACTATATTAAGTGTTCATAAAAAAAGGAAAGCGAAAGTTTTCCTTTTTTTTATTTAAAATTTTAAAAAAATATACTCAACCTAATAATTATCATAAAATTTATTAATTATAAACTGTACGTTTGTATTCGTTACATTTATTAATATGATAAGAAAGTTGTTGTTTTTTGCAATATTACTGGCTTTAGCAGTGATATTATTTTTTAATCCAAATTTCAAAACGATTGCAGCTGGAGTTGCAATCCTTTTATTTGGGATGGTGATGTTAGAAGAAGGGTTTAAAGTTTTTACCAAGGGACCCTTAAAAAACATATTAAAAAAAGCGACCAACAAAGTTTATAAAAGTATAACAGCTGGTGCATTTGTAACTGCTTTAATACAATCTAGTTCCCTTGTTACAGTAATTACCATATCATTTATTAGTGCGGGATTAATTACATTATCGGGAGGTATTGGATTAATATTTGGAGCAAATATTGGTACCACGGCTACCGCTTGGTTAGTAGCAGGATTGGGATTAAAAATAAAAATATCTGCCTTAGCAATGCCTATGCTTGTTTTTGGCTTGATATTTTCTTTTCAGAAAAAACTTTCTTATAAAGGAATCGGTAGTGTATTAGCCGGTTTAGGGTTCTTCTTTTTAGGGGTTCACTATATGAAGGAGGGATTTGATGTTTTTAAAGAATACATCGATTTAACTGAATATGCGGTATCTGGATATTTAGGGGTTGTTATTTTTACTTTTTTAGGAATTATCATAACAACTATTTTACAGTCTAGTAGCGCAACTTTAGTATTAATTATTACTGCTATGGCAGCGGGTCAAGTTGAATACGAAAATGCTTTGGCTTTAGCAATTGGTGCTAATGTAGGAACTACCATTACCGCAGTATTAGGTGCTGTTAGTTCTAATGTAGCTGGAAAAAGATTGGCTGGAGCGCACATTATTTTTAACTTAACCACCGGTATTATTGCGATAGCTTTTATTTTTCAACTTGCAGATTTAGTGACTTTTTTATCATATAAAGTCGGAATTGCTGAAACCGATTATACTTTAAAGTTAGCATTGTTCCACACTATTTTTAATGTAATTGGAGTAATTATAATGATTCCATTTATAAAAATTCTTGAAAGATTTTTAAAGAGAGTTATCAAGGAAAAGGAAGAGGATGATATCGATAAGCCTAAATATTTGAACAAGCATGTACTTGAGTTTCCAGATTCATCTATAACAGCCCTAATTAATGAGTCAAAATATTTATATAAAAATGCCATTTTTGAAATTGTAGCACACGCTTTAAGTATTCATAGGGAAGATATTAAGTCGGAACGAAAAATTAAAAAAATTGTTAAAGCATCAAAAGAAGATATGAAAATTGATGTGGAAGATCTATATTATAAAAAAGTAAAAACCATCTATGGTGAAATAATAAAGTATGCCACTATCACTCAAATTGATTTTAAATTAACGAACCCTCAAAGTAAAACGGTTACCGAAATAAAAGTTGCCAATCGTAAGATGGTAGAGATTATTAAAGACGTAAGAGAATTAAATAAAAACATCACGGTGTCTCTCGCACTTGATAATAAACATTTACAAAAAGAATACAACGGGTTTAGAAGAAAAGTAACCAAAGTACTAAGAGTTATTTATTTATTTAGAAAGTCTGAAAATTCTGAAATATATAGCGAACAATTAGCTGAACTTAAAAATGAGGCAAAAATAAATATTAGAGAAAGTAATAAATCTTTTGATAAATTAATTCGTAAAAACTTAATTACTCCAGAAATGGCATCTTCATTATTTAATGATAACACCAATGTAAACGATATGATTAAAAAACTGATTCAGGTAGCAGAGCTTTTATATGGACAAAAAGATTTATTGCTTGAAAATGAATCGGAAAATCAAAATGAATTAGTTTAAAATATCGGTTCCTAAAAGTTTGTTTTCTTTATTGGTGTACCAAGCACGATTTTTAGGTAAAATGATATCGTTGATCTTTTTTTCTTCAGTAAGTAAAATGTACTCTCCATCATTTTTGGTCTCATCATGGAAAAATTGATATACCTCCATAGCATATGTTTTCGGATTAAAATAAAAATACCAAATATCTTTTCCAACATCTTCTGTGTAGGTTACTTTCAAGACTAAGTATTCTTTATCGTGGAATACTTTTCGCTCTACTTGACTGTCTATAATCGTTCCTGGGTCCTTTAACTTCATAGGCAGACCATACAAGTATGTGTAGTAGTTTTTGTACATAGTCGCTCTTTCACAATTGAGCCTATTGTCCTTTGCGATTTCTTCTGAAAAATCTGATTTTCCGTTATACAGGATTTTACATATATCTTTTTCTATAATAAACTCGGTAGTATTCGCGTCTTTAATTGCTTTAGAATAGAAGTATTCTTCAGGAAGATTTATGTTTATTTCACTTTCTCTATTCGTGTTATTGGGGATTTCCATCGTAATAGATAATTCCCCGTTAAATGATTCCCATTTGCTATTTGGATCGTGATAGTTGATAGTTTTTTCTAATAATTCTTTTCCTGTTAAACTTTGACTTTGAATAGTGCTGAAAATAAAAAGAGCAGAAACAAGTAATAATAATGACTTCATATATTTAATTTGAGTTCGAAGTTAAAACAAAAGGTACAAAAAAAGCCCCACAATTTTAAATTGTGAGGCTTCATTGATTTAATTTAGGTTAGTTCTTAGTATTATAACTGTTATGGTATTCTTCAATTAAATTCATAATTGCAGATACCAAATCTTTAGTCTCTAATAATAAACTAAAGTGTAATGCAGTGTTTTTAGGACTAGAATCTTCCTCAGTACGTGTTCTAGTTATTTGACTTGCTATTTTAACCGCTAAATCGTCTTGAGCTTTTTGTTTACGGTTTATTATTTCACCTAATTTTTCAAACTCACGATTGTTAAATATAGTTTCAATTTCAATTAATAGACCTACAAATGAGTCATTGATGTCCTGTAAATCCTTAATCTGACTAAATCGAAGCGTTTTGTGGTTGTTATTTACGTGTTTGTAACTAGATTTAGCTATGAAATCTAAAGATTGTGCAACATCTTGTAAATGCCCTAAAATGATGATATAGAAATTTGATCCTCTAACACTAGTTTCATCTAGATTTTTAATAAAATAGAAGATGTCATCTCTAAGTTCATCCACTTCTGCATTTAATTTTTCTACACCTTTTCTACTTTTCTTAAGTTTATCTAAATCCTCTTTTGCTAAACCAGTTAACATATTTGAGTAAATTTTATTAGTTCTTGAAACCACATTAGAAATATGGTCAGCACTTTCTTGAATAATTCCCTGAACCGTTTTGCTTTCAGTTTTCTTTAAACCAGAACCAGTTGAACTATCATTGTCTTTATTTTTATGACTGATATAATTTCTTACTACTATTAAAACAGTTATTAATAATAATATTGGAATCATTACTTCTTTATTCCAATGAATTAAAAAAGCAATTATTCCAGCTGCAACAAATGCACTAAAAGCTGTGAAGAACCAACCACCAATTACATTTAAAACACCTGCTACTCTATATACAGCACTATCTCTCCCCCAAGCTCTATCCGCTAATGAGGTACCCATGGCTACCATAAATGTTACATAAGTAGTAGATAAAGGAAGCTTCATAGAAGTTGCGATAGATATTAAGATACTAGCAACCATTAGGTTAACAGCTGCTCTTACAGTGTCAAAAGCAGGTAAGCCTTCTTTTTTATCTATTGCTTTTATAAATTTCGGTTTTTTAAATTGTTGATCTACTTTCTTTTTTAAAGAATCAGGTAGTAAAGTTTCATTATATTTTCCGATTGTAGTAGTAACTCTTACTAAACCTCTAGAAAAATAATTAGGTTCGAAACGTTCTTTAACTGAATCTTGACTAGAAAGATCTATAGATGTTTTTAATACGGCACGGGCCTTTTTGGAAAACCATAAGGTCAATATCATAATAAGTCCAGCTACAAAAAGTAAAATTGTAGGAGTTGGTACCTTTTTAGACATGACTTCCATACTAAACTCAGTAGCTGCTATACCTGAAACAGACCAAGCTTCGTAAGATTGCCAAGCAGCAATAGGTACTCCAATAAAATTCACTAAATCGTTACCTGCAAATGCCATAGCAATGGCGAAGGTTCCAATAATAATAATGAACTTATAAACGTCCATTTTAAATACTTTACTTATTAGTGCACATAAGCCTGTCCAAAAAACAAAGGATACAACAACGATAACTACAGTATTTGAAAAAACAAATTCTTTAAAATCTCCAGAAATAAACCCAGCTCCTTTTAATCCTTTTATAAAAATAAAGTAAGTAATTGCAGTTGCAGCAATACCACCAAATAAGGCAGCAACCCATTTTGCTTTTTTCTCAAAATTAAAGGTTAATAATACCCTAGAAATCCATTGGACAAACGCACCGACAGAGAATGCGACGACGACAGATAGTAATATTCCTAAAATAATTTCGGTGGCCTTAGCAGTATTAATGTAATTCCCGAGTTCTGAATATTCTCCAGTTGAATTACTAATTTTTATTAAAGAAATTACTACTGCAGCACCTAATAATTCAAATACAATAGAAACTGTAGTTGAAGTAGGCATCCCTAAAGTATTAAAGAAATCTAACAGCAAAATATCGGTGATCATTACTGCCATGAAAATAATCATGATCTCATTAAAATAAAACTCACTTGGCATAAAAATACCTTTACGAGCAACTTCCATCATACCACTAGAAGTTAATGCTCCAAAAGCAATACCTAAACTGGCAACTATCATAATAGTTCTAAAAGAAACGGCTTTAGAGCCAATTGCGGAATTTAAAAAGTTAACAGCATCGTTACTAACTCCAACCACTAAATCTGCAATAGCTAAAACTGCTAAAGCAACAATCATTAAAATGTAAATATTATCCATATATTCTAATTTTGAGGTAGCAAATATCCGATTTGAACAGATCTTTAATGTTACCTAAAGGTTATTATTAAAAGTGAACGTCTAATTGTATTCTGAATCTAATATCGCTTCCTAAATCATCAAGAGTCAAGTAACTAATATCTGATTGTATTTTTAATTTATGACCTACAATATACTTAGAAACTCCCAAAGAATATTGCTCTTGGATTTCATTAAATTTTAAATCAATAAAAGAATACCTACCAGTAACCTCCCAATTCTTTTTAAATAAATATCCAGAAAGTACATTTACACCATTCCCTTCAGGAACCACTTCACCAGTTTCAGACCCATCAGAGTTTTTTGCTATCGGATCCCCAGCATCTCTATTTGAATATTCTCCCATAAATGAAAAACCTTTGTATTTTACGATAGCATCAACAAATACGGTACTAATATTAGTTTCATAATAACCAATATCATTAATCATATAAATACCACGGTTACTTAGAGTTTTAACTGCATTATTATTAAAATCATAAGAAGCACCTACCGCTAATTTTGGTTTTTCCTCTCTTGTTAAAGCACCCCCTTTATAATCTCCCTTTCCTTTAAAGGTTCCAAAAGGTAAAAATTCTAAACGGCCTGTATATTGATGGCCACCTAAATTACCTGTAACCACATTTCTACCTTCCCCCTGAGCCCAAGAAAATATTTCTCGAATTACAAAATTTTCACCAAGGGTGAAATGATGTCTTAATTGAAGACCTACATCTCTATCAATATTAAAGGCCGCATTTAATAAAGATCTATCTACCAATTGTAAATCTGCAGAAGAGATTACACGTTCTCTATTTCCTGGTAACTTGGTTTGCCCTACCCATAACACCAAGTTTTCATAAAAATTCCATTTAACAACAGCATCCAAAATATATCTTGGTGTGTTTTTATTATAAATAGAAGCACCGGCTATATCTCTATTTGATAAGCCTAATTCAAACTTATATTTAATTTTTGGTGATAATACAAACCCATCAAATTTTAATCTTGCTCTTCTTATAATAAAACTAGTATTTGGCTTTCCATAACCATCACCATTATCAGCCCATTCGGTGGAAGATAATAATTGAAATCTTGGAGCAAATTTCACACTAAATGAACTGTCTTGGGCAGTAAAATTAATCATACCCTTTCCAAACTTCATGTCTTTAAGTGATTGTGATTGTAATGTAAGTGAAGAGATTAGTAAAATAACCACAAGGGCAAAGTAATTTTTTCTCATAATAAATCCTGTCTCTTATACACATCTCCGAGCCCACGAGACAGGCAGAAATCTC
>OJDV01000723.1_pt1 | contig 10946 bp, 10 predicted proteins | sample 1592911 | NCBI WGS metagenome assembly OJDV01 (sample SAMN05416860, study PRJEB24817) | seawater metagenome | isolation source: Sea water | place: Canada:Atlantic | collected 2013-11 | reverse complement strand
ACGAGATTTCTGCCTGTCTCGTGGGCTCGGAGATGTGTATAAGAGACAGATTTCGTCATCTACCCAAAGTACTTTTATCTCGCTCATATATGTATATTTGTTATTATATTGAAATGGTTAAAAAGATTTTACTAGTATGTCGCAAAAATAATTCCGAAATACCTTTTAAAAACACTTTTTATTAATAAAAAAAAATAAAGATTGAATTCTCAAAACAAACTCAAAATTATAAACGATCCAATCTATGGTTTTATTACCATATCAAGTCCATTCATTTTTGAATTAATTGAGCATCCTTACTTTCAACGTTTGCGAAGAATATCACAAATGGGAATGTCTTATATGGTATATCCTGGAGCGCATCACACTCGTTTTCATCATGCTTTGGGCGCTATGCATTTAATGCAAAAAGCAGTACAAGTACTTCGTTTTAAAGGGGTTTTGATAAGTGAAGAGGAATCTGAAGCCTTGTATATTGCTATTCTTTTACATGATATTGGGCATGGTCCTTTTTCACATGCAATGGAACATAGTATCGTAGAAAATATAGATCATGAGTTTCTTTCATTGCTTTTTATGGACGAATTAAATAAAGAATTTAACAACAGATTAACGCTTGCCATTCAAATATTCAAGAATGAATACCCTCGAAAATTCTTTTATCAGTTAATTTCGGGACAATTGGATATGGATCGAATGGATTATTTAAAGAGGGATAGTTTTTATACAGGAGTCTCTGAAGGTTCGGTTAATTCTCAAAGGTTGATTAGTATGCTTAATATTTTTGAAGATAAATTGGTGGTTGAAGAAAAAGCGATTTATTCAGTTGAAAAATTTATTATTGCTAGAAGGTTAATGTATTGGCAAGTTTATTTGCATAAAACGAGTTTAGTAGCAGAGCAGTTAGTGACCAGGTTATTAAAAAGAGCAAAAGAACTTTCTTCTAAAGGTGTAAAACTAGAAGCGAGTAAGGCTTTGACTTATTTTTTAAATACCAGTATTACTAAAGAAAAAATAAATAAAGATATTTTAGCAGTTTTTGCACAATTAGATGATTATGATATTGTTTCGGCTATGAAGTCATGGCAATCGGAAAGTGATTTTGTCTTAAGCACGATTTCTGAAATGTTGTTAAATAGGGATTTACTAAAAATTGAAATACAATCTGAAGAATTTTCGATTGATAAAATAAAGGATTCAAAAAATAAATTAATCGTAAAATATAATATTTCAGAAGAAGAGGCATCTTATTTTGTTTTTACTGGACAAATCACTAATCAGGCATACAGTATGGAAAAAGAGACGATAGATTTGTATACAAAATCTGGAAAAGTGATAGATGTTGCAAATGCAAGTGATCAATTTAACTTAAAAGCATTGTCTAAAAAGGTGATTAAAAATTATATGTGTTACCCAAAACCAAATTAGTAATCCTTTTTTTTTATTTTTGCATGAAAATGAATATTCTTATAAATAATATAATTTGAAATTTACAGCAGCTCAAATAGCGGGTATTTTAGAGGGTGAAGTTGAAGGGAACCCTGATGTAGAAGTATCGAAGCTATCTAAAATTGAAGAAGGAATGCCAGAAAGCTTAAGTTTTCTTGCGAACCCAAAATACAAACAATACATATATACCACCAAGGCATCTGTTGTTATTGTTGATAATAATTTTAAGGCTGAAAACGCTGTAACTACAACATTAATAAGAGTTGAAGACGCTTATAAGTCTTTTTCAAAACTATTAGAATATTACAATCAAGTAAAAATGAACAAAACAGGTATCGAAGAACCTGTTTTTATTTCAAAAAGTGCCACTTATGGTGAAAACATATATATTGGTGCTTTTGCTTATTTGGGTGATAATGTTAAAATTGGGGATAATGTAAAAGTGTATCCTAATGTATACATTGGAGACAATGTGACTATAGGAAACCATGTCACTCTATTTGCTGGAGCCAAAATATATTCGGATACCGTAATAGGAAATCATTGTGTTATTCATAGTAGTGCTATTCTTGGAGCTGATGGCTTTGGTTTTGCACCCAATGAAAAAGGAGAATTTATAAAAGTACCACAAACAGGAAATGTTATTATTGAAGATTATGTAGATATTGGTGCTGCTACTACTATAGACAGGGCAACTTTAGGTTCTACAATTATAAGAAGAGGTGTTAAGCTTGACAATCAAATACAGATTGCTCATAATGTTGAAATCGGAAAAAATACCGTTATTGCTGCTCAAACAGGGATTGCAGGATCTACAAAAATTGGCGAAAATTGTATGATTGGAGGACAAGTTGGATTTGCAGGACACTTAATTATAGGTGATAATGTTCGAATTCAAGCTCAAAGTGGAATTGGTCGTAATGTAAAAAATAATGAAGCTTTACAAGGTTCGCCTGCTTTAGGTTATAGCGATTATAACAAAAGTTATGTTCACTTTAAAAACTTACCAAAAATTATGAATAGATTTAATATTATAGAGAAAAATATTGCTAATGACTAATCTTGATATAAAACAAAAAACAATTGCTAAAGAGGTTACTCTTTCTGGTGTAGGATTACACACAGGAAAATCGGTAACAATGACTTTTAAGCCAGCTCCCGAAAATTATGGATATGCATTTATTCGTGTAGATTTAGAAGGGGAACCAGTAATTGAAGCCGACGCTAATTATGTTATGAATACCCAAAGAGGTACAAACCTTGAGAAACAAGGTGTAAGTATTAATACTTCTGAACATGTACTTGCGGCCTTAGTTGGATTACAAATAGATAATTGTATTATAGAATTAAATGCTTCAGAACCTCCAATTATGGATGGCTCTTCTAAATATTTCATAGAAATTTTAGAATCTGCTGGCTTTGAAGAACAAGATGCGAACGTTGAAGAATATGTAGTAAAGGAAATCATTTCATTTAAAGACGAGAAAACAGGTAGTGAGATCATGATTATGCCTTCAGATACCTATCAACTTACTACTATGGTAGATTTTGGAACTAATGTTTTAGGTACCCAAAATGCTTCTATTAATGAAATTTCAGAATTTAAAAAAGAAATATCCGATTCTCGAACTTTTAGTTTCTTGCATGAAATTGAAATGTTATTAGATCATGGTTTAATAAAAGGTGGAGATTTAAATAATGCTATTGTTTATGTAGATAAAGAATTATCTCCAGAAACGATGGAAAAGCTTAGAGTTGCTTTTGGTAAAGATGATATTAAGGTAAAACCAAATGGAATTTTGGATAATCTTACCTTGCATCATCCAAACGAAGCAGCTAGACATAAATTATTAGATGTAATTGGTGACCTTGCATTAATTGGTACTCGCATAAGAGGAAAAGTTATTGCTAATAAGCCAGGGCATTATGTAAATACTCAATTTGCTAAAAAGCTTTCTAAAATTATTAAAGCCGAAAAAAGAAATAAAGTTCCAGTTTTTGATTTAACAAAAAAGCCTGTAAAGGATGTAAATGCCATTATGGAGATGTTACCTCATAGACCTCCTTTTTTATTGGTAGATAAAATTCTTGAGTTATCTGATACTCACGTAGTGGGTCTTAAGAATGTGACTATGAATGAACCTTTTTTTGTAGGACATTTTCCTGGAGCACCTGTAATGCCAGGAGTTTTGATAGTTGAAGCAATGGCTCAAGCAGGAGGTATCTTAGCTTTAAGTATGGTTCCAGATCCTGAAAATTATTTAACTTACTTTCTGAAAATTAACAATGTTAAATTTAAAAGACAAGTAAATCCAGGTGATACATTAGTTTTTGATCTTATATTAGACGAACCTATTAGAAGGGGAATCTGTATGATGTCTGGAAAAGCTTATGTTAATGGAATATTAGTTACAGAAGCTGAATTAATGGCACAAATAGTTAAAACAAAAAATTTATAGATGAATCAACCTTTAGCATACGTACATCCAGGAGCAAAAATAGCTAAAAACGTAGTAATTGAGCCTTTTACAACTATTCATAATAATGTAATTATTGGTGAAGGAACTTGGATTGGTTCTAATGTAACGATCATGGAAGGTGCTCGTATTGGTAAAAATTGTAATATTTTTCCAGGATGTGTTATTTCTGCAGTACCCCAAGATTTAAAATTTCAAGACGAAGAAACTACCGTAGTAATTGGAGACAATACAACTTTACGTGAATATGTAACCATAAATAGAGGAACCGTTGATAGAGGTAAAACTGTAGTAGGGAAAAATTGTTTGATTATGGCTTACTGTCATATTGCTCACGATTGTATCGTTGGTGATAATTGTATTTTTTCTAATAATAGCACTTTAGCAGGACACGTAACAGTGGGTAGTCATGTTATCTTGGCTGGAATGACAGCTGTTCATCAATTTTGTACCTTAGGACAACATGCGTTTATTACTGGAGGTTCATTAGTAAGAAAAGATGTGCCACCTTTTGTAAAAGGAGCTCGTGAGCCAATGTCTTATGTGGGTATTAATTCTATTGGATTAAGAAGAAGAGGCTTTAAATCTGAAAAAATTAGAGAAATTCAGAATATTTATAGAATACTATATCAAAAAAATTATAACAATACACAAGCTGTACGACTTATTGAAGCTGATATGGAAGCAACAACTGAAAGAGATGAAATCTTACAGTTTATAAAAAATTCAAAAAGAGGAATAATGAAAGGTTATTTTTCAAATTAATAAAAAATTATATAACAATGGCAAGTACTTCAGATATTAGAAAAGGTTTATGTATTAAATATAATCATGACATCTTTAAAATTATAGAATTTATGCACGTTAAGCCTGGAAAAGGTCCAGCTTTTGTAAGAACAAAACTAAAAAGTGTAACATCAGGTAAAGTAATTGACAACACGTTTTCGGCGGGTCATAAAATTGATGAAGTTAGAGTAGAAACACATAAATTTCAGTTTTTATATAATGAAGGGGATACCTACCATTTTATGAATAATGAAGATTATTCTCAAATTCAACTTGAAAAAGATTCTTTAGATAACTCAGATTTAATGAAAGAAGGGGAAACTGTTACCATACAAATTAATGCAGAAGATGACATGCCTCTTTCTGTAGATCTACCTGCACACGTAATTTTGGAAGTAACGAGTACGGAACCTGGCGTTAAAGGTAATACAGCTACAAATGCTACCAAACCTGCAATTGTTGAAACAGGAGCAAAAATTAATGTTCCTCTTTTTATCAATGAAGGCGACAAAATTAGAGTTGATACTGACAAAGGAAATTATCAAGAACGTGTAAAAGAATAAATTTAATTTTTTAATATGAAATTTTCTACTCCCCAATCCATTGAAGATATTGCAAGAATTTTAAATTGTGATTATATTGGTAATGCTGAATTTCCAGTTTTGGGAATGAATGAAATACATGTGGTAGAACCTGGAGATATTGTATTTGTAGATCATCCAAAGTATTATGATAAAGCTTTGGAATCTAAGGCAACCATAGTTTTGATTAATAAAGAAGTTACCTGTCCTGATGGGAAAGCTTTGCTAATATCTGAGGATCCGTTTAGAGATTTCAATAAATTAACCAATCATTTTAATCCATTTATTGCTGCTACTGCTGCAGTATCAGAATCTGCTATTATAGGAGAAAACACTGTTTTACAACCCAACGTGTTTGTTGGTAATCATGTGAAAATTGGTGATAACTGTTTGATACATTCCAATGTAAGTATTTATGACAATGCTGTTATTGGAGATAATGTTACCATCCATAGCGGTACTATTTTAGGAGCAGATGCTTTTTATTATAAGAACCGTCCAGAAAATTTTGATAAACTTATAAGTGGAGGAAACGTTGTGATAGAAGACAATGTAGATATTGGTGCTTTATGTACTATTGATAAGGGAGTAACCGCTTCAACCACAATAGGCGAAGGATCAAAAATTGACAATCAAGTACATATTGGTCACGATACCGTTATAGGAAAACGATGTTTAATTGCTTCACAAGTTGGAATTTCTGGTTGTGTTATAATTGAAGATTTAGTTACTATATGGGGGCAAGCTGGAATTACCAGTGGAATTACCATTGGAAAAAAAGCAGTAATTTCCGCTCAAAGTGGTGTCAGTAAATCATTAGAAGGACATAAATCTTATTTTGGGACACCCGCAGATGATTTTAGAAAAAAATATAAGGAAATAGCTTCTATTAGATTGATTCCAGAAATATTAGATAAATTAGACAAATTAAAATGAGCAAAACTCCAAAACAAATTATAAGTGATTTTCATCAAGCTAATATTATTCATGATGAAACAATATTAGAGAATTATTTTCATGAAGATTTAGTTTTAATTTGGAACAGTGCAGATGGATTAGCTATTATGCATTACGAAGATTTAATAGCTTTCTTTTTAGAAATTAAAAGAACCTATAACGACTTAAGGGTTGAAATAAGTCATTTATTAGAAGATGGCAATCATGTAACGATTCGATACAAATATTATGTAAGGACCATCGAAAATCCTGAAGAGGAGTTAGGGATCTCACATTTTATAGGAATCTGGGAGGTTAAGGACGGAAAAATGTTCCGAGGACATTTAGTTAGTCAACCTGTAACTGATAACGATGATACTACAGAATCTTATCATAAAGTTAAAGTGTAAAACGCATTTTTTTTTTATAAAAAAGGTATATTTGCACAACAAAAAAATCAATTAATATTTTATATAAATGAGTGTTTTAGTAAATAAAGATTCAAAGATAATTGTACAAGGATTTACTGGTGGGGAGGGAACTTTTCATGCAGGGCAAATGATAGATTACGGTACCAATGTCGTTGGTGGAGTAACTCCTGGAAAAGGTGGTCAAACACACTTAGATAAGCCAGTTTTTAATACAGTTGCTGAAGCTGTTGAGAAGGTAGGAGCCGATACTACGATCATATTTGTACCACCTGCATTTGCTGCAGATGCAATTATGGAAGCAGCTGAAGCTGGAATTAAAGTAATTATTACAATTACCGAAGGAATTCCTATCGCTGATATGATAAAAGTATCTGATTATATAAAAGATAAAGATTGTAGATTAGTTGGTCCAAATTGTCCTGGTGTTATTACACCTGGAGAAGCAAAAGTAGGTATTATGCCTGGTTTTGTATTTAAAAAAGGTAATGTAGGTGTGGTTTCAAAATCTGGAACATTAACTTATGAAGCTGCTGATCAAGTTGTAAAACAAGGTTATGGAATTTCTACTGCCATCGGTATTGGTGGGGATCCAATTATTGGAACTACAACTAAAGAAGCTGTACAATTGTTAATTGAAGATGAGGAGACAAATTGTGTGGTAATGATTGGTGAAATAGGTGGTCAATTAGAAGCTGATGCTGCTAAATGGTATAAAGAGAGTGGAAGTAAAAAACCTGTAATTGGTTTTATTGCTGGTGAAACTGCTCCTGCTGGTAGAACTATGGGACATGCTGGTGCTATTGTTGGAGGAAGTGACGATACTGCACAAGCTAAAAAGAAAATTATGAGAGAACAAGGTATCTACGTGGTTGATTCTCCAGCTGAAATAGGGAAAAAAGTAAAAGAAATTTTAGGCTAATATTTAAAAATAAGTAAAAAAAAAAGGGCTAATTTATTAGCCCTTTTTTTTTATGTCATTAATTAAGTTTTAACTTTTTCTATTTTTTCTTGCAAATTAATTTCTAAAAATTCAGTCATAGCATTGTAAAAATCAAATCGATTTTCTTCATTTCTAAAACCGTGTCCTTCATTTTCTTTTAGCATATATTGAATATTGACTCCATTCTTTTCTATTGCCTCTACCATTTGATCTGACTCAGCCTGAACAACTCTTGGGTCATTAGCTCCTTGAGCAACAAATAAGGCTGCTTTAATTTTATCCACATGATAGACTGGACTATTAGCTCTCATCATTATACTATCATTAGTATTTGGGTTTCCTACCATTTCGTATAACATTTCTTTATAAGGTTCCCAATAAGGAGGTATGGTTTCCATAAAAGTAAATAAGTTAGAAACTCCTACATAATCAACTGCTGCTGCATAAAGATCTGGAGTATTTGTTATACCAGCAAGAGTCGCATAACCACCATAACTTCCACCATATATTGCGATTCTGTCAGGATTAGCAATTCCTTCGTCAATTAACCAATGCACCCCATCTGTAATGTCATTTTGCATTTCTTGACCCCATTTTTTGAAAGACATTTCTAAGAATTCTTTTCCATAACCAGTAGACCCTCTAAAGTTCATTTGTAACACAGCATAACCTCGATTTGCCAATAATTGTACTTCAGGGTTGTAACCCCAATTGTCTCGTGCCCAAGGACCCCCGTGTGGATTAATTATTACAGGTAGATTTTTTGCTTCACGCCCTAGAGGTAAGGTTAAGTACCCATTTATTTTTAATCCATCTCTACTCGTATAGCTTATCGGTTTCATACTAGCCATTTGATCAGCGTTAATCCAAGGACTTAGATCAGCCATTTTATCTAGTTTATCAGAATTTTTATCAAAAGAGTAATAAGAACCTCTTGATTTATCGTTGCTAACATAAATTAAAAAAACATTTTCTTCTTTGTTAGAAGAAGTAATATAATATTCATTATTACTCCCCAATTCGTTATTTAATTTATTAAAAAGATTTTTAGTTTCGCTATCTAAAAATTTTCTGTTTAGTTTATCTTTAGTATAAGTGATTGATGTAAGAACTTTCCTTTTATTGGAATAATTAATACCATCAACATCAACTTCGTCATCAATAAAAATCTCTTCAATTTCTTTGTTTTCTTTTAAATCGTATTTTACAACTGCCGCTTTATCTCTTCCTAAATTTGAAACTGCATAAACTACATTTCCATTATCAAAATCAAAGAATTGAGGAGATAAAGTTTGTTTAAAGTTTAAAGAAATAACTTCTTTAAAATCGTCAGTTTCTTTTTCTCTATAAAGGATACTGGTATCAACTCCATTGGTAACATAAGCTAAACGTAATTTACCATCATGATCAGTATCCCAACCTGTTATATTTCCCGGATTTTCATAAAGTAATTCCATTTCACCAGTAATAATATTGATGCGATAAGGATCAAATACTTGTGGGATTCTGTTATTTAATTCTATAATCATTTCCTCTTGATTATCTTCTAAGTCATCAATAATTTGTGCTCTAACTCCTTCAAATGGAGTTAAATCTACTTCGTCATTTCCGTTTTTGTTAACTGAAAATAAATGAAAATTTTCATTACCTCCTTGATCTCTTATGTATACAAGTCTGTCATTATTCGCCCAAAAATAACCAGCAATATCTCTATCATCAACAGAAGTAACTCTAATAATAGAATCTGAGTCAATTGCTTTTACGTGAATATTCATTCTTTTATTATGAGGTGCTAAATAAGAAATATACTTGCCATCTGGAGAAATTCTAAATGTTCTTTTTTCAGAATTTTTCATAAAGTCTTCCACCGATATTTTTGGAGGAATAGGAATAGTAGTTGCTAATTCTTTTGTAGAAGAATTACTTTCATTTTTTTCATTTGAGTTTTTACAAGATGCTATCAAAACAACAAGTAAAATAATTGTTAATTTTCTCATGATTTATAATTAATTGATTTTCACTAATATAATAGTTTTTTAGAAATAATTATATTAAAAATAAATTTCATCTCTTTTCAACTATTATAGATAAATAACTTATTATATTAGTGCTTGTAATTTTTTAAAAGCTAATTATATTATTATGAAACTATTAGAAGGTAAAACTGCAATAATTACTGGTGGAAGTAGAGGCATAGGTAAAGCTATTGTCGAAGTTTTTGCAAAGCAAGGAGCTAACGTTGCATTTACGTATAGCTCATCTGTGGAATCTGCTAAAGCTATTGAAGCGGAAGCTTCAAAAGAAGGAGTTAAAGTAAGGTGTTACAAAAGTGATGCATCTAATTTTGATGAGGCTCAAGAATTGGCTGCAGAAGTATTTAAAGAGTTTGGATCCATTGATATTCTTATAAATAATGCTGGGATTACAAAAGACAACCTTTTAATGCGTATGACGGAAGAAGACTTTGATCGCGTAATACAGGTGAACTTAAAATCAGTTTTTAATATGACTAAAGCGGTTCAACGTACAATGTTGAAACAACGTAAAGGCTCTATTATTAATATGAGTTCGGTAATTGGAGTAAAAGGAAACGCTGGTCAAAGTAACTACGCTGCTTCAAAAGCAGGGATACTTGGCTTTACTAAATCTATGGCTATAGAATTAGGTTCTCGTAATATTAGATCTAATGCGATTGCACCTGGGTTTATTGTAACTGAAATGACTGAAAAGTTAGGAGAAGAAACTATTAAGCAATATTATGAAGGAATTCCTTTAAAAAGAGGAGGGACTCCTGAAGAAATTGCAAACACTTGTGTATTTCTGGGTAGTGATATGTCATCCTACATCACAGGTCAAGTTATAAATGTTGACGGAGGAATGCTTACTTAAAGCAATCGTTTTTAAATATTTAATCGATAAGATTAGCCTATTTTTATAAGGGGTCGTTTTCTTAATAAATAATTTCATGACTTCACAAACCATATTATACATCATAATTGCCGGTATCATTTCAATGGTTCTGGCAGTTTTTATGTATGGCTATAAGACTAAATTCTCAAAAAGCATCAAATGGATATATGGTGCACTACGATTCATTACTCTTTTTTCTGTTTTGCTTTTGTTGATTAACCCAAAATTTAAAACAGAATCTTTTATAGTTATTAAACCTAATCTTCCTGTTTTAATTGATAATTCAAAATCTATAGTTGAGTTAAATCAAACTCAAAAAGTACTGGATTTTGTGGAAACTCTTAAATCCAATAAAGAGTTAAATGATAAATTCGATTTGTCCTATTATACCTGTCTCTTATACACATCTGACGCTGCCGACGATCTACTCTGTGTA
>OJDV01000722.1_pt1 | contig 10965 bp, 10 predicted proteins | sample 1592911 | NCBI WGS metagenome assembly OJDV01 (sample SAMN05416860, study PRJEB24817) | seawater metagenome | isolation source: Sea water | place: Canada:Atlantic | collected 2013-11 | reverse complement strand
AGCGTCAGATGTGTATAAGAGACAGATATAGAACGTTGGCAAGAAATATTTGAAACGTTAAAGAAAAATAAACTACGTACGTTTTTAACTGGACTTTCAGTGGCTTCTGGAATCTTTATATTGGTCATTCTTCTAGGATTTAGTAAAGGAATTGAAAATGGAGTAAAATCTGAATTTGAAAGCGATGCCACAAATTTAATTACCGTTTGGACAGGTGTTACAACGAAGAGTTATAAAGGTTTGAATCCTGGTCGTTATATTCAAATGAAAAATGATAATTTCAATGTGATTTCTCAAAAGTATGAGGATAATATTGAACACGAAACAACATTGTATTCTATTTGGGGAGCTGAGATTTCTTATAAAAACGAATCGGTAAATTATCAGGTTAGAGGAGTGATGCCTGGTCATCAGTTTATTGAAAATGCTGATATGGAATCTGGAAGGTTTGTGAACGAATCAGATTTAGGAGAAACCCGAAAAGTAGCAGTCATTGGCCGTAAGTTGAGGCAAGATTTATTTAAAGATGAAGATCCAATCAATAAAAGTATTTCAATATATGGCATGAATTTTAAAGTTATTGGTGTTTTTATTGATCCAGGAGGAGAACGTGAAGAACAACAAGCATACATACCAATAACAACATCACAAAAAGTATTTGGAGCAGGAGATAATATTAGGAATATGTTATTTACCGTAAAAATGTCCGATAACTTTGATGAAGCAGTAGCCTTATCACAAAATATGGCTATTGCTGTTGAAAATGAGTTAAAACTAATGCATACAGTAGCTCCAGATGACACTAGTGCAGTTAGGGTTTTTAATACACTGGATGAAGCCAAGAAAATATATTCATTAGTAGCTACAATTCAAGCAGTGTTTTGGTTTGTAGGTATAGGTACCATAATTGCAGGAATAGTAGGTGTTGGAAATATAATGCTCATTATAGTTAAAGAGCGAACAAAAGAAATTGGTATCCGAAAGGCTTTAGGAGCGCTGCCATCATCTATCGTTGGTATGATCTTACAGGAAGCAGTTTTTGTAACGATGTTTGCAGGTTTATTTGGATTAATCTTCGGACTTGGGTTATTAGAATTAGTTGGCCCTCAAATTGAAAGTGATTTTATAAAATATCCGCAAGTAGACTTTAATATCGCACTTACTACAGTGTTTCTGTTAGTGTTTGCAGGAGCAATAGCTGGGTTTATTCCTGCTTATAGAGCCGCTAAAATTAAACCAATTGTAGCACTTAGAGACGAATAATATGTTTAACAAAGACCGTTGGAACGAAATATTAGAAGCCTTAAATGCAAATAAGTTTAGAACTTTTTTGACAGCATTTGGTGTGTTTTGGGGAATTACAATATTGGTTTTATTGTTAGCGTTGACAAACGGATTAAAAAACGGTGTAATGTCAGATTTTGGTGACTTTGCTACCAACTCTATGTTCATGTGGACACAAGGCACTTCAAAACCATATAAAGGACTACCGAAAGGACGCTATTTTAATTATAAAATGGACGATGTTGCTGCTATTAAATCTGGAGTTCCAAATTTGAAATATGTGTCTCCAAGGAACCAACTAGGAGGTTTTAGAGGAAATAATAATGTGGTTAAAGGCACAAAAACTGGAGCTTTCGAAATCTATGGCGATTATCCAGAATACATAAAGCAACAACCAATGGATATTATTGATGGTCGTTTTCTTAGCTATTCTGATATTCAAGCTAAACGAAAAATTTGTGTTATTGGAACAGGAGTTGTAAAAGGCTTGTATGATAAAAGCGAAGAGATTCTTGGTACATATATTAAAATTAATGGAGTTAATTTCTTAGTCGTAGGCACCTTTAAGATGAGTAATAGCAGAGGTGATGGAGAACAAGATGCAAATACAATTTATATTCCTTTTACCACATTCGGACAAGCATTCAATAGAGGTGATAGTGTAGGCTGGATGGCAATAACAGCAGTTGATGGAGTTTCTATTACTAGTGTTAAAAAACAAGTGTTTGAATTAATGAAATCCAGACACAAAGTGCACCCAGAAGATGATAGAGCTATTGGTCATTTTGATTTATCAGAACAATTTGAGCGAATTAATGGTTTGTTCTCTATTTTAACTATAGTCGGTTATTTTGTAGGAGCATTAGTATTGATGTCTGGAATTATTGGTATAAGTAATATTATGCTAATTGTAGTTAAAGAACGAACTAAAGAAATTGGAATTAGACGTGCGTTAGGCGCCTCGCCATGGACTATAAAGTCACAAATTTTGCAAGAGAGTTTAATACTTACTATCCTATCTGGAATGGTTGGTATTTCATTTGCTGCTTTAGTAATTTGGGTTATGAATACCATATTAGACAATGTAGGTCCTGTTGAAAATTTTGCAAATCCAAGCGTAAGTATGCAAGTTGTATTTACTGCTTTAATAATATTAGTGGTTTCTGGTGTCATAGCAGGATTAATTCCTGCAAATAGCGCAACTAAGATGAAACCTGTAGACGCATTAAGAATTGAATAAATTAATCATCAAAAAATGAAAAGAACTAAAACCGTAATCTTATTGTTATTAATAGTTGTTGTTTTTGGAGCAGCATTATATTATTTGTGGCAAAAAAATCAAGAAGACCCAATTACCTATACTACAGAAACACTATCAGAACAAACCATAGTCGTGAAAACTGTGGCTACTGGAAGTATTGTTCCAAAGGAAGAAATATTGATAAAGCCAAATATCTCAGGCGTTATTGAAAAAGTATTCATCGAAGCAGGTGAATATGTTAAGCAAGGTGATTTGATTGCTCAAATTAGAGTAATTCCTAATGTGTCTAATTTGACTAGCGCAAAAAATAATATGGCGTCTAATGGAAATGCATTACAGACGGCTGAAATTAATTTTAAAACTCAGCAGGCTATTTTCGATCGTCAAAAAGCATTGTTTGATAAAGGTGTTATATCTGCAAATGAATTTGATGGAGTTAATAATACTTTTCTTCAAGCAAAGCAACGTGTTGGACAAGCAAGGATTGATGTAACACAGTCACGTCAAAATTATGATATCATAAAAACAGGAACGACTTCAGGTTTGGGTAACGTAGCTCAAACACAAGTGAGAGCAACAGTTTCAGGAATGGTTTTAGATGTGCCTGTGAAAGCTGGAAATCAAGTTATTGAGGCTAATAATTTTAATGAAGGTACATCAATAGCCTCTTTGGCAGATGTTAAGCAAATGATTTTTGAAGGAAAAGTAGATGAAAGTGAAGTTGGAAAAATCAAAGAAGGATTGCCACTTGAGATTACAGTTGGAGCTATAGAGGATCAAAAGTTTGATGCTGTATTAGATTATATTGCTCCAAAAGGTGTTGCAGAAAATGGAGCGATTCAATTTGAAATAAAAGGAACCCTTAAAAAAATGGATTCTACATTTATTAGAGCAGGTTTAAGTGCTAATGCATCGATTATCTTAGAAAAAGCTGAAAAAGTATTAGCCATTAAAGAAGGTTTAGTGCAATACGACGATGAAACTAAGAAACCTTATGTAGAAATTGAAATAGGAGATCAAAAATTTGAAAGAAAAGAGATAGAATTAGGTATTAGCGATGGTATTTTTGTTGAGGTTAAAAGCGGCATTACAAAAGACGATAAAATTAAAGTTTGGAACCAGGTTCAAGGCTTTACTCAACAATAATTTTAACATTTAGTGTAACACTTAACGATTTATCTAGACATATAAGACATTATGAAAAAATCAATCATCATAGCATTACTTCTTTGTGGAGTTATATCAAATGCACAAAATAAGAAATGGACATTAATAGAATGTGTAGAGCACGCATTACAAAATAACATTTCAGTAAAGCAAAGTGAGTTGGACGTTGAAGCTACTAAAGCAGATAAACTTTCAGCTGTAGGCAACTTTCTACCTAGTTTAAGTGCTGGTGGAGGAGTTTCTGAAAATACAGGTCTTAGTTTTAACCCTGTGACTAATAACGCTGAAACCACAACATTCTTGTCTGCATCAGGAAATATTAATGTTGGCTATACTTTATTTGACGGTTTAAGAAATTTAAGAACGTTACAAAGAGCTAAAATATCTAAGTTAGCGAGTCAATACCGACTTGATAAAATGAAAGATGATATATCTTTATTTGTCGCAAATGGTTACCTCCAAGCTATATTAGGTAAGGCTAATCTTAAAGTATTGAAATCTCAAAATGATGTTACAAAAGGACAAATTCAAAGAACACAAGATTTAGTTGAGGCAGGTTCATTGCCAAGAGGCGATTTATTGGAAATACAAGCAACAGATGCAAGTGAGCAACAAGCTATAATTAATGCAGAGAATAGTATAAGAATTTCCTTGATAGGTTTAGCTCAATTATTATTAATAAAGGATTATGAAACGTTTGATGTTGAAGATGAAGGTTATGATATTGTTGATGGCGGAATTGCGGATAAAGAAATTTCAGAAATACTAACTCAAGCTAAAGAGAGTAGATCTGAAATAAAAATTGCTGAAGAGAATGTTTCTCTTGCCAAAAAAGATATTCAGATATCTAGAAGTTCATATTTTCCAACGCTTTCAGCTTTCTTTGGTTATAATACAAGATTTACTGATGCTACATCGTTTGTTCAAGAACTTGATGCTGCTAACCCAACATCAACACAGCAAATTGGAGTTGTACAATCATCTGGAGAGGCAGTTGTAAGTCAGTTTCCAAATTTACTTACTCGTGAAGTTGGTGCAGACCCTTTTACTCAGCAACTCTGGGAAAATGATGGAATTTCTTATGGGTTTCAACTTAATATTCCTATTTTTAATGGATTTGCTACACGTAGCAATGTTATGAGAAGTAAGGTTAATTTGGAACGCACAAAGTATCAATTAGAGCAGGCCGAATTAGATTTAGAATCTACAGTGTATCAAGCTTATGTTGATGCAAAAGGTGCTCTTAAGTCGTATGAAGCAGCAAAGAAAGCACTAGAATCACAAGAATTAGCTTACGATTATGCAAAAGAACGTTACGATGTAGGTTTGACAAATGCCTTTGACTTTAGTCAATCTAAATTGCGTTATGATAATTCAAATATCGAACTAAATCGAGCTAAATATGATTATATATTTAAGTTAAAAGTCTTAGAGTTATATTTCGGAATTCCAGCAACAGAATTGAAGTTTTAAATCATTAATAAAAAACAAATATATTTTCAAGTTCACAAAGTCATAGGCTTTTATTTTGGGCTACTAATAGCCAACTTAAATTAACATAAAATGAGTAAAACAGTAAAAATCCTTCTTCTTATAACTGGCCTCCTTGTGATTGTCTTAATTGCAGGAAAATCAATGGGATGGTTTGGTGATAAAGGTAATTTTAAAGAAGTAGAAATAAAAAAGGTTGCTTTAGTTGATATCGTTGAAACGGTATCTGCAACTGGTAAAATTCAACCTGAAGTTGAAGTGAAAATTTCAAGTGAAGTTTCAGGGGAAATCCTTGAGCTTCCATTTAAAGAAGGTCAACAAGTAGAAAAAGGTGATTTACTCGTAAGAGTTAATCCAGACTTAATTCAATCTGCCGTAAGTCGATCACAAGCTACCTATCAAAACATTAAAGCAGGTTTGGAACAAGCTGAGGCGGCTTTAAAACAAGCTAAAGCAGATTACAACAGAAACAAATCTTTATTTGATAAAGGCGTTATTTCTAAAGCCGATTGGGACCGATCAATAGCATCGTATGAAACTGCTGTTGCGGGAAGGAGTTCTGCTTATTATAGTGTGCAAAGTGCAGCAGCTTCTGTAAATGAAGCCAATGATAATTTGAGTCGAACTGAAATATATGCACCAATGAGTGGTACCATATCGTTACTTAATGTAGAGTTAGGTGAACGAGTTGTTGGAACTCAGCAAATGGCAGGTACAGAAATATTAAGAGTAGCTAACCTTAATAATATGGAAGTTGAAGTAGATGTTAATGAAAATGATATTGTTAAGGTTCAAATAGGTGATTCTACAATTGTTGAAGTTGATGCTTATTTAAAGAAAGAATTTAAAGGAATAGTTACAGAAATTGCAAATTCTGCAGCAGGTACGTTAACCGCAGACCAAGTAACTAACTTTAGAGTTAAAGTTAGAATACTTGAAGAATCTTATCAAGACCTTATAGAAGGGAAGCCAGATCATTATTCTCCATTTAGACCAGGAATGACAGCTACTGTAGATGTTATAACTGATAAACGTAATATGATTGTTGCGGTGCCAATAAGTTCTATTGTAATAAAAACAGATACATCGTCGGTTAAGAAAGATTATAAAAAAAGAACTTCGGCTTCGGATGATATTAAACCTGAAAATGAAGAGAAATTTGAATGTGTATTTGTTTCTAAAAACGGTGAAGCAAAACTAAGAGTTGTTAAAACTGGAATTCAGGATGATACAAACATTGAAGTAATTTCTGGTTTAGAGGAAGGTGATAAAATTATTACTGGTCCATATAACGTGGTTTCTAAAACGTTAAATTCTGGAGATAAAATACAAAATAAAGATAAAGACAAAGAAGAAGATAAAGAAGCATCTTCTGAAGACTAATTTTATTCCAAATTAATATGGCTATCATATTAAACATTGAAACATCAACAACAAACTGTTCGGTCTCTCTTTCAAATGAAGGAGAGACTTTAGTTTTAAAAGAGGACAATAATGCAAATTATTCTCACGCTGAATCTTTACACGTTTTTATTGATGATGTCATTAAATCAGCTAAGCTAACTTCAAAAGATATTGATGCTATAGCTGTGAGTAAAGGTCCAGGTTCATATACAGGTTTGCGTATTGGTGTTTCTGCAGCTAAAGGACTTTGTTTTTCGTTAGATATCCCTCTTATTTCTGTGTCTACTTTAAATGCACTTGCTCATCAAGTGACTATTGATGATGGTCTTATTGTGCCAATGTTAGATGCTCGTCGACTAGAAGTGTATTCGGCTATATATAATGCATCTTATAAAGAAATACGTGAAGTAGAAGCTCAAATCTTAGATGATAGTTCTTTTTCAAGCTATTTAGAACAAGAGACCGTTTATTTTATTGGTAATGGCGTAGAGAAAACAAAGAACTTGATAGCTCATCCCAATGCTGTTTTTATTGAGGGGAAACTACCTTCTGCAAATGAAATGAGTCTTTTAGCTTACCAAAAATATAAAAAAAGCGACATCGAAGATGTCGCCTATTTTGAACCATTTTATTTAAAAGATTTTATTGCCTTAAAATCTAAAAAACAATAATCTATTCGTTTTTATGTATTTCGACTTGATGAGGATAAGGGATTTCAATTCCTGCAACATCAAGAGCTTCTTTTGTTTGTTCCGTAATGTCAAAATAAACGTCCCAATAATCATCAGTAGTACACCAAGGTCTTACAGCAAAATTTATTGAGCTATCAGCTAACTCCATAACAGTAACAGCTGGAGCAGGATCTTGCAGTACTTTTGGGTGAGATGTTAGTACATTAGTAAGTACTTCTTTTGTTTTTTTGATATCCGAATCATAACCAACACCAAAAACCAAATCTACTCTTCTAGTACCTTCCGTAGTATAATTAATAATATTGCCATTAGATAATGAGCCATTTGGTATGATGATTTCTTTATTAGAAAGACCTCTCAGTTTAGTAGTGAAAATTTCAATTTCTTTTACAACACCAATCTCACCTTGTGCTTCAATTAAGTCTCCAATTTTCATTGGCTTAAAGATCATAATTAGAACTCCACCAGCAAAATTACCAAGAGACCCTTGAAGTGCTAATCCAATAGCTAAACCTGCTGCAGCAAGAATTGCCGCAAATGATGTCGTTTCTACACCAACCGTTCCAAGAACAACAATGATTAGTACAATTTTTAAAACCCAAGCTGTTAAGTTTAATAAGAATTTTTTGAGGCTCTCATCATAATTTCTGTTATTCATGGCTTTTCTAATGCCCTTAATTAGAGATTTAATAATCAATGACCCAATAATCCAGATGGCTATTGCAGCTAATACTTTAGGACCGAAATCAACAATAATTTCGTATCCTTTATCTATCCATTTTTGTAATTCCATTAGTGTTTGGTTTTAATTTTAACATAGCAAAAATAAAAAAACCGAATGGATTATTTACGAGATAACACATCCGGTTTCAATAAATTTAAGCTTTTTTAAATCTAAAGTGAATTTATATAATTCATTAATTGAGTTAAGTCAGCTTCTCTAGACGTTTTGATTTTGTTTTCTTTTAAATAAGCAAAAACGTCATCTTTATGGTCAGGAAATAATTTTGCTATGGCTTTTTTACCTCTAGGTAGTTCTTTAACAATTTTATCGTCGCCTATTTTGATGAAAAATTTGTCATCCCATCTTTTATATCTTGCAGATCTAGGTGTATCGTAACTAGTAACAGCTCTCTTTTCACCGATAAAAGTAATTCTCTCTTTTTTAAGTAAAACAGCATTAGAATTCGAATCACTTAAATACACGAAGTAACCAAAATTTTCATTTCGATTTTCATCCATATAACCAAATACTTGATACTTCTTTTTCGAAGTAACAATTTCAACAACGATATCTCTTCTATATCTATTTAATGAATATGCAGTATTGTTTTCGCCTCTAACTTCAAATTCATCTCGCAATGCATTGTATCTTACATAAAACGTATTGTCTTGAGCTGCTGATATTTTTGCAGGTAAGTATGTTTTATTTACATAAGGTGTCCCTTCAACCGATTCGTTTAATACTATTGGTGTCGTAGAAATGATACCAGAAGCACGACTTCCTCCAACTCCTTGACCTGCTATGAATTCTTGAGCAGAAATTGAGATTATGGGTAATAAAAGTGCTAGTAGTAGGAAATATGTCTTTTTCATTTAAATTTTTTTTCAAAAAAAACAAAAAATCGACGAAAAAAAAAGAATATTGTGTTAAGATTAATGTAAATGTTTATAGGTGATTGTTAAATACCATGTAGATAAAGTACTACAATTTAGAAGCAGGTCTTTATTTTAATTTTTACAGAAGTGAAAACAATAAACCGTATGCGCGATTTTTTAAGATAACGCATACGGTTTTAATGAATTATTATTTTATTTAATCTGAAGAGTGTTTATATAACCGATTAATTGAATCAGGTCTTTTTCTTTAGAAGTTTTTATTCTGTTTTCTTTAATATATTTCAATATGCTTTCTTGATGTTCAGGGAATAATTTTACGATGGTCTTTTTATTACTTGGTAGCTCTGAAAGGATCTTTTCGTCTCCTAGTTTTATATAGAATTTATCATTTAATCTTTTATATCTTGCTGATTTTGCTGTGTCATAACCAGAAGTAGCCTTTTGTTCATCAATAAAAATGATTCTTTCTTTTTTAAGTAATATGGTTTTTGAAGTTGAATTAGATAAATGTAAAAAATAGCCAAAATTTTCATTTTGTTTATCATCATAATAACCAAAAACTTGGTAAGTCTTTTTTAAATGAACCATTTCAACAACAATATCTCTTCTATATCTATTTAAGGCATAAGCTTTGTTGTTGTCTCCTTTGACTTCAAATATGTCACTCATTGCATTATATCTTACATAAAAAATATCGCCTTCTGATGCTGATATAGTTGCAGGTAAAAATTTTTCGTTGATATAGGGAGAACCTTCAACAGATTCATTCATGACTACTGGTGATACATCAATAAGGAGATTAACACGATTTCCACCAATGGATTGGCCTCCAATTAATTCTTGTTGTGGAAAAGCAGAAATTACTGGTAATATTAGAGCAAGTAGTAAGATGTTTAACGTTTTCATAATGCTGTTTTTTTATGTTTTAAACTAAATTATTTGACTTCAAAAGTCAATTTCAAATTCACTCGAAATTCGGTAACATTATCACCATTAACAATAGCGCTTTGATCTTGTACATAAACTGATCGAATATTCTTTACTGATTTCGAAGCTTCTTTGACTGCTTTTTTCGTTGCATCTTCCCAACTTTTATCAGAATTTGATAAAACCTCAATTACTTTTAATACTGCCATTTTTCCGTTTTTTAAATTAGAATCTTCTCTAAGATAATCATTTAAAACGTCACTTCCTAGCCATTTATGGCCTCTACTGTATTGACTTTTCCGTTAAGCATTTCTTTTAACATATTCTCAATACCATTCTTAAGTGTGAAGGTAGATGAAGGGCATCCACTGCATGCGCCTTGCAAGATTACTTTTACTGTTTTGCTATCTGCATCATATGATTGGAATTCAATATTTCCACCATCACTGGCAACAGCAGGTTTTACATATTCTTCAAGAATATTAATTATCTCTTTTGAAATATCATCATGAGCCTCAAATTTAGCATCAAGGACTTCATTCGTTTTTTCTGCTGAATTTTGTTCATCAATTATTACAATGTCTTTTGCGTTTTCAATATATACTCTAATGAATTCACGCAACTCCACAGTAATTTCATTCCAGTCTGCGATATCATATTTTGTAATAGATACAAAGTTTTCATCTAAAAACACACTTTTCACAAAAGGGAAATGAAATAACTCAGAGGCAAAAGGGGAATTTTTTGCGTCATCAATAGACTTAAATTCATGATAATTATTAACTAATTTTTTGTTTGCAACAAATTTAAGTACAGCAGGATTTGGAGTGCTTTCAGCATAAACAGTAACAGGAACTTTCTTTTTTGCTGAGGTATCATTGATAATAATGCCGCCATTATTAATGTAAGTTTCAATTTGCTCTGCAACTTCACCCTGTACATCTGACCATTCTACAATATTAAAACGTTCAACAGCTATAAAGTTACCTGAAATGTATACTTTTTTCACAAAAGGCAAGTAAAATAGTTGTTGAGCTATTGGAGAAGGTGCTGCATCGTCTACTGTGTTAAATCTGTCTCTTATACACATCTCCGAGCCCACGAGACAGGCAGAAATCT
>OJDV01000721.1_pt1 | contig 11026 bp, 6 predicted proteins | sample 1592911 | NCBI WGS metagenome assembly OJDV01 (sample SAMN05416860, study PRJEB24817) | seawater metagenome | isolation source: Sea water | place: Canada:Atlantic | collected 2013-11 | reverse complement strand
CACAGAGTAGATCGTCGGCAGCGTCAGATGTGTATAAGAGACAGGTTAACTGACCTTCTGTATGAAATTTCCTACAATTATTTAGGAAATTGTCTATATATTCTAATAAGCCATATTCTTATGATAGATCCATACTTAATAATTATGGTGGGAACATGGCACATACAGCATCAATTACAAGACGCATAAAAGAAAGAAACTCAGCGGTTAATACAGACATCAATAGCAGGATAAAACACCTGCAAAGATTATTGGTATCCTACAGTTTCACCAAAAGCGCATCATCAACTCAGTACTTTAAAACATTAGGTAAAATCAAACAATTGAGAAAACAGATTTTTGATGGTAATGTAGCTTAAGTTAATATTTATACATAAATCCTTCCAATGTAGCACCTATTGTAAAGTTACATAATCTGCATTACTCAGATTAAGTCCTACAATCCGTTATAATATTACATGAATAAATTAGGCATCTTTATATGTTAAAATAAGGAACATATATTTTAGAAATAATACAGCCAAATAAAAATCATCATGAAAAATCAAAGTAAACTATTCTTAATATTAATAACAATATCTTTCCATTCATTTGGGCAAAACAATGAACCTATTACGACTTTTGCCAATTTAGATTCCAAACTAACTATTCAACAAAAACAAATAATAAAAGACTATGAAACACGCATTAAAATAGTTAATTCTAAAGATTATAAATATCTGGTTCATGAACAAATATCACTTGTGTCAGATATGTATGATATACCTGATATAACAAAAATCAGACTTGAATTACATGAGTATTTATATAACAGGTACGGATTTAGTTTCAAAGGATCACAAACTCAAATTTATTTAAATACTCTATATTTTGAATTAGCAGGCTACTACTCTAGAGGGGAATACTTCAATTTCCATCCTGAAAAAGCTTTAATAATACATTTTTCACGATCGGAATATAAAGATTTTATCAAATACTCATATGATTCTTTAATTTATATATTATCAAATGATAAATTTTTCCCTAAAAGAGGTCTTTTAGAGGACACATGGTTAACATACGACAAAAATAAAGATCAAATTTCTATTGATCAAGCCATCAAAAACTATGAATTACAAGAAGAGAAAAAATATTACGACGAAGAATATAATGAAGATGAAATTTTCAACAATGGCATTTCCTGTGAAAATTTAAAATCAATTCTCAACAAATCTCAAGCGTTAACGATTCAATTGCAAAAAGAAATGCTTAAAAACAACACTGTCACAAAACAAGAATTAACCAATGCTTACAAACAAATCCATGACATCTTGGGAGATTCATACAAGGTAAGCTTTAATATGAGTTCTGTTTCAGTCAACGAATTAGTCAGTTTATTTTTCGATGTTGTACCAGACTACTTTAATCGAACGATTGAAAAAACAAATTACATTGAAAACAATTCAATCTTGCTGTATGCCAATAATATCTCTGGAAATTATGCTTTTACTCAATTGTTAAATCACTTAAATAGTGATGTAAAATGTGATAATAATGCAATAAAGTTAGTAAGCAATTCACTAAAAAATGCACAGACTAAATCTATTTTTATTCCTGGATTTATGATTAAGAAAGAAATTTCTAAGGACAAAGATGGCAATACGTTTGCAAATATACAATGGGACAATAAAACCAGTTATAGAGGTGGCTACAAGAATAACGCTGCAGAAGGTTTGGGTGAATATATATTTATGAATAATAAAAACAAAGTTTTGCATAAACTTTCTGGAAAATTTAAAAATGGATTGTTAAATGGTTTGGGGTCTGAGATAGCATATGATGAAAATTTCGAAACTTCAGGTCATTATAAAAATGGTTTGCTAGATGGAAAAGGACATGAAATCAATCAAAAAGAATTTGGCTATTTTGTCAATTATAATGGATTGTTTAAAGATGGGATATTTGCGGGTCAAGGCCAAGTTTATTTTAGAAGATCAGAAGAATTAACAAGGGAAGAGTATCAGGCCGAGAGAGCAATAAAACAGAATATTAAAAATAACACCGTAAATTTAAATAATTATATTAAGTACGAAGGCGAAATTAAAAACCACAAAGCCCATGGAAAAGGCCACTGTTATATGTCAGAAATTGATTATCCTTGTGAATTTTATAAAGGCTATTTGATAGGTGTTGACAACACGGTTATATTACCTGACTATATTAGTCTTTAAATTTACTACAAAAACACCTTCTAATAACTTTTAACAAATATATTTAATGATCTTTCTTATCCCTCTGATACTCATAGTAATTTTTGGACCCAGTCTATGGGTAAAGTATGTTTTAAATAAACACACAAAGCACATAGACTCACTTGATGGCACAGGAAGCGAATTGGCCTTACATTTAATTGATCGGTTTAAATTAGATGGCGTTAAGCTAAAAAAAGGCAAGAAAGACGAAGATTATTATGATCCTCAAAACAAGATAGTCAGCTTAAGCCCTGAAGCTTTTGATGGCCAATCTTTGACCGCTGTTGCTGTGGCTGCTCATGAAATTGGACATGCCATTCAGTTTTATAAAAAAGAACCTGTGAGTCTATTACGTGAAAAATATTTAAGCAAGGCACACAAAATTCAACATTATGGTGTCATGTTTTTAATGGCCAGCCCATTGTTAGGATTGGTTTTTAGAATTCCTCATTTGGCATTACTTACCATTGCGATTGGAATCATAACAATGATTGCCTCAGTATTAATGTATGTTGCCATTTTGCCTGAAGAATTTGATGCCAGTTTTAATAAAGCCATGCCCATTTTATCCGAAGGATACATCACTCAAGAACAGTTACCCATTGTCAGGAAAATTCTCCGCGCTTGTGCCCTCACCTATGTTGCCGGATCATTGGCAGATATCCTCAGGTTGTGGCGATGGCTAGCAATGATTAGGTAACTGGAAATATTCACATCTTTCAAAGATTATTCTTTTGCATTAATGGATTTTAATTTAACTATAGCGTATCTTAGTATTCTGTTTTAAGTACCGGGATAAAAATATGCGTGGAATCAATCAAATTATAATTTTCATACTTATGATATTTATAACAACATTTAATGTTGATGCAACAATATCAAAAGACGAAATTAAACGCCTGCAATCAATAGCAAATAAAGTCACCATTATTAGAGATGATTATGGCGTACCGCATGTCTATGGTAAAACAGATGCCCAAGCTGTTTTTGGCATGTTATATGCCCAAGCTGAAGATGATTTTAATCGCATTGAACGCAATTACATCTGGGCAACTGGCAGATTGGCTGAAATTGAAGGCGAAGCCTCAATCTACAGTGATTTACGCGCCCGCCTCTACATGACTGTTGATGAAGCTAAAACAGCTTATGAACAATCACCAAAATGGCTACAAAAATTGTGTGATGCTTTTGCTGATGGCCTCAATTATTACTTACACACTCACCCTGAGGTTAAACCCAAACTATTAACACGTTTTGAACCGTGGATGCCAATGTTTTTTAGTGAAGGTTCCATCGGTGGTGATATTGAATCGGTTCCACTTGATAGCATCAAAGAATTTTATGGCGATGACAAAGCCAAAGCAGCATTAAAAGTGGCTGCCAATCAACCCATTAAGTTAAAAGAACCTGTTGGATCAAATGGATTTGCCATATCAGGAAAACTAACACAATCTGGCAATGCCATGTTATTGATTAATCCACATACTTCAATTTTCTTTAGAGGAGAAATGCATGTGGTTAGTGAAGAAGGATTAAATGCCTATGGCGCTGTAACATGGGGGCAGTTTTTTATCTATCAGGGTTTTAATGAAAACACCGGTTGGATGCATACTTCGACCCTTGCGGATTTCAAAGATGAGTTTATAGAAGATGTCTCTACTAAAAATGGACAATTGGTCTACCAGTATGGTGATGAGCAACGTCCTGTTAAAACATCTACTATAAAATTAAATTATACCGAAAATGGCAAAGTCCTTGGTAAAGATTTTCAAGTTTACCATACCCATCATGGCCCCATTATTGGCAAGGAAAATGGCAAGATGCGTGCTTTTAAAATTAATTGGGACCCTATTAACGCTTTAAAACAATCATTCATAAGAACCAAATTAAAAGACCACGATGAATTTAGAGAAATGATGGACATACGAACAAACTCATCAAATAATACGGTATATGCCGATTCATCGGGGAATATTGCTTATTATCATGGCAATTTCATTCCAAAAAGAAATCCCAAATATGATTATTCTAAACCTGTAGATGGCAGTAATCCTGAGACCGATTGGCAAGGTCCACACGAAGTGGATGACATAGTAACAGTCTTAAATCCAGCCAATGGCTGGATACAGAATTGTAATGCCACTCCTTTTACATCCGCTGCTGCTTACAGCCCAAATCCCAATGATTATCCCAAATATATGGCTCCTGAACCTGATAACTTCCGAGGTATTCATGCTGTTCAAGTCCTCACTGGTGAAGCTGATTTTACCCTTGATAAACTCATAAAAATTGCCTATGATCCATATTTGCCCGCATTAGAATGGGTGGTTTCTGATTTAGTACAAACCCATGACAGTACAAAGGTGAAAGACGACGCATTACAAGCGCCCATTGATACATTCAAAAATTGGAATTTTCGTGTCTCATCAGATTCCGTGGCCATGACAATGGCCCATTTTTATGCATTGGAATATCTACAAGCTGGTATAAAAGCATCAGCTAAACCTGTTGAAGGATATTTGGGATACTTAGAATTTGCTCAAAATTTAATGCAAGGTCAAGCGCAATTGTCATCTGAAATTGATAAATTAAAAATACTGTCATCTGTTATTGCAAAATTAGACAATGATTTTGGCAATTGGCAAACACCTTGGGGTGAAGTCATGCGTTATCAAAGAAACAATGGCGATATAAAACAAGTGTTTGATGATAACAAGCCTTCAACTCCCATAGGTTTGGCATCGGCCCGATGGGGTGCACTGGCATCATTCAATGCCCGTGGTGAACAAGGCACAAAAAGAATTTATGGCACCAATGGAAATAGCTTTGTCGCTGTTATCGAGTTTGGTGATAAAGTTGTGGCAAAAAGTTTATTGGCTGGAGGCCAAAGTGGTGATCCTTCTTCACCACATTTTGATGATCAAGTCGATATGTATCAAGCAGGTGAATTCAAAGACGTGGCCTTTTACAAAAAAGATGTTGAAAAAAGAGCACAGAAAACGTATCACCCAGGTGAATGAAATTAGAACCAGTTAGTTTTCAATAATAAAATAAAGGGGCAGACATTTTAATCACTTACCTGCCCCATTGTTTTAATTTTATTAATTAATCAAAACCATTTTTAAATATGACATCAGTTGGGCCTTGGGTATCCACTTCAACTGACCCAATATCACATGACGAGCCATTGGGGCGAGATTGACCTCTTTGATCTTCACCTGGGCAAAAAGTATCATCACCTGAATCGATAGCAGAACTTCCAGTTGCTGGCAATAAAGTCTGACTGTATCCACCATTACTGGCTAATGGTCCCAATAACGGATTAGTGTCTATAACATTACTACAATTGGCATTTCCAACTCCATCAAATGGACAGCCAAATTCTAAAATACTGTCAAACAAGTTACTTTCGGCTAAGTTATGGTAAATGTCGTTACCATTTCCACTGGCTGAGTTATCCCACATAATTAAATGGCGCATAATAGGGCTTGATACTCCACTTGGACTGCCACTGCTATAAATGGCACCACCGTTAACAGCGCTGTTGCCACTAAATGTGGCATTAGTGATATTGGGACTACTGGCACCATTGTCGCCATTGTTATAAATGGCACCACCGTTATTTATGGCAAAATTACTGTGGAATGTAACATTGGTTAATCTGGGATGACTGAAACCATTTTCACCATCATTGTATAAAGCACCACCATCAGTGGCAAAATTTTGAGTAAAAGTAACACGATTCAACTCTGCAGTTCCATTGCCCGCCAAATCATTTAACAAGACAGCTCCTCCACGTTGGGCTAAGTTGCTTTGAAAAACCACATCTTGAATAGTTGGCTTGCTCATGCCTTCATTCCATCCAGCACTATAAATTGCGCCTCCATCAAAGCTGGCCTGATTACTGGCAAAAGTTACTTTGCTAAAGCTGGTGGTGTTGATGCCAAATGATTGACCACTGCAATATACAGCACCGCCATAATTTGCAGTATTATTTGTAAACTGAGACAAGTAAAATTGACTGCGGTTATTTCCAACAATGGCATTATTATAGACTGCCCCACCACTATTGCTTGCGGAATTATTTATAAATTGTCCATTAACAACGATTGCACTACTGGTGCCACCATTGCTGCCAAAATTATACATCGCACCACCACTGGCTGCCGAATTATTATCAAAAACAACATCAACCATTTGCGGGCTACTTTCGCCATCATTATCGGCATTATTAAACATGCCTCCACCACTGCCACCTAAAGCTTCGTTGTTAACAAATTTTATGTTGCTCAAAGATGGACTACAGGCACTACCTATACCAGATCCATTACAATAGATACCTGCTCCACTGTTATTTGGAAAGTCAAATGCACCTAAACTGCTTGATCCACTATGAATTTCTAAATCGGCAATTAAAGTATTTGCTAATATTTTTGTTCCAAGAGTACCATCCAAAGTTACCACATGATAGCTGTTATCGGATATATCATTTGTTGTACCAATATCACCAGACAGAATCACTGGATTATTGGCAATATTTCGGTTGTTAGGATTGGTTTCATTGCCTGCAAAACCACCTAATACGGTTACACCTGGTTTAATACTAAATGTTTGATTACGATCACTGCCATTAGTAGGTTTGTATGTACCTGTTTTTATCCAGATCTGATGACAGTTTGGTGTCTCTATTGCTGTTTGCAATGCCATAGCATTACTGGCCCAATCCGCACCATTACCCACACTTGATCCATTTGTAGTAACCCGACAGATACTTAAGACTTCTACTGAGCCCATGTCACACTGACCATTTTGCGGCCTTGATATTCCCCTTTGATCAGTGGCTTCGCATAGGCCATTATCACCACTTTCGATGGCAGAACTACCAACACCTGGCAACATGGTTTCGGTAAAACCACGATTGTTTTGTAAAGAACCTAATTGAGGATTACCGCTCAGTATATTAACACATGAGAATGAGCCAGAACCTGCATTAACAAAATCAGTACATCCATTTTCAATAACATTGTATTCATTGTTGAATTGTGAGTTATCATTGTATAATTGTGCGCCTGAAGCCGCTTGGTTTCCCCATAAAATACTGTTGTAGATAGTAATAGTATTGAATCCAGTATAAAGACCACCCCCTGAATTTGTCGCACTATTTTGAGCAATTGTCACATTATTAATTTCCATGGTTGCAAGTCTAACATACATGGCACCACCACTATCAAGGCTATTATTATTATAAAATGTACTATTGAAGACGGTAGGGATACTCGATGAAAAATTGATGCTTTCAATTGAAAAAGCACCACCAGTGTTGGCCGAGTTTCCAGAAAAGGTAGAATTTGAAATATGTGGACTGCTAGTACCGCCATTATTTGCAAGGCTATACATTGCACCGCCATTGTCCTCAGCACTGTTGTTACTGAACTCAATATTATATAGCAATGGGCTGCTTATTCCATCATCAGCTTCATTGAAAATGGCACCTCCATCACCGAATTCGTATCCTGCTAGGGTGTTGTTGTTGATAAAACGAACGTTTTCAATTAATGGTCTATTATCACCACCATCAAAACCTTTATTGTATATCGCACCACCATGCTGAGCTATATTGTCTCTAAACTCTAAATTTCTTAATATAGGACTACAAGCAGTATTTTGCCCATTAGCATTACAATATAATCCACCTCCATTACCTGTATTGGCATAACCATCTCGGATGATAAAACCATCTATTATGGTCGATTGTGAAATTCCAGTTCCTGAACTTCCATCTAAATAGACAACATGGTAACTGTTGTCAATGAAAGTACTAGTAGAACCAATATTCCCTGATAAAGTAGATTTATTGTATAGATAGTCACGTTGTGTAAGACTGGTTTCAGTCCCATAAAATCCGCCATATAATTTAACACCCGGTTTAACAAAAAAGCTGCTATTGCGGTCTGTGCCTATGGTCGGATAGTAAGTCCCAGATTTTACCCAAATTTCAGAACAACTGGCAGAATTATTTAATGCAGATGTTAAATCTTTGGGTTGTTGCCATGATGAACCACTAAATCCACTTGAGCCTGAAGTTGTGACTCGACAAACTTGAGCTTGACCTATAACAGAAAAAAACAGACTGACAAAAAAAGCCGATCTTGTTGCTTTGTTTGATATTGATTGGAACATAAAGTCCTCCATAGTATTTTATTTTAATAAATGAAACCAAAATATGCAGATTGAATATTACATTTTTGGTTCTAGTTATTAGGAGTAACGATACTTTTGAATGAGATAGGACAAAATTAATTTATAAATATATTGTTGTGGAGTTATGTGATTTATTGTATGTGCAAATATACTTAAGACATTAAAAAGCCCTTGCTCAAACATGGGAGGGTTAGCAAGGGCTCCTGGTCAATGGCATACAGATAAGATCTGTTGACTGATGCTGGCCACACAAACTATTGTAATTATTTGATGTGGGTTGTCTATAGGAAAAACACCTTTTGATTGTAGGTAAAATGCTTACGTTGTTGAATTTCAAATTTGACATGTAGATGAAAAATGATAAAGTATTAATATTGACAACCCACATTGAGTCTGACCTATGTACCGTTTTACCAATCTAATTTTAATAATTATTTCAGTATTAATTTTGTATTCTTGTGATGAATCAACAATAGCCGACGTTGCAATCAACAAGAAAAAACCAACACAAGAGGTTATTGATTTTGACAGATCACAGCATATCATTATCAATCGTGATGAATTTGGTGTCCCGAATATTCATGGTAAAACAGATGGTGTACTGCATTTGGATTAGGCTATTCACAAGCAGAGGATAATTTTACTGAACTAGAATTTGCCTATATCATTAGCATTGGACGGGCAGCAGAAATTCTGGGTGAAGAAGCGATATTATCTGATTGGGTGGTTCACTCTTTTGAAAACAGTGAACTATCAAAACGTAATTATGAAAATGCATCTCCTAAAATTAAAGCGTTATTAGAAGGGTATGCTAATGGCATCAATTACTACATAGACACACATCCAAATCTTGAACGCAGATTACTTGAGCATATAGAACCTTGGTATGCACTGGCTCTTATTCGCCGTTGGTATTATATCGGTGAATACATCGGTCAGCTTGGATACACTTATGAGGAAAGAATTGCGGCATTTGAAGCCATTAATGGCAGTTCGCAAATATATTCAATGCAGGTAACACCAAATTATTATCCTATATCTAGAAAAGTTTTTAATAGAATTTCATAATCAGCAAACTGGTCAAATATTGAAAAATCGTATGTAGATAAGTTTATTAATCCCTATCTACCAGCTAATGGTGTCGGCCAAGCATACAAAATAAACATGGTTTCTAATGAAGGCTGGAATTTAACTGGATATGTGCGTTTTGGTCATCCTCTGCCCTTTATTGGTTTTAATGAGAACCTCGATTGGGTAAGTAGAGATAATAATAGCAATCACGAAGACAAATGGTACAGTCACTTCGATGAAAACGATAATTCTTTAAGGTTCCGTTATACCGATACCATGCATAATTCGAATGAATGGAGTAGCCAAATTAAAATAAAAGGACATGAAGACAGAATTCTCAAATACCGTAAAACACACTTAGGAGTTGTCATCGCAAAAAGAGAAGGAGAAATGTTATCTAGCAATTTTGTACCATATGAAAGTCCTTTTCACTGAGCAAAGGATTAGTTTGTTTTTAAATGTATGCATTTGACTTGTTAAAAAAAAGTGATACAGTCATTGTACCAATAAAACATAATGAGTCAGACAATGCATCGTTTAATACACCAATTTTTAATCTTTGTTTCAGTATTGATCTTAGTATCCTGTGGAGAATCTTCAAAGAACGAATCGACTATTGTTGAAAAAACTACAACCACAAATAAAACTAAAATACACCGCTCTCAGAATGTCACCATTTATCGAGATGAATGGGGAGTGCCGCATATACATGGAAAAACAGATGGTGATACTGCCTTTGGAATGGGATATGCTCAATCTGAAGATAATTTCGCGCAATTAGAACTTGGGTTTATCATAGGCACTGGTCGGGCAGCTGAAATCATGGGTGAAGAAGCCGTTTTATCTGATTGGGTTGTGCATTCATTTGAGAACAATGAATTATCAAAACGCGATTATGAAAATGCCACACCTGAAGTGAAAGCATTATTGGATGGTTATGCGGAAGGGATTAATTATTATATTGAAAAACACCCCAATCTTGAACACAGATTACTTGAACATGTCGAACCTTGGTATTCATTGGCATTAATTCGCCGTTGGTATTATCTGGGTGGATTTTTAGGGAGATTAAAATTCACTGAAGATGAAAGAACAGCTGCATTTGAAGCCATTAATGGCAGTTCTCTCATAGTCACTCAATTGGAAATCCCTAAATATGATCCTGAGGACAGAAAAGAATTTGGTTCTAATTCTTGGGCTGCCAATGGATCAAAAATAGATGGAGACGGTTCATTTTTATTTATTAATCCACATTTGCCTGCATTTGGAATTGGCCAAACCTATGAAGCCCACATGATGTCAGACACAGGATGGAATTTTTCAGGTTATGCACGTTTTGGTTATCCACTTCCTTATATTGGATTTAATGAAAACCTGGGATGGATGAGTACAGATAATTATAGCAATCAAGAAGACAGTTGGATTGAACATTTCGATGATATTGCTCACCCATTAAATTACCGATATGGAGATGGAGCTGTCTCTTATACACATCTGACGCTGCCGACGATCTACTCTGTGTA
>OJDV01000720.1_pt1 | contig 11036 bp, 10 predicted proteins | sample 1592911 | NCBI WGS metagenome assembly OJDV01 (sample SAMN05416860, study PRJEB24817) | seawater metagenome | isolation source: Sea water | place: Canada:Atlantic | collected 2013-11 | reverse complement strand
CGTCGGCAGCGTCAGATGTGTATAAGAGACAGGCCGATGCGGCATCAATCAGGGAATATTTTTGTCTGTCACGCCGGTGCTGATCCTCATACCGCGTTAGACGATCAGCAAGATCGTCATATGTTATGGGGTCATCCAGAATTTGCCAAAAAGGCACGCAGCGACGGTACTTGGGTGTTACACGGCCATACCATCGTCGAAAGCCCCACAGTCCAAAACACCCGCATTTCCATTGACACCGGCGCTTTTGCCACCGGAATTCTGACCGCAGCGCTGGTACAGCCAGGAGGGGTAGAATTTATCTCTGCCTAAGAACGCGTGATATGACCGGGCCGTGGTAATATAGTTCTAAGGGGTCTGCTCTCTTCAGAAGGGCAACCCAAGAGTTGACAGCTGTCAACATCCCCTACACCAGCTTGCTTGGCGACAACAGCGCCATCACCATTGGTCCTGGTGAAAACCCTCCGGCGGCGGATTTGGTGGTTAGGGATCGCAAATAGCCACCGGGCGAGCGGATGTCCTCAACTCGTTGCAAAATGGCGGCGACGGTAATGGCAGCAACCTCAGCACCCATGATACGTTGGGCTTCACTCCAGGCATCCACACTAATGCCCATATAGCTGCGTACTGAGGCCATCAGCGCCACCAATTGGTGCCAGTGCTGCACCGGATGTGGGGCATAGGGTAAGATGTCAGGGCAGGCTTTTAGCACTAGGCTCAGTGGCAAGTTGGGATGACGGGTGTTGAGCTCTAATTGCGAGGGTTCTTTAAGCGCATCAGAAGACGACGAATCTCCATCGGGTTTGTTTGTTTCAGTTTCTATGACGGATTCAGATTCATAAGAGTCTTTATTTGAACTCTGATAGTGGCGCTCAGAATTGGCGTCATTGCCGCTCATATTATCTGCGCTGAAGACATAATCACGGATACGAGACAGCAATCGCTGCAACTTATCCCCAAGCTGCGACAGCAGGTCATGCCCCAATTTGCGGCGCTTATGTTTGGTAATCTCAAGCAATTCCGCCTGCACCTCGTCCCAAGGAGCCTTGATACCTGCCTCGGCCCCGTATGCGGCCAGTTTAAAGGCGTCTCGGTTCAGCAATGTCACTTCTACACTGAGTTGTTTTAACCGAGCCGTATCTTCCTGTACCTCAGTTGCCAGATCCATAATCTGGCGCGCCTGTTGCAATAGGGGCCGCAGGTCAAAGCCAAAGGCGCGGATGATCACGCCGTCCCGGTCACGGGCGGCATACCGTTTGCCATTGGGGCTATCATGGCGGCCGATCAGGCCAGAGTTCACCAGGGCCGCGAGATGTCGCCGCAGGGTACTTTCTGCCATGCCGTGGGCGCGATCACAGAGCGCGACGTTTGAGGGAAACACCACCAGATTGGCATTGTCGCTCAGACTTGTGCCTTTGTGAAAGCTGAGCAAAGCGTTCAACACCGTCAGATCGCGGTCGCTCAGGCCAAAGCGCAGCCGCGCAGTGCAGAGCCCACGAAACAGCTGCCACTTATCACAATGCGGAATTTCGGCGGCGGTTTGCGCCGCGCGGCTACGTTGTAACAGCGCAGCCGTCACCGGCCGCTGCCCAAAGGGCGTCGTTGTCAATTGTTCCATATTTGATCACAAGACAAAACTTTCCTGCCCGCCGAGAAGGCGCCTGTTGACAGCTGTCAACTCAATCCCTTAGGTTCGAAAGTGCAAAATCACGATCTAAGGGCCTCTCGGAATCCGTTTCGAGGGGCTTTTTTATGGGTTCTGCCGAAATGTGCCTCCTGTTGGTGTGGTTGTTTAGAAATTAGGTATCAGATCGTTCTAACCAATCCCGGTGCAACCGGGTCAAGTTCTCGACCAGCCAATCGTCAAACCCAGGAGCCGCGTTGCTGCGCAGCGTCACCACCGTCTTGTCACCTTTGCGCAGGGACTTGGCCAACTCGTCACCTTTATCAGACTTATGGCTGCGCGGCGGTGGGGCAGGGGTGCGCGGCGTCACTAAAGCAGCCATAACCGCATCAAAGCGCGCCTCGGAACTGGCACCCTGTGCTGCCGAGAGCAGATCCCGGGATTTGATTTTATCAGCCAACTTCAGCCAGCGATCACGGCCCACCGAAGGGGCGGCACCGATCGCCTCTATTAGCTCCACTGAAATACGGTCTGTCACTGAAATCATTCTGGATATCAGCGTCTTATCCATGTTCAACGCATCGCAAATCACCTTGCGGTCATAACCGGCGTCCCGCATTTGGCGAGCAAAGTTGGCCTTTTCAATAAAGCTCAGATCTTTTCGGGCGGTGTTTTCCTGGCCCTGGGCAATCACCAAGGCGCGGTCATCCAACACCCGTACCAGCGCCTTCACCGGCAGGCCCAGAGCTTTCAGAGCGGCGACGCGGCGGCGACCATAAACCACCTGATAGCGTTCGGGATCATTGGGGTTGGGGCGCAAAAGCACCGGAACCTGTTGACCATAATCGCGGATCGATTGGATCAGCATATCCAGATCATCATCCGAACCGCCAAGCCGGTCTCGCATACCTGCAGTGTCGATCATCCGGACATCGACATCTGCCACTGATCGGCTTTTAAGCGCCGCAATCGACTGGTTGACCGCACCAATGGCACCGGTGGTGTACCGAGGTCGGGCACTGTCCACCCGACTACCGGCATCATTGACCTCTGCCGCCGCGGTGGTGCCCTCGATCAGGCCTTTGAGCAAGTTCTTACGCGCCATTGTCACGTCCCCATGCTAATTGCACCAGCGCCTCGATCTCGCCGTTGGCGGCGTTCAGGCTTTCCATCGCGCGTTCATAGGTTGCGCGGGTGAACAGGTGTTTTTCCACCTCGTAGAGCGTTTGCTTGGTCAGACCGGCGTCCGATATAGCGGTGGACTTCAACACTGGGTGGTTCAGCACATGATCGCCAAACAGTGAACGCATAAAGCTGACCATCTGGTTCTGCGGCCCATCGCCGGGTTCGTAGCGGGTGATCACATAACGCAGCCAGTCATAAGACATGTCGCCGCCGGCCTCAGAGACCACCCCCAGCAGGTTGGACACCATCAACAGGAACTGACACATCGACATTACATCCAACATCTGCGGATGCACAGTCACCAGTACCGCAGTGGCGGCTGACAAGGCCGACATTGTCAAAAAACCCAGTTGCGGCGGGCAATCTATCACCACCACGTCGTAATCCTGCTCAACGGAGGCCAGAACCTCGCCAATTCTAGTGAAAAATAGATTGCCATTTGGTTGCATCAGCGCGCGCGGCGTGTCGTGCTCAAATTCCATCAGATCCAGATTGCCAGGCACGATATCAAGATTGGTGAAGTAAGTTTTTTGCACAACCTGAGATAGGGGGACTGGGTCATCATAACGAATCGCATCATAGAGCGTACCGCCATCGAGCAGGTCAAATTCAGGTTGAAACCCGTGCAAGGCTGACAGGCTTGCCTGCGGGTCCAGATCCACCGCCAAAACACGATAACCATCCAGAGCCATTTTCTGGGCTAAATGTGCAGCCGTGGTGGTTTTGCCAGAGCCACCTTTGAAATTGATCACCGTGATCACCTGCAGGTGATCACCATCACGGCGGCCAGGCAGGTAGGTTCCTGGCGATTTCGCCCCGGATTCAAGCATAACTCGCAGCGCTTGCAGGTCCTGCGGCGAATAAAATCGCCGCCCATTGCTGCGAATCTCGGGGGAAGGGCCCTTGCCATCCAGATGCAGTTTCCGCAGGTAGGCATCCTTGACCCCGAGCAGTTCAGCGGCCTCACCCGAGGTGAAGCGCCTCAACTCTTTGCGTGCGTGAGGGGGGAAAAGTTCAGCCCTATGCGCCTGTAAACGCTCAGATAATTTAAGTGCATGTTGGCCGACCAACTGGTCAATTCGAACGTTGGGAACCTGAAGAGGCAGGGTTTTCTGGGTCATGCTCGGGCCTTTGATTGGAACCGTTTGTTACGGTTTTCATCGTGTTTTTTCACTAATTCCGTATATTAATGCGGGAGGGAAGCGATTCTGGCAAGCAATTTCACTATAGAGTGGCTTCCCCATCTCTAGCCACCAACCGGGGGGCTTGGGTCAAGAGAGAAGAAAATGTACCCCATTTCACCTGATCTCAACTAGGTCTCGCCTCCCATTCAAGGCACTCGCCGCCCAAACCCGCCATCCATGGCAGCTTCGCGGCACGGGAAATCGCAACCATAAAGCCCATTTTTTGTACTGAATCCGTGCCAGACGGCGTTAACTCGCAGCAATCAAGAAGTACAATTGGGAGATATAGCTAGGAACCGACCTGTTCACAGTCGGACGTGTTCCCCAACCACAGGGAGAACGACCCAAAATCTTTGGCAATGGACCATGAAAGGTATTTACCGTTTGAAGTAGATTCTTAAACAGCGTAAGCGTTACTGAATCTTGATAGCTTCATTAACAGAATTCTATTTTAGGTAATAAAAATTGAAGCCCTTGGGGGGGTATTTGTGAAAGATTACTTGGATGATTTGAGGCCTGCTTTAGCAGGTACCCCAACCACGCCGCAGAGCCAGTCACGCCAGGGATTCTATGCCAAGTGCGGCAAACGCGCCTTTGACTTGATACTGGCCATACTCCTACTGCCCCTGATCGTGCCTGCCCTAATGGCACTTTGGCTGCTGGCCCGACGCGACGGTGGCCCCGGTTTTTTTGGCCATACCCGCATTGGCCGCAACGGTCAGGCGTTTAAATGCTGGAAGGTCCGCACCATGGTGATGGGGGCCGAAGACAAGCTACAATCCTATCTGGCCGACAACCCCAGTGCTGCCGCCGAATGGGCCCGCGATCATAAGCTGACCAATGATCCTCGCATTACTCAAATTGGCGCTTTCCTGCGCAGAACCAGCCTGGACGAACTGCCTCAGATCTGGAACGTGCTGACTGGCGAGATGAGCTTTGTTGGCCCGCGCCCAATCGTACAGGCTGAGCTGCCCAAATACGGCGCCGCTGCGGGGACTTATCTAAGCCAGAAACCGGGGATCACCGGCCTGTGGCAAGTGTCGGGACGCAATGACGTAACTTACACGGAGAGGGTAGCTATGGATATCGACTATTCCCTGCGTGGGTCATTTCGGCTTGATATTAAGTTAGTTTTGCGGACTGCGGCTTCGGTATTCGGAGGGACAGGTCGGTAAGCTGCGCCAACATCGGTTGTACGTGCGGTTTCTGATTGCCGCCTTGCAAGGCTTACCAGCTGACTCCCCTCTCAACGGCCCCGAAGACTAGGAAGCGATCGCTGCTAGTCCCAGTCCCATCAAACGATGTCGGGCAGTGATGCCAGCAACGATTGCGTCAGAAAGTTCTGCGGGGAAATCGGCTGAAAGTTGTTCAAGCGTTGCCTCAATTGCACTCGGCACTTGCACATGAATTTCCGCAAGGAGCTGTTCGGCGAGTGTTACACCAAAACCTGCCGCTTTAGCGGATTGAAGAAAGTGCCTTGGTGTGACCTGGTCTAATCTATACCGGTTCTTATTTCCAACCGACATTGCCAGCTTCATTTGTCCATGCCGCACTTGCCCCTCATCTAGCGCTTTTTGCGCTGAAAGGATGTCGTACAAGGGTGTCATTGCAAAGCCGCTACCCGGCCGCAGGAATAGGCTAAAGTTTTTGGCATGCCCATCCGTTGCACCGAGGAGCCAGAAAAGGATCTGAGCCTTAAAGAATGCGGACTGGTCCTCGGTTGGCTTATCACTTCCCCTCAGAAGGTCGATGCAATCCGTTATGGCTGGCCCGCCATCAGATTGATACTTTTGGCTAGGAGAGACGGCCATCGCTTGGCAGAAATCTTCCTGTGGAAGGCGCAGGAGCGTTCCCTTCTTTGTCCACTGCCTGTCAAACCGACGGATTGAAAGCGCCCGCGTGTCGTCAAAGTCTACGATCTCAACATGTGCGACGTCTGATCCCATTTCTTTGCAGAAACGCATGCAGAAAAACTCGTTTTCTACGCTGTTAGACAAGTTAACCCCGTTTGGTAAAACGCCAAGTTGCGTCTTCAGAATGTGGGTTGTTGGTGTCATGCCCTTTGGCCTGAGCCATTGACCGTCTTTATAGAGCAACGCGGACTTTTCCTGTGCGCCTGCAATCGAGATACGGAAATCGTCATCTTCCTCTAGTCCAAGCGGTGCGGAGGTCAGATTTTTCAGCATAAATGAAATCTGTCCGTCGGAGAGGCGATCGCCTGACAATTCGGTGGTTGGCGAAGAGCCATCATAATCCACCACAAATTGAATCGCCCCAACACAGTCTCGGCCGATCTTTTCCAACAAGTGGTAGGCACCAGTGCCTGACGCGCGAACCTTGGCGGCAACGCGTTCACGTATCACTTGATTGTCGGGGAGCAAGTTCTCCAAATAGGAAATGACTGGCGCACCCTTATGGGCTTGCTCTGTCAGCGGCAGGGAGCGAGAAATAGGAAAGGCGTGCTGCCAATCCAGCCAGGATTGGTCATATTGAAACGTAATCGCACCGCTAGAGGCCATTTGGACGATGCCGACCAGCCGTCCATTTATCAGGACGGTCAGAGGTGGGTTACGTTGTAATGCCCTCACGAGAAAATATCCTCAATGCTGACTTGATCTGCTTGACCGCGTTCTTGCACAGCGAATTCAAGGTCAAGTGCGCTTAGCACGCTCATAACGGTTCGCATTTGCGTTCCGGGATCACCATTTTCCAGTGAAGATATGGTTGCTATACGCAAGTTGGTTCGCTGACTGACGTCCTTTTGCGTCATGCCTTTCGCCTTCCGCACACGCCGCAGGGCTTCACCGATTTGCCCGGGAGTTCTGGCTATCAAATTCATTACGCGCCCTTTATTTCCGCTATAGCGTAACATTCATGAAGTTACGCTGTAAAGTAAATTTACACTTTTTACGCTCTGGCGTAACCTACTGAATACTCCGTTCCCGTCAATTTACTGGGCCACTGCTCTAAGCCATCGTAAAATAGGCCGCCTGTTAACCTTAGGTTTACCACTTGAGCACCGATCTAAGAGGGTGAGGGGAGTTGCACAGATGTTTGATGAAACCGAAACCCAATCAGAAAAAATGGCCCGTGAGAAAGTTGACCAGGCGCTGCAACGCGCCCAACAGCCTCTTAACGACTTAGGAAATGCACGTCGTCTGAAAGCGGCATATGGCGACAATATAATCTATATTGTCAGCCGAGGGTGGGCTGTCTGGAACGGCTCCAAATATGATCTTGTACAGGGAGAGATCGAAGCCGAAAAACTTGCAGCAACGCTTGGTGAGCTGGTGGCGGAAGAGGCAAAAGCCGTTCGTGGATTTGACCGTTCTAAGCATACTTTTGACCTCAGCGGCTTCCCATTTCCCGATGATCTAATTCGTCTTTCTAACCGTTGCGGCAACATGAGCATGCGTAGACACGCTCTTGAAGCGTTAAAAACTGAGTGTGCTGTCTCGATTGATCAATTGGATCTGGCCTCAGAACTCTTCACTGTCACAAACGGCTGTATTGATCTGGATGCATTCGCCAAAAATCCAGGGTTCCCAGCGCAACGCAAGCGGAAATCCTCCGCAATGGGGGTCTGGACCAATGCATTTTTTGGAGTACACCTTCGCGACCATAGACCGACACGGGCGGCAAACGTTATCTATGACCCAACTGCAACCTGTCCAAATTTCAAAGCCATGTTACGCACCGTGTTCCCGGACAATGATGTTCGGGCCTGCTTTCAGAGGTGTGCAGGAGCGATGCTGTTTGGCCGCAACAATAGCCAAGCCATGCTTTTGTTTCGCGGCTCCGGAGGAAACGGAAAATCCACCCTGATGAATGTGTTTTCTAAAGTCCTGGGTGATTATGCCGTTCCTTGCCCGATTGAAGTCTTCCTTAAAACAGCAACCCAACATGCTGGTAGAGCAACGCCCGAGGAAATGAACATGCCGTCCGCGAGGATGGTCTATGCCTCAGAGCCTGGGATGACGGACACGCTTTCCGGGAAGGCCATCAAGGGCTTTACGGGAGGGGATGCCAGAATGGCCCGCGCGCTTCACCAAAACCCCTTCAAATACACACCGACTGCGATCCCAGTGCTCCAATTCAACAGAACGCCACGGATTGTGGAGGAGGACGAAGGGTTGCGCCGCCGCTTGGTGTTTATTCCGTTCGATGTCGAATTGCACAAACTGCCCGAGAAGCAGCGCAAAGACCCGAGCAAGGTTGAAGCAGCTCTTCAAGATGAATTACCGGGAATTTTGAATTGGATGCTTGCAGGGTACAAGAAATATGCTGAACGGCTGGATAAAGGCAAAGGTACGCCGCCGGGCATTGATCCACCACCGATGATGCTGGTCCTCAGGGATAGGCTGCTTCGCCAAGCCGACCCAGTGGGTGAATTCCTTGCTGACGTAACGCGGTCAGATATTGGGAAACGCTTGGACCTAAAGGAGCTCTATACTCGGTTCATTGATTGGGCTGACTGCAATGGGACTGCTCACGTGAAATCGTGGACATTTCAACGATTGCTGACTGAGAAGGGTTATGAGACCCGAAAATCCAACGGATATAGTGGGTCCCAAAGATCATCCAAGCGAAGCAATGTCTGCATGTGGGGTAAAGTGTGGGGTGCAGCCCATATCACATCGCCAAAAACACCGTAACCAGCTGAAATATAACAGCTTTTTACAGGTGTGATGGCGGAGACGAAGGGATTCGAACCCTCGAACGCTTGCACGTTACTCCCTTAGCAGGGGAGCGCCTTCGACCACTCGGCCACGTCTCCGTTGATCGGTATATCCGCGCAAGTGGCAGTAATACAAGGTCAATTTCCACGTATTTTCAATTTTTCTTGGACAGCCAAGAAACCCTTGATAAAGCACAGAATTGACCTGAGGGGCACCCGTTTTGGGCAAGATCCGGTCAACAATCGTGGATTGAAATTTTCGATCAAATAGCACTTTCTGTGACGTCGTCCTCAGATGGCGCTCCACTCAACGTCTGGAATGTCTCAATTTCAGCGTTGCGTGTTTTGTACCCATCTCCTTCCAGAAAAGGAGGGGAGACCATGAAAAGCAACACTCCAAAAGAAGCACAAGACCCCAAGTTCGATTTCGAAATTGGGGAAGCGTACATGGCACTGACGCCTCAACGGCGCCCCATGCCCTTGTGGTTGAACAGCTGGTGTTTCCACATCCGTCGTTGGGGTGGCCTCAGAGCTAAATACAAACACGTGAAGTGACAGCTCGCGCCAAACCCTTACGGTGCGGGGCATGTTTAGATTCGCTCTTTTCCTTGTCCTTACACTCCCGTCTACCTCGCTTGCCAATGGGGCACAGCGGGATGTATGTCACCTGTCCAAGCCCTGCAAACTGGACGACAGGTCCTATCACGTGATGGAACCCGACGGCTGGGATGGGGTGACACCACTGCCGGTTCTTCTTCATTTCCACGGTTGGTCTCGCACTGGCACCCATGCGCAGCGTAGCGAGCGGGTGGGGCTCTCAGCCAAACGCCGTGGCGTGTTACTGGTCACTCCAAACGGGCGTTCGAAAACATGGAACTTCCGACAGGCAGGGAGTGAGGATGTTTCATTCGCCGACCATGTGCTGGAGGATGTCGCTGCACGCTATCCTGTGGATGCGGACCGCATTTTTGTCTCGGGCTATTCCTACGGTTCGGCGATGGCTTGGCGATATGTTTGCCACAGCGGCAATGATGTGGCGGCCCTGCTGGCAGTGGCCGGAAGTATACATCAGGGTGAGACCTGCGCTGAGGCCCCGGCGGAAATACGTCACGTGCATGGGCTAGACGACACAGTGATGGAATTTCCGATGGGACCGGGTGGGGATACGCAATACCCTGTGTCCCTATGGCGGGCCAGTATGGACTGTGATGTGGGGAGGCGACAGGATGATTGGGCGGCCAAGCCCTGGCTAAAGCTCAACCGCACCAGCTGGGACTGCGCGAAGGGACATGTGACGCTGGACTTGCATCCCGGTGGACATTTTATCCCACATGGCTGGATTGGACGGCAATTGGATGAGCTTCTGGGCCTCACTCCAAGCTATCCTTGAGCCGTAGAACGACCAGTGTGATACGCCAAACGCGCGCTAAGGCATTACCGTGATTCTGGGCAAGCCGGGCATGTATACCGGCGCAGCAAACTCAAAACGATGAGCTATGAAGCCTAGCCGATCGAACATGCGCCAGTGCATCCCTTAGGCTTCAGCTCGTGGCCCTTGGTTATATTTTGAGCCATACTTGTTGTAAGGAAATCGCCTTTGCGGAATTCCTTAAGTTTCAAATTGATCCGAGCTAATTTATTGCTATGAATTTTAGACTTTAGTTATTCAATTTTTTGGAGTGCGCCAATGTCATCCTTCTCCAGCCCCCAGAAGATAGCCACAGTTTTGGGACTTTCCGTACTTGCTAGCAGCAGCCTAGGCGCTCTATCGGCTGTGTTGCCAATGCCAGTAATTGTTGGGGCCCTCTTTGGTTTGTTCGCGGTGATGGGATGGTTGTTGTATCTCAATATTGACGGCCCCAAAGGACTGAAGGTGGTTCTCGCTTTGATCTCATTGCTATTGAATGTAACTGGCATGTGGTACTTTTGGACATGGGTAGTATCCGATTTGACCACTGCGAATTACCTTCTGACCGGCGGATTTGAAGCAGTTTCAGCAATTTGGAATGCTGCAATCAGCGGTGGCGTTTCTGTGCGCGGCATCGATTTGGGCGAAAACTATCTGTTCTACACGGCCATTGCATCAACCCTCGCGGTCGCCTTCCCACCGGCAATTTGGGGCCTCATGTCCAACAGTTCCAGACCTGACGCTGAGTGAAGTCATCTGACTGGTTGCAATTGGCAATGGAATAGCCCTGATCAAGATCGCCAGACATTCCGGCGATAAAAACCCCGTCCAGAATTTGCGGGGAATATTTATCCGCAATCGTGAGGCGTGCGCCCATTTTCGCCCGACGTACTGCAGTGCCGCGCGATCCGTTGCACCCTTGTACCTGTCTCTTATACACATCTCCGAGCCCACGAG